>CENY01042489.1_pt1 | contig 23852 bp, 28 predicted proteins | sample 356181 | NCBI WGS metagenome assembly CENY01 (sample SAMEA2619840, study PRJEB7988) | marine metagenome | isolation source: saline water (ENVO:00002010), including
TTTTTTTTGTTATTTCTGTTTTAACTACTTGATATTACTTCCGTGTACGGTAACATTATGTAATGTGTTTTGGAAAATTTTTCCAAAAGTTGTACAGGGGTATCACACTAGTTGCGTTGATAAGGAGGATTCAAATGGAAACCGTAGGCAATATAGCCAGCTGGACTAGCAAGCGTACCGATAGAAAAGAGATTGTTAAATCAGTCCTAAAGAAGCCAATGCTAGGGCAAAGTTTCTTAGTTCCATCGCCCATCTATTATGCCAACCTAGAGTATTGTCTAAACAAGGCTGGGTCAGAAGCAGCTAAAAGATTTTTAGGGAGAGGGTCAAAGATCAAATGCGAAAGGAAGTGGGTGGACAGGGATCCATTCACTAGGAACTGGGATGTATATAGACACACAAAGAATCGTGATGATATCAATCACCGAGAGTATTTATGTTCTGCAAAAATACATGGCAATGATCCTGAGCTAGTCAGTGTGTACTGGGACTCACCAGAGGGCATCCGCATTGAAGAAAAGATAAAAAACTTAACACAGGATCAAATAGATTCAATACCACATCATTACCTGATGGTGCTTATCGACACATGGAACGATAACAAACACACGTTAAGTGGTGGGGATATAACAACGATGTTCAAGGATGTGCTTGCCAACATGGAAGGCGTGTTCCCCATTAAGAGTGGTGGTTCAATGTATTGGCTACCACCGGAGCAGAAGCAGCGATGGCTGGACATACAGGATGCGATGAAAGATATCATACCCGTTCAGCTATTCTCTCAGGCTGGTGATTCAACCACACTAGATAGCTTGTTTATAGCACTAGAGGAGGAACTTGAGGATGATATTAAATACCTTGAGGAGATAGTAAATGAAAATGATCTTAGTGAGCACGCATTGAAAAAGCGTAGGAGTAAATCTGAAAAACTACACGCGATGGTTAGTGGGTACAAAGGTGTACTCGGTAACAGACTGGACGGTATTGTTCAGCGGCTTAGCCAAGCAGAGAATGTTTCTTTGCAAGCCGGATCAAGTGCAGCGGCAATCATTGAAGACGACGAAATCTTTAGTGACTTGCCATTCTAACTGAAGGAGGAAATTTAAATGTTAGATTCAAAAGTATCTGAATATGTAGGTGGTGAGCTTAAGGTGAACCAAGCCTATATTATTTGTGGGCAAGCTGGTGTTACACCTCTTGCATATGGCAGCTTTGGTGTTGGAAAGTCAGCAACAACTAAGGCTATAGCAGAAGCAGCGGGAAGATATTTTTACCCGATGTATCTAGGTCAGCAAATACCCGAAGACTTAGGTGGATTCCCCGTGCCAACTACAGTTGAATACGATGGTACTGAACATCGTATTGTTAAGCGGCTCATGGATGAGGGTATATTATTGTGCAAGCTACAACCGTCAGTGTTGTTTCTTGATGAACTTACCTGTGCCACTCCAGCTGTACAAGCAGCGGCATTGCAGTGGGTGCTAGAAGATGTCCCTAATTGCTGGAAGTTTGCAGCAGCTAACCCATCTAACATTGCAACCAATGGTTCTCCACTAGAGCCTGCAATGATTAACCGCATGTGTGTTATGGAATGGGAACCTGATATTGAATCATGGGCAGAAGGAATGACTAATGGCAATGCCAGTGAGTTCCCTGTGCCTTACATGCCAATACTTCCAGCAGACTGGGAAGAAGGTGTAGGTCACTACGCAGCACAAGCTGTTAAGTTTGTAACAGATACTAATCATGTGTTGGCTAGACCGGAGCTGTTAAATAAGACACCATCCGATGATGCCAGTGAGCTACCATTCCCAACTCAACGATCATGGACTAATGCAGTTCGATTGCTGGGTGCAGCGGATAGTGTTGGTGCTGATGAGCATACACGGAGAACTCTAGTAGTTGGATGCTTAGGTGATGATGCTGGTCAAATGTTCTTGGACTTCATGAAGCATGAAGAATACAAGACACCAGAAGAAATACTGGCTGACCCGTATGATGTTCGTGTCCCCAAGTCCTGTCACCTAGCAATATGCTACATCGGTAGTGTGCTTCGTCGTGTGAGAGAGGATCTAACACCAACCCGGTGGGAGAATCTAAGAATATTTTTAGCATCATGCCACAAGCAAAACCCTGACGTAGCACAAGCATTCAAGGGTAAAGCGTGGAAGATTAAGCCAGTAGGACACCAGCCTGAGTACAACCAATACTTTGCTGATATGGAATCTGAGCGATCTGACTTGCCAATATAAGGAGGGGTTATCAATGAGTGAGTTACAGCAATTGACAGCGGGAATATCTCAAGATATAATTACTTCCGCTACCGAAAATGCCCCACCAGTTTTGGGTAGGGCTAAAAGATCTTTGTGTTATGTCTGGCCGTTTGCCAGAGATGCAATCATGAGCATGAAGTGTATTCGCATTCATGGTTTAGGGACTATAACAGCGGATAAACATTGGAACATTTACTATGATCCAGAGTTTCTCCTATATCAAAGTCTTGAAGGTGTAACAACCGAACTGATGCGGATACTGGTACACCTATTCAACAGACATCCAAGCAGGGCAGCGTTACTTCTAGGGGATTTACCCAATGAGTATCAAACAACTTGCATGGCACGATCCGCAACAGCCGTTGCTAATGAATTGTTAGTAGACGAAAGGGGTGAATGTGGATGGGAGAAGCGTAGTAAGTTCGGGTATGAAGAAGAATCATACCTAAGGGTTAGAGATTTAGTTCGTGGCGAGGGTGATACCAAGTTCACGATAGAATCTCTTTACAGAAAAATTTATACACCACCAAACTCAGGAGAATCTAATGGCAGAGAACAAGAAACCAACGGGCAGGATCGCTCAGGCGACACTGACGAAAATACACGAAGTAGAACAAGGGCTTACCGAGAAGGTGGTAGAAATACAGACTACGGTGAGCAACCTAACGAACCTGAAGGAGAAGTCGGAAGGGATACAGGACAGGGTGGCGAGGCTGGAGGGAGCCATAGCAACACTGAACGACCAGACCATGAAGGTACACAGCGGGATGGAGAACGCACTTCAGGTAATGGACACCCAAATGAATCAAGTCAGGGAGGCAATAGGGGCAATGGCTCAGATGCTGGACAGTTCGGGCGTAACTCAGATGGCGAACTCCAATGGAATGGAGAACCCCCAGTAGCTGGATCATGCTCTCATGGTGTTCCACAACCTTGGGAGATGGCACCACCACAGGACTCCGGCATTGGATTAACTGATGAGGAGATCACTTCGATACTCCATTCAGTTGCATCTAAAGTTCAGACCTGTGATATCGGTGATACCTCTAGGAACTGGCAAGGCTTAGCGAATAATATTCGTAGGGTCAAGCAGGATCCCAAGAGGGTGATAATGAAACAGGTAAAGCAAAGGGTAGAAGATGTATACGGAATGGGCGACCGATCTTACCGAAGACCTAATAGGAGATTTTCACAGTCACCATTCGTTATGGGCAGTAACGTGGAGAGCATCCCACGGATTACCATATGTCTAGACACCTCTGGTTCTATGGGTGATGAAGATTATGAGCTTTCAATGGGGATCATTAACAAGATCATCAGCTCATTCAGATCACGACAAGGTATCAATATAGTTGTCGGTGATACAAAAGCTAAGGCAAGTATCATTGCAGCTAAAAATATTAAAGAGCTTAAGCTAGAAGGTGGGGGAGGCACTGATGTCGGCAACCTACTCAAGGAAGGTTACGAACTGAGCAATAAACCACCACACATTATGCTTGCAATAACTGATGGCCATACACCGTGGCCGTCTGAACGAAGTGAAATTAACTGTCCGGTGGTGGCTGTCATTACTCGTAGTAATGAATACATCTTGGATGATGTGCCAGACTGGATGGAAACTATTGTTTTGGAAGGACAATAATTATGGCTGACTATAATAAAGTCTTGCTAATGGGGAAACTTTCCGATGATGTTGAGCTACGTTATATCAATGGCGATAGAGCTGTAGCAGATATCACACTGTTAGTGGACAGTACCTTCAAGGGTAAGACCACAACAGCTAAGGTTCCTGTTACTCTATGGGCTAGCAATGCACAGATGGCTAACGACTATCTGAGCAAAGGTAGCGAGGTATTTATTGAGGGAACGGTTAAAGAAAATAACTGGGAACGAGATGGTAAGCAATACTCTAAGCTGCAAATTACAGCAAGTAGAGTCGAAGCAATCTCCGGTAAGCAGCAGCATTCAGCTCCTGCGGAACCAGCTTATTCAGCTTCATCTCCTCCTCCTGTGCAGGGAGATGATATATTTTAATTGATATGTGTGTCGGCACTGACTTGTCGAAGCTGGTTCTTCTAGGTTGATTATCAACTCAATCAACAACACCTACCAGCATGTTGAGCCAATGCGTGAGTGGCTTTGTAACCGCGTGTCCTTTCATGTGAAACTCCCGTTGAGTGGATAGCGTTATCCTCCTTTCGTTATTCACTCGGAGTCTGAGAGGGGATAGATGAATTGCTATCCCCTCTCTTTTATTTTTGGAGGCTGTGATGAATGTGAAACCTTGCCCGTTCTGCGGCGAGAGAGACTTGATTTTTTTATCGTATGATTGCGAAGACAATCCATATGTTGTATGCGATGAGTGCGATGCAATGGGATCAACAAAAAAGACTGAGGAAGAAGCAGTAAGAATATGGAACAGTGTCCCACGGTATATGGCTATGCAAGGGTATCAACAGATGACCAGAACAATTCATTTGAAAATCAAAAACAACGAATTGAAGACTATTATAAGTATCAGTCCGAATCGGGAAGTCTGACTGGAACTGTATTTGGTGGGGTGTTTGCCGATGAAGATGTTAGTGGTGGTATCCCATTGTTTGACAGGCCAGCAGGCAGTGAACTCCATCATAGATTGCGCAATGGGGATCACATAGTATCTGTTGCACTGGATAGGTGCTTCCGTGGAGTGATAGATGCACTCCTCACACAGGAAGACCTACTGAATAGAGATATATTTTTACACATCATGTCAGTGGGGATAGACTTTTCATCCCCTATTGGCAGGCTAATGTACACAACCCTAGCTAGCTACGCTGAGTTTGAGAGAGAGATGATAAAGCAGCGAACTAAGATAGGTATGGAAAAGAGAATCAAGGATGGGCTACCTGTTAATCAACATCCGCCTATTGGTTATCGGCAGGTAGGGGAGGGAAAGGATTCCCATTTTGAACCAGACTGGAGTGAGCGTGCCACTGCTGTACAAATAGTAGAGTGGAGAGATGTACACCAATGGCCGTGGGCTAAGATATGTAAGAAGCTAGCGTTCGCAACCAAAAGAAATACTGGTGGCACATGGGGAAATAAAAATGTTAGACAGGCATACTATGCTGCTAAAAATAATTTCCCGCTACATGGTGGCAAGCCAGACCCATTCACTGTGGAACAAAGAATGGCTAGGCACAGCTCAGTTATGTCATAGCGTATGCTCATGCGGGTAATCACGTCCTCTTCTGCTCCAATACGGAACAATTCGAGGTGCAGGTATAGGCCCTATTATGGGTGTCCCAATGGGTTCAGTGCGTGGTGGTGGTGGTGGAGGTTTAGGGAAAGGCACAGGGGCGGGGATAATTGGCAGAGGGATGGGCCGCATCCAAGGTGGGGGGGCTGGTCGCCAAGGTGGGCGAGGACGTGGGCGAATGGGATTTGGAGTTGGCATTGGAAACACCGGATTACGCTTAGGCTTAGGCTTGACCATGCCAGTTATGCGGCGGTTCTTTGGGCTGATATAGTTTTTCCTTTTGTTGTACTGTTTCTTTTTAGATCGTGAACTAGGAGGTGTATAACCCTTACGTCTTTTGTTTCCAGTAATACGATTGTGCTTGGCGATGTTGGGCTGAGAGATAGGCTGCTGATATGGCCCAAAAGCGTTCCTAAAAATATCTGTACGTTGGTGCTCTGGAATCCTATAGTTTCCCGGTATACGATCCCTAGGGTCGGGGCTTACTATGGGTCTGTCAATCTGAGGGGGAGCGTTCTCACCAGTGGGATCATATGGCTCAGGCTGTGGTCTTTGATAGGGTTTCATTATTGATTCACCTTTGATTCAATACGGGTGAGGCGTTCGCTATGGTCATCAAGTCGAACATCAATCTCTTGAATGGCAGTCCACATGCGAGCTTGAGATGATTTGTAATCGTCTACAAATTCATCTACTCGCTCATGGATTTGCCTGACCTTTGAGTACAGGGCACTCATCCACCAAACGCCGCCGACGATGGTGGACAGTGCGCCACATACCATACATATCAATGTTAATATATTTTCGGAGATCCATTCCATTTACTGTGTCTCGTCTTCAATCTTGTTAGGGTTGGTAGGACGAAGCGAGTCACCAACTACTAGTGCTGCAATGAATGTAGCAATGTCGTCGATCCTATCCTGCGGTATCCACTCGTACTTGGCAGCAAGTATGGTAAGGATCGCACCGACAATGGTGGTGACAACACGTTTAGATTTAAGTGCCGTTAGGAAATCATTAAGTAGTGTCTTAATATAATCCATAATTATTTAACCTCCGATACCGGGAATCTTGAACTTGAAATATCCCATGATAGCAGCAATCAATGCGATAAGCATGAACAGCCATTTCCATTTGCTAGCCTTAGCACGTTGCAAGTCAGCCTTAGCTTGTGTCTTACCCACCTTGAAGGTCTGCTTGTCCTCACGCTTATCGTCACGCTGTTCTCTCTTGTCATCAGAAGGTGACAAAGAATCGTCCTCCGTTGATCGTTTATTTCGTCGTCGTCTTGGCATAATACATCCCATTCTAATCAATAAATCAGTTGACTATTATTCCGTATACGGTAGAATTATAGCATGAACATTGAAGAATATCTAACAACAAGAGAAGCCGCCTGCATCTTAGATGTAACCTGTAGCAGGGTTCGCCAGCTATTGCGTTCGTCAGATCTTAAGGGCTATCGTTTACCCGCTGGCCTATGGCTTATTAAACGGCAGGATGTAGAAGACTTCAAGATTGATAGACGAAAAGCTGGAAGACCAAGGAAGGAAGAAGATGCTAGTACTGTCGCGTAAAGAAGGGGAGTCTATAACTCTGGTGGATGGAGAAACCAGTGTAGAGATTACCATTCAAAAGATAAGAGATGCTGGTTGCAAGCGATGTTCAATAGCTATAGAAGCACCATCATCTGTAAATATTGTTAGGAATGAGCTAATGGAAAGCGAGAATGAATTACAAGTCAACATCATTCTCGATGAGTGATACAGATGCGAAGCTATTTTCGGATCGCATATATCACTTACTAAAAGCTGGACACTTTGAAGCAGCTCATCTTTGCATAGATGAAGCAGAGCTATCCATGCAAAAGATAGAGAAGGCTCCCTTGTTCAGGAAACCATTAGCCCAAACAGAACTTGACGAGCGAATTGTCAATGCGCTTGAGAGAGCAGACATCCTTACCATCGGTGATTTAACAAATGTGACAGAGGAGTTCCTTGTATACCGTGTGCAAGGTTGTGGCCCTAAAGGGGTAAGGGACATAAAGAATGTACTCCGAAATGAAATAACAAATCGCCGTGGAAAATGAAGTCGTTACTAATATTCCGTGTGTTAGGAACCGACGACAAACTTTTAGAGACTCATATCTATAGCTTTGATGGTAATCCATCTCGCAAATGGCTGGACTGGGCAGAGCATGACATGGCTCGGAAAGCCTTGGACAACACGTACAAGCTGAAGACCAATCATTTGTTTTCGATTGTCGAAACCATAAGGGAGCTAAGGGAAAAGAACGATGGAACGACTTGATATCACACAGGAAGAATATTTTTCTAGGCCAGAGATATCTAATTCGATGATGAAAGACTTCCGTGATAAGGGGCCGTGGACTTTTTACCACACCCACATTAAGCGTAATGTTCATTCCCCTGAGCCAAGTGATTCAATGCGTATAGGGTCAGCCTTTCACCTTGTCATGGCAGACTTCGATGTGTTTAGCGAGAGCGCTGTGGTAACACCAGTGTCAATCATGGGTGAGCCTATAAACCTAAGGCGAAAGGCACACCGAGAGTGGATGTCAGAATTCAGGGAGCTTAACCAAGGGAAAGTCATCCTTTCACCTGAAGAAATGGACATGGTTCTCAGGATGAAAGAGTCGGTATATGAAAACCCAGCAGCCGTTAAACATATTTTTGACTTAACAGTTGAGAGGAATGAGGTTGTTGGGATCAAGGACATAGAGGGTGTCAGCTGCAAGGCAATGTGTGATGCTGACTTCTCAGACAGGGGATTGATCGTAGACTTCAAGACAACACGACAACACCTTGGCGTGCAGTTTGCTAAGGATGCCATATACAAATACGGCTACCAGTTTCAGGCAGCACACTATTGCGATGTGTTTGATGCTGAAAGATTTGTGTTCATAGTCGTAAGGAATTTCCCTCCTTATGAAACACTCGTCTTTGAGATACCACAGGAAATGATGGGGCAAGCACGGCTAATAAACTACCAAACACTCGAACGAATCAACTGGTGCCAAGCACATGATGACTGGCATTCAGATGGTTGGGGGCAGGTGATTAACTTAGAGGACATGATTAACAACGAATAAGGGAGACTCAATTGAGGCACAGAATACAAAAGTTTGATGGGGATTCAGGTGAGATGCCTCCGATTAAAATCGGGCAGCTTGTAGTTGCAGATGACGGATCACTTTATGATGCCATACAGAACATCTCAAAGGAAGATGCCGAAGACCTGTTAAGGGATCGTGAGGTTATATTCCCAGAGGATCTCCGAGAAGAGGTAAGGGATGCAATCAATGCAGTCTTTACCGGATCTGTAATAGGCAGAACAGACTCCATCATTAGGCTCAAGAAGATTTCTACTGACGAATCAAATGGTGAGGTAAAAGAGTTTGCTTCCAACGATGTGATAATGGTGCTTCCTATAACTACAGCTGAAATAAAAACTAAAACCCTAGGCTGGCTAGAGGAAATGTTTGACGGCATGATGCAGGCCATGTTCGATATCATCATCGAGTCAGAGTCAAAGAGAGACAACAAGGAAGATGGAGAGGAGCTATAGTGTCGCTTAAAAAATATTCTATTGGATATCGTCATCACGGAGAGAGCTTCATAAATGAGATGATCTTTCATGGTGAAGATCAGGTGCATGTAGTTAATCAAGCTATTGATGCTGCACTTTCGGAAGATAAACATATCGACCTAGTTGAGTGGGTCGTAGCAGAAGAGGAGATGGAAAATGAGTAAGCATGAATCACTATCAGCTGCACAACTAGCAGTGATGAAAGACGTTGGATATGTACAGAAGAAGGGGAAGGTTGGCACTGGTAAATATGGCTACACCTACGCTGGTGAAGCTGAACTTATAGCACAGCTAAGGCCAAGTATGATAGAGCATGGAATAGTAATGTATCCTGTTGGATCTGAGATACATTCGACCGAAGGTTATACAACCAACAATGGCAACCGTGCATCGTTATTCCTAGGTGTCAGGGACTTTGCGTTTGAGCATGTAGACAGTGGCGAAATAAGAATTGTTAAAGTGTTTTCAGAAGCAAGTGATGGTGGGGACAAGCGTGCGGCTAAAGCTATGACCCTTGCCAAGAAGTATGCTCTAAGGGAATTCTTCCTGATCGAAACTGGAGATGATCCCGATGCGGTGATCCAATCACGAGATAAGGATAATTCTTATTACGTTGGTCGTGCAGTAACAGCACTATCTAAATGCTCCAACAAAGAAGAGCTAGACGAAATGATGGAGAAGATCCAATCATATGACAGTGCTAAATTTAGTGACGATCAGCTAGAAGATCTTAGTTCTGTCTACAAGACTAAGCTACAGGAGATCGGATAGTGACTGAGTTTATAAACACACTAGCCGTTGCCGTTGTCAGCGAGGCAATACATAACTCAACGACAGTACATGAGCTACATGAGGTGGCTCAAGGCATCAAGGCTTCCAGTTACGGCGAAAGAACAAGGGAGGTTCTTCGCCTTATTTACAAATCAAGAAAAGAGGAGCTTAACCATTATGGCGGTAGCGAACCAAAGCACTTTGAAGATTGACACAGAGTTCCAGCATCTTCTCCGGCAGCTTTCAAGTGAGGAGTATGAATCCCTAGAAAAAAATATTATTGATGCCGGGAAAGCAACAGATCCAATCATTGCATGGAATGGAGTAATCATTGATGGTCACCACAGGCATAGAATATGTGGCGAACATAACCTTCCATACCGAATTGAGGAGGTTGACTTTGCTACTAGAGCGCAAGCCCGTGCTTGGATAATCAATCATCAGTACGGAAGACGCAATATGACACCCCAAGAGGTTAGTTATATGCGAGCGCAGATACTTATGAGCAGGGTTTCCAGCAAAGATAGAAACAAAACCGAGGAAACACGTAATCTCGCTAAGTCATCAGGCGTTACAGCAAGGACTATACGTAACGACATAGAGTTTGCCAAAGATGTGGATAGCCTGCACGAGGATGTGAAGAAGGATATATTATCCGGTGCAGTAAAAGCCAACCGAAAGCAAGTCAAGTCTCTATCAAGCAAGGAACCTAAAGCCCAGAAAAACATTACCAAAAAGGTAAAGAATGGATCTGCTAAAAATATATCTGTAGCCATGCCAGAAGATGACACGCTCAGCAGTATGGCCATACCATACAGAAGGGCAGTCTTAGACATACAGCGGATCATGCGAGATATGGATGCCATATGTCTTGACCCATCGAAGGGAGCTTATATAGCAACTAAGCAAACCAGATATCAAGCTCTTCTCCAAGAGGCAGAAGATATATTTAAACAGTGTGAGCCATGTGAAGAATGTGATAAGTGTGGAGGTGCGGGATGCAACAACTGTTATTCGACGGGTTTTCTCAGCCGAACAGGAGTGGAAAGCCGGGACAAGTAAATTATTTTTGCGAGAGGCCATACCAAACAGAAGCCCGTGAAACCATTGAGGACTCTTTCAGGAAGCACGACTCTGTTCTGGTTGAGATAGCAACAGGTCTTGGTAAGACAGAGATATTTACACAGCTTATAAAAGACTGGGATAAGGGCAGGTGTCTTGTTGTCGCACCCTACATCCAGCTGATAGGTCAGGCTTCTAAGAAGATATTCCAGAGGACGGGGGAGCAACCGGGAGTTGAACAAGCAAAGCACTGGTCTGTTGAAACGCCTTGGGGGAGATCTAAATATATTGTTGGGAGTAAGGACACGCTCCTTGCTGGTGAACCAAAGAGATATGAGAGGATACGTGACGTTGGCCTATTAGTAATTGACGAGGCGCATCTATCAATTACTAAAGGGTGGAAGGAACTTATAGACTATTACCGGAATAACGGGGCAAAGGTTCTGGGTGTCACTGCAACAGCCAAGCGACATGATAAGAAGTCAATGGCTAATATATACGATGACTGTGTATATCAATACGGCATAACAGATGCGGTTCCTGATGGATGGCTAGTGCCAGCCCTGACTGACTGCATCCAGTTGGAATCATTAGATCTAAGTGAGGTTTCCAGTACCGGCACAGTGTTTGGTCGTGACTTCAATAGGCACGAACTAAATGGATTACTTGAAAGATGGGAAACAATATTTGAAATCGCTGATATAACAGCACGAGAAACAAAAGACTCAAAGACTGTTGTTTATTGCAGCAGCGTAGCGGAAGCAAAGATGGTGGCAGAAAGGTTGGTTGACTCTTATGGTATCAAAGCAGACTGGATCGCATCAGACACATCAAGATGTACCCCCCAACGACGGCGAGAAGTATTGCAGAGCTTTCAGGAAGATCGTGATGGTCTTACTCATGTTTGCAATGTTGGTATTCTTACAACAGGATGGGACTATCCTGCCTTGGAATGTATCGTCATGGCACGGCCCACCAAGTCTAAAGCGTTATATACTCAGATCTTCGGTAGGGGTACTCGGCCTCTTGCTGGCGTTGTCGATTTTGATGGCAGTGATGCCGAAGCCAGAAAGCAGGCAATAGCAAACAGTAAGAAGCCACACTTCCGAATGATAGATCTCGTGGACGCAAGCCTTGCCCACAAGATAATTACAAGTGTTGATGTCATGGGTGGCCACCTTGGTGAAGAGGTGGTCAACCGGGCTAGAGAAATAATATTAAAGGATGAGGGTCTTCAGGAAATAGATGAAGCTCTGGCAGAGGCTAACAAGGCGCTGGCCATAGAAAGGGAGGAGGAGGAACGCAATGAGAGAGCAAGAGTAGAGGCCATTGCTAACTACAGGAAGATACGCGTAGAGCATGTAGGATCAGCTCAGGCCGGTGTCAGAAAGAAGAAGAGAGGGGCAAGGATGCTTTTCGGTAAGTTCAAAGGAATGTTAGTAGAAGATATACCAACGTGGTATTTAGAAGGGTGTGCATCTGGGAAGCCATACATAGCACATAAGTGGCTATCCAGTGCTATCCGCAAAGAGGTAGACAAAAGAAGAAAGATGGGTGGAGTATGAAACTGAAAGATAAAGAGAGAGAATTATTTTTGATAGCACTCGGAGGTGCATTAGCTAGCAGCGATGCCTGCGAAGGGATGAAGGTTAGGATATCTCCCGACCATGTATCAAGCCATAGTGAATTGTATTATCTTCTTGATGCCATTTACTTAAAAGATAAGGAGGCTGTTTACTCTCTTCTGAAGACGTATGGGGTGAAGGAGGACGGGCATACAGTCATAGAGTCCATACTCAATAGACTGAGAAGGATTGTGTTTAAGGCAGAGTGCGAATCGTCTACCGCCATCCTTAACAACACAGCAATGTATAATCCAGAACAATTCCTAGCTACATTAGATTCCATCAGGGAAAGGGTAATGACTTATGTTGATGAAGAAAGTAGTAACTGAATCTGGGCAGACATACTATGTTATGTATGAGAACAGCTTCGACGATAAAGAACTTGTGGTGTATACTGAGAGCCACATGGAAAAAATAAGAGAGCAGATTAGGACGGAGCAGGATGCCCAAGAAAACGGAGTCGGAGATAAAGGAGCTGTTAGAACAGAGAAAGCGATGGGCAAAGACGAGGAAAACTTGCTGGATATGTAAGAGGAAAGAGTACCGTGGATTTCCTCTGGAGACTCACGAGATAGAGCGCCGCAGTCATGCCACAAACTATGCATGGGCACACAAATGCAACTACTTTAGAGCTTGCAAGAAATGCCACATGGATGACCTTGCCGCAATGCCCCACGCTAAACAACTAGCATATAAATTTTTACATGACGACAAGTACTTCCACCTGAAGGACTGGCTGCGATTAAGAGATCCAGATCTTCGCGCCCCGAATAGGGTGACAATAGAAGAAATCCTGAAAGAGGTGAAAGATCTTATCAAGGAAGGCCACCTAGATGGCTAAAATTGACATAGTAATACCCTACCCCCCAAGCGTAAATACCTATTGGCGTGCCGTAAAGGGAAGGGTAATCATCTCTAAGAGAGGGAGAGAGTACCGTGGCGCTGTGGATTATGCTATTCGTGAGCTGGACATTAGTGGCTTACCACTTCTTAAGCGACTCCGAGTTGTAATTAAGGCCACCATGCCAGACAGAAGGCGACGTGATATCGACAACATAAACAAAGCTGCGCTGGACGCACTAGGATATGCTGGTATATTTGGAGATGATGAGCAGATCGACGACCTAAGAATTATCCGTGGTGATGTTCTGTCGCCGGGATGTTTAGACATAGAAATTACAGAGATCGAATAGTTATAATAAAGAAAGTTGGAAAAATTTTCCAAAACTCAGGAGATATAAGATATGGCTAGTGGCGTAACAGATAAAGGTAAGGCTTGGATTCTTGAGACTACCTTTCGTAAGCAAATGAATGGCGGGTCAACCAATGATACTATGTACATTGCGTTAATTACTGCGGCTACTACACCTAATGCAAACCACGATACATGGAACGATCTCAATAGTGCTGAGATAGCTACCGGAAATGGTTACACTGCTGGTGGAACATCAGTAACAAGAGGCACTACGGACTTTGATGTTATCAGTGCAGATGCCACGGCAGAGTCAAATAACTACGGCCATGTTCAAATCAAAAATATTGAATGGACTGCTAGCGGCGGATCAATACCAAACTCCGGTGATGGCGCACGCTATGCTGTACTAATGGATAATGCTGGAAGTGCTGCCGATAATACAGCAAATAAAGTGATTGCTTGGTGGGATCTAGGATCTGACCGAAGCGTATCTGATGGGCAGAAACTATCATTGCAGGATATGGAAATCAGACTGTCGTAGCAACATGGAAATTCTCATCAAGGTCGGTGACTCAGGATCTCCGACTGGCTACAAAGATGGGGATATAGTTGAAGCGTTTAGCACAGATAGAATATTAAAGGCTAATGCCGAAACCATATGCTCGTCAACTGAACGCCAGTTGAATGATGTATCTGGACTCAACGCAAGTGGCACCATTCACGAAGCTCGGCTAATCATTAGCTCTGAGTATAAGTTTGTTCGTGTTGGCAGTGACGTAGAGCGTACCAATCTGATTACTGGTGAAGTCACTGTACATAACAAGACCACTGATGAGCGTATAGACGTAGATGAATATCTAAGACGACGACTCCTGTCTGCTAGCCATAATATTTTTGGCAACACCGGGTCAGAGTATTGGTACGGTGGATCTGTTAATTACGATTCGCAAATACTATGGGATGAAATAGAGAACCGATCTGACCATCTCAGGGTAAATAACAAGCACTGGCATCTCTCTCCAGCTGAATCTGTATTCTTCTTTCCTATCTCATGTTGCGGGCATCATGGACATGAGGATGATATCTCTCACTCAACTGCTGAGCTACGAACCCATTCTGTCACGGAAGATAACGGCACCCCTGAACCTATACTAATCGCCCGCAGAGAATGGATGGTTCCCTACTGGGACTTGGCTACAGAGTTTGGTGTTAATGTTGATGACATAAGAAACTCTACGATGATGGTTGATGCTAGACTAGACTCTGGAAGCCCGCATCTTGATGATGTCGAAGTAAGCAAGACAGCAAGCGGGTTACTCTAATGGCAATAGTCACCACTAGCATTGGCACAAATACCAGCATTGACTCTGAAACACCTAGCAGTGGTTCAGGTTCCAATCCATATACAGTGACATTCGGTACAGATCCCACTGGGGTTAGCGTTGGTGACTCTGTTCATTTTGATAATGGAATGGGCACTGTATATGTATATCTAGTTACGGGTATATCTGGCAGCAACTACACGCTCAAGTGGATATCAGGTGGCTGGTCAGCCACAAACCCATATGGCATTACAGATATGTCATATAGCCAAGCTGTTGGAGTCTTCAAAAGAACCTACAGTACAATCACTGCATGGGAAAGTGATCTAGATAATACGAGTTACTATTCGAGTGGCGACGATGCCGTTGGTGAAGTATACAACGACTCGGTTCTAAATGAGAGATTCATTATAGATGGAGGTGGAACGGTAGGTCTTGATAGCGTTAAGCTAACATCTCCATCATCGCAGAGACATGATGGAACCGAAAATAGTGGAGCAAGAGTTCAATACACAGGATCTACCTCACCCACTGTCGTGCTTAAGCGTAATGATGTAACGGTGGAATGGCTTGAATTTGATTTAAGCAGCACTGGTTCAGGGGTTCTCTCAGGAATGAACTTTGGTGCAAATGCACACACCGATGTATTCTTCAAGCACAATATAGTTCGTGACCTAAAAGATCAATCCAACGATGTAAATGGAATCTATGTCTGGGGAAGCGGGAGTGGATCCAACACTCGGCATTGCCTAAATAATATTGTTTACAACATTGAGGACAGCAATGACTCAGCATTTGGTATTAGAGTTGCGTCTTCAAACTATCCGATAAATTTGTACAACAATACGGTGTACTATGTCAAAACCGGATCTGGATCTGAGGATGCATACTGCATAGCGGTAAATGACACAGATGCTGTTCTGAAAAATAACATTGCAGCAAGACCCATCGGCGGTGATGACCTGTGCTTCGGTGGGTCAGGCTTTTCGGGCGCAACGACAGACTACAATTTGTCTACAGATTCTACTGCAACCGGAACAAACTCTGTAACTGGAGAAGCATACGGAGATCTGTTTGTTTCTGATACGGCGGGAACCGAAGACCTCCATATAAAGACGAGTTCAGATGCTGTAGGTGCGGGTGTCGATCTTGGCACATCTCCAACTGGTGTCAACATAGACATTGATGGCAGAGATAGGGATGGAGAGGGTGATACATGGGATATTGGTGCCGATCAAACCGCAGTAACAGTAGTCAATGTCACACCAACTAATGCCGGCATTACTGGTACAGCACACGCAGATCTCCATGCTGTTGCACCCCTGAATGCGGGGGTAACAGGGACTGCACACGCAGATTTACATTCAGTTATCCCTGTGAATGCTGGTATCACATCAGCTGCACACGCAGACTTACATGCTGTCCAACCTGTTAATGCTGGCATCACGGCGACTGCTGCAACTGGCCCTCTCGTAGTTACCCCAACACATGCATCAATAGCAGCAACATCACACAGCACCATACTAGCTGTCTTGCCATCCGTTGCAACCATAACCGCTACAGCAGCCGATGACTTCAATGAAGTAATACCGGCACCGGCAACCATCACAGCTACCGCAGTAGATAATTTACGGGAATACACGCCAGCTCCAGCGACAATTACTGCATCAGCAGAGCCTCCCCCAACCGTTGTAATACCTACAGCCCCATCAGTTACAGCAACATCGCACAATGATACCCTTGCCATAGATGTTGTTCACTGTTCGGTAACGGCAAGTGCCCATAAAAATATTCTTGCCGTCATTCCACCACATGCATCAATGTCACATGCATTGGTCATGTCTCTGGAAACAATGGTCACTCCAGTACATGCAGGTATTTCTGCTTCATGCACAACTCCAATAGCTGTTACACCTGATCCTGCTACTATAGAGTCGAGCCTCACTCGTAACGAGGAAGTTCAACCGGAAGAGATTACGATAATATCTTCTGCATTCATCGCACTGGTTGAGTCTCCATCTGAGCTTCTTATCAGTATCGTGGACTCTGCTGATGCATCATTAAGTGCAATATCTACTAAAGTCACTGCGATAGAAGAGGAGGTCAGAACGTGGGTCGCTTATGAGGAAGAGTATAGTTCAGCGACGGTTAGTGGAAATGCACTTATACAGAATGAAGATGGGACAGAGGATGATCCTTGGACAGCTTGGGCTATTACTTGGGCTAAGTATACAGAATTGAGTGCATTCGATTCAGCCTTCATTAACAATAGAGAACCGATAGGCACGGCTGGCGGATATCTGTATAACTTCTTTATAAGATTTGGAAACTTCATAACTGGACAGCATGTTTCTAAATGTGAAGTTAAGTTATACAGGGCATGGCCAACTACATTCAGCACAAGCGGGCAAGCCAGACGGTATCCCGTTATTGACCCAGAATCAAGTCAATGGAGAGATATAAGATCCAAGATACACCTTGGAGACTATGATGACTCTCCCGAAATATCGGGGACACAGGCTGATTTAGTAGCATCTTACGACTCTCGATCACTCAGATCAGCATACGTAACGCAGGACTATAGTGCGGGTAATGGAGCTTGGATTGACGAGGATCTTGGATATAGGGAAGGTGTTACAGATGAAGAAATCGAAGCCTGCTCTGTAACAACAGATATAACTAGCTTATTGCAGGATCTTATAAGCAACAGAGAGTGGGAGGATGGAAACCATATAACAATATTTTGGGAAGAGACAACCTTAGCTCCCCCTTCAGATACAGATTATTTAATAAGAAACGGGATTCAGTTTGCAGGAGGTGGGTACATTGGGCATACGGGCAGGCTACAAAAGGCCATACCCAATTGGTATCTCGCACTTCCAAAGCTAATTATCACATATTCAGCAGAGGTCGAGAATGTAGTATTTATAGACCCTGCTACATCTACGGCGAGCACGGCGGTAGGAACGATAACAGCGGGAACAACTGTTCTCCACCCAGTTGCAAGAATGTCTGCAACAGCCCCAGATGCAACTGTAGCTGACATACAGCAGCCAATTATGTCACTGCTGGGTGTAGCAAAAGAATACAGCAATGTTGTTGTATATCAAAACAATGTGGGGGAAGTGTTTGCCGTAAAGGGATTTGGGCCAGCCGAACCTGTAAACACGGCAACGGACGACCAAATAATATCCTTAAGCTCTCACGCATCAGGGTATAGCAATTTACTTGTATACCAAAAAGGCGATGGTTCTGTGGTCATGAAGAAAGATAGTAGGCTTTCCTCCCCTAACTCCCCCGCCTCTACTCAAATAATAAGCAGCCACGGATTCAACCTAAGCTCTGGCAAAGTGGTAGTCATCACACAAGATGGTGACGGCGACGTAAAGGTTAAGTCTGATATTACCTAGGAAGACCAGCGGCTTGCCGTCTATCTCTTTCCTTCTGGTATTCCCTACGCATATCCTGAGCACGCTGATACATTTGCCACCCTCTATACGCTTCAGGGTCTTGCGATAAAGCTGCCCTTCTCTCTCGGGGGACATACCTAGTCGGGAATGATTTAACAAACTCTGGGGATAATCGTCCCGTATCTTCTAAGAAGTCTTCTATAGCAAAAGCCCTAGATAAACCTATGTCTGTTGTATTTGTAGTCCAAGGCTTGATCATATCGAAAATGGCAGTGCTTAGAGGATCTTCCCTAAAACGCCTTATAGTTGACATCGTTCTTGTTGAACCGGGAATAAGATCCATCCACGGGCTCATCTCTGATGATCCACCCATCAGATGGCCAATAGGAGTCCACCCATATTTGTTCTCAAGTTGAGATAATGGCTGGTCAAAGTACAGGCTGCGGCCAGTCTTCTGCTCTATAGCAGTCTTTATAAGTGGGTTAATCCTATCCAGTACGGCAGTTGGGGATGAAATAAGATCCCCTATATCTTCAAACGGCAAGCCTATGTTTGTCAGGTATTTTGTACGATGCGGTGCGTTAGGGTCTTGGCCAACATTTAGAGCCAACCCTTTCCTCATCCAGCTTGGTGCAAACTGTGACTGCTCATCCATCCGTTCAGCCCTTCCCAAGCCCTGAATAAGCTGACCCTGTATGCCCGACGACGGCCTCGTTAAAATATCTTGAGCGAGGAATGGAACCATACCCTTCGTAAAGGAGTAGAACGGGAAGAGGCTTCGCATTACGTCCTGCTCAAACGGTGTTAGGTTTGTGTAATCCACCTGAGCTTTTGCCACTCTTTTAGACGCTTCCTTCGGACTGAATCCCTTCCTTCTAAGCGTAATGTATGGGGCTATCCGGTTATAAGCCTCCACCGATGAGGACAACTTGTGACCAATAGCATATATTTTAGAGAAGTCCTTGGTGGCCAGCTGTAGCCCCTCTTTACCAATCGCTCTACCTGCATCTACTCCCCCACGACCTAATATGGCGCCGGGTGCTGCACCAAATCCAGCCAGCATACTCAGTGCATCAGCGGCTGTGCCTCCCCATGTCCCCAGATTGGGGTTCCTAAGCACTCCAGCGTCCTCAGGTGAACCGCCAAGCAAATACCTCCGAATGCTCTCAGGAGTCCTCCTGCGGCCTTCTGTGGCAGTCATCAGCTTTCTATCGACAGTACCCGCCGAACCTTCTAGTGCCCTGTAGGTTTCGTGTGGGTTGAATACATCACGCGCGTATATCTCTGATAGCAATATATTAGTTGCTTCGAGGTCTGTCATATGGGGATATTCGGGGAATACATCCTTGGCAAGATTCGGGACGGCATTACCGTTAAGAATATTTGTGGTATCACCAAGACTCCTTGCGCTGAATTGGTCAGATATAAGATTATTAAACTGACCGCCAACAAAGTTTCTTGAATGGAACTTGGGGTGAATAATCGTAACACCAGCACGCCAAGCGTTTTGCCACGCCCTCATTATGCGTAAAAATATATTTAGAGTCTTTGGCTTCTGGTACATCACCATTGCATTCTTTACGTCGCCAAGAAACTCGCTGCTAATGTACAGCTGGTTGCCAATCTCCTCTAATGTTTTAACGTCTATTGCGCTCACATCATCTAGCCTACGCGGATACACTCCCAAATCAGTCATTTTCTCAGCGTAAGCCTTGTTATTGCCAGTTAAATTCTTTGCAAACTGCCTGAGTAGATGCTCTCTAGCAAAGTCAGCATTATCGTGTAATTCGAGGAGTTCGTCATACGCCTCGGTAACAGATACTCTTGCTCCTTGAACCATGTTGCGAGGTCTAGCGGCGGCAGCAATAGTAGAGTGCGATACCTCCATTGCCGATATAGTTCTGTGGGCGTGGGTCATCCAGTCAACAAAGTCGTCAACTACGTTCACCTTAAAGAATGGTCGCTTTTCAGCTGCGTGCCTAGGATCTATTCTGGCTAGCGTTTCAATAACATCACGCGTCTGGTTATCAATAAATTCCTTACCCCTTGGGCTGAGGGGGTCTAATTCCTTTCCATTTGGATAATACTGGGGAACGAGAGACTCAAGCCTGTCTCTCGGATTTGCAACTCTGTTATCTATATACTCCCTAGCTGCTTTATTTAGGAAGTTTTCTGTCTCCTCAGCTGGTTTCAATATGTAATTTTCTATATCTATTAAATCACCGGCTGCATATTTAAGATCAGCAGGTACGCCACCTTTTGGATACTTCTTTGCTATATCATCTGCAACCCTAAGCGCACCGGAAATATTTTTATCGAGGCTTAACTCCATGATTGCAGGTGTACCACCCGGAAGGTTTCGATAAATATCTTTTCTACGGATGGAAGCGGGGTGCATCAGCAGAGAGTTATCAGCAAGCTCATCAACATCTTTTGCGATGCTTCCAAATGTATCATCAAGCTGTCGTCTCCAGTAATTAATAGTCTTGTCGGCAAGAGGTGATATATCTACACCAACATTTCTTGCCATATCAAACATGCTCTTTTGGAGCGTGCGTAAGCTATTAACAGATTCAAGTATGTCTTCGGGTATATTACCAGCAATTCTTTCTAGGGCAGACCGAGCATTCTGTTGGTCTACAGGGTTTAGCTTTGCGACTGCTTCTTCATCAAACTCCAGAAAACGCCTAAGATCCATCCAGTTTTCTGCTGCAACCTGTGGCCCAACCTTGCTGGCATTGAATAAGTCTGACTTCTCCAGAGTCCTTAAAGCATCTGTAGCCATCATTGATGTTTGGGCGATTGCATCTGCGAGATCCTCCTTGCCTCTACCGGCAAAATGCCTCCCTAGCCTAGTCAGAGCCCCGCCCATCTTGTTTACGAATAGGCTATTTAGCTCTTTCATGACAGGAGCTTGACGGAGAGTGTCGCCAATTTTATCCCATGCCCTGCTGACATTTTCAGTGGTAAGCCGACGCTTGACACCGGGAATTCCTAGGTTAATCCCCCGTGTTGATGAAGCTGGGAACATTGGAAGTTTAGATACGCCAAGCATTCCCCCTAGTGTTTCACCAGCAAGCGCTTTGTTTATGGCATCTTGACCTTCGATGCCTTCCTTGCTGAATGCCCTTGCTAGCTCATCGTCAAATTCCTTGACTCTTTTTGCGCCAATATCAGTAATGATATCATCGGGAGCCTCTTGCATGATTCTTTGTCTATAAGAATCAACTACATCCTTGGCTGTCTCTCCGGTCAGTATTTGCTTCTTCGGTATATAGTCTTCTGTGCCAAGGGCTGGATGCTTTTTTAATTTGTAAAGTGCATGCGCATCCACTGCATCATCCATGACACCCATCTTTTTGAGGACTTTTCCAGATTTATTTAGTGCCTGAAATCCACCAAGGCTTACGAACGACAGTGGATCCGTGGCAACTTCAACACCAAATGCTGCTATATCATCCCACCAGCTTTCGGAGTCATCCCACTGGGTGATATCCTTACCGTAAGCAATATTTTTAGGGTCTGTTAATCCAGCAGTATCTGAGAAGGGAACCCATGCAAGAAGCTCACTGGCCTCAAACTTATGTTCGGGATTGAATGCACCAGCAAGTAGCTGACGAACTGGCCTTCCGAACTTATCCAGAGTCTCGCCAAGCCAGCCTAGGGTAGACATACCCCAGTCACCCATCTGTGACAAGAATCCTTCTTCATCGTCACCGGATATAGGGGGAACACCACCTCTCTGAGTATTTTTAATCTGAGGAGATGATATATAGCGTCCAATAGGTATAAAAGCCACGGAAAAACCCTTTATCTATTTGGCATATTAATAATTCTTCTTAGGGCTTCTTCGCTTTCGCTGGTGGGCAGCATTCCACGCTGCTCCCTACCGTGCTTTATCATAGTCTGATGCAGCTCAGCATACCGCCTATATATATCACTAGAATCACCTGCGTATGGACGGTCATCATACTGAACATTGCCTATATCATCTAGCATCTCAGCAATTAATAATTCCGTTTCCCTATTAATATGTTCCCCACCATCGTTGATTAAAAATTCTTCAACCTTTTTTCTCAACCCTCTGGGTTCACTTATAAATACAGGGTTTACAGCCGCATCACCCCCTATTTCGCGATGCTCTGGTTGCGTGTACGGCCTTCCCTGAGGATCTGTATATGCAACAGTAGAGCCTTCGCCGCTTGGGTCGTACCAGACCACCTGTCCAAGTTCGTCACTCCATTCGAGATTAGGATGCAGATGAGCTGACATAGGGTCTTTAACCCACTGATTCCTCTGCGGTGTATTTTCTGTTTTGGAGAAGTTGTCTTGAACTCCCTTCATATCGTCTTGAACAACCCTGCTTACATTCTGATGAACAGCTTGCTGCACACCAGTATATTCTTTCTCTAACTCCCTAAAGTCTTGCTGAGGGCTTAAGGATTTTGTCTGAGCAGTTGCACTAAGATACTGCTGTATATTAGGTGGAAGTACTGTACCCGCTGCCTTGTCATACATCAGCTGCTCTTCATCACTAAGTCCCGGCCCCCAGTACCATTTTCGTACTGTTTTTTTGCCAGTTTCAGGATCCAAATGCCAACGCTTGTTAGACTTACGGATAGTTTGCTCTGGTGTAACGATAACTTCTGTCTGCTCAAGTCCACCGTCAGGTGTTATTTCTGTCGTTTGCTGAGTTGCAGCTTCAGGGGATGGCAGATTGTCGTACTCATCAGCTAGTGGAGGACGTGCAGGGGGATTAGGTGTACTACCCAGACTATTGATGCCAGTCCTAGTTATCGGTAAGCCAAAGTCCATTTTTACACCTCTATATTTACCTAGCTGATCTAATCAGATCTTCGTTAATATCCGAGAACTCCGTGAGTGTATCATACCTATCAAGCATTGCCTCAGACGGAGTTCCCATCCAAACCCTCTTGGGTAAATTATTTTTGGGGGTCTTGCTGGTAATCGTAACCTTCTGTATGTCAGCCCCCTCTGTTCGAGTTGGGTGTCCACCGCCCCATAAAGGCGCAATCCACTCGGTGAATGGATCTCTTGCGTCCTTGTGGCCGGATTTAGACATATCAGATAAAGGCTTTATAGTTCCAGTATATCGGTTGCGGACATACAATTCACCGCCAGTTTCATCTCCGTGATACTGCTCCCATATGGGATTACCATCTGAATCATCAGAATCTATTGTTGCTGCATCCATAACCGCATCCCACTGAATATCATCTACATGGCCCCTAGCATTCACTATGCTATTTACCATTTCTTTATCAGCTCTATTGATATCCACATAAATTCTGGAGGGAGATTCTGTAAACCACTCCGAACCTGC
>CENY01047225.1_pt1 | contig 23768 bp, 26 predicted proteins | sample 356181 | NCBI WGS metagenome assembly CENY01 (sample SAMEA2619840, study PRJEB7988) | marine metagenome | isolation source: saline water (ENVO:00002010), including
AATAAGGTAATTTATGAGTGATTTGACATTATTAGTGATGGCTGCTGGAATGGGTTCAAGATATGGTGGTTTAAAACAATTAGATTCAGTTGGTCCAAATGGTGAAACAATCATTGATTATTCAGTTCATGATGCCATTCGCGCTGGTTTCAATAAGGTGGTTTTCATTGTTCGGGATGAATTCAAATCTGATTTTGAAAATCAGATAACAAATAAATATAATAATAGCATTGCTGTTGAATTTTCTATTCAAGATATTGATGATCTACCTAAAGGCTATTCAAGCCCTAGTGCGAGAGAAAAGCCATGGGGTACTGGTCAAGCAGTACTCTCAGCTATGGATATAATCAATGAGCCGTTTATTGTTATCAATGGAGATGATTTCTATGGTAGTAAATCATTTAAGTTAATTGCTGATTATTATAATAATGGCTCTGCTGGTTTTTGTATGGTTGCATTTCTTTTAAAAAACACTCTATCAGATTATGGTGGAGTAAGTAGAGGTGTTTGTGAAATTGAAAATGGATATTTGTCAACTATAGTTGAAACGCATGAAATAATTAAATCTAATAATACATTATCCTCTTCCAGTAATAGATTGCTAAATGGTGAAGAACTAGTTTCAATGAACATGTGGGGTTTTACACCAGAATTATTTATTTACTTAAAAGAAGGATTCAATAATTTTCTTGAACAGCATGGAGAAGAATTGAAAAGTGAATATCTAATCCCTTCTGTAGTTAATGAATTAATTAACTCTAAGCAAGAAACTGTTCATGTTCTGCATAGTGATGCTTCTTGGTTTGGTGTGACCTACAAAGAAGATAAACCATTTGTGAAATCGCAAATACTAAAGTTGATTGAGTCAGGTGCGTATCCATCTAAATTATTTAATTGATTTTAAAATGAAAGACTTTAGTAAATGGTTAATTATTTTGGGGATGATAACAGTGATTATTGGCTTTCTATTAAATATATTTTCTGATAAGCTTGGCTGGTTTGGGCGACTTCCTGGCGATATTCAACTTGGTTCAAAAAATGTAAGGTTTTACTTTCCAATAACAACATTAATAATCATAAATTTGGTTATATTTTTTATAATGAGACTAATCACATGGTTAAAATAAAATTATTTACTTTACTCGCTTGTGCTTCATTGTTTTCATGCGATGATGTGAAAAATGAAACCACTATGCTTGATACTTTTAGAAATACGCTTTTACGATCCGGTCTTCGATGTGAATTAAAACCTGATACCGGTCCCTGTAGAGCTGCTATTCCAAAATATTATTTTGACCAAAAATCAAAAGAATGCAAAGAATTCATTTGGGGAGGTTGTAACGGTACAGTACCCTTTAATACCTTGAGTGAATGCAAGGATGCCTGCCAATAACCCTCCATTAATCCTTGATGGAGCGATGGGGACTCAGTTGATGGACCGTGGAATAAAACTTCCACTACCGCTATGGTCAGCAGAGGCGAATATCACAAACTCAAGCGATGTTCTTTCCGTACACCATGACTACATAAATGCTGGCGCCAATATTATAACCACAAATACTTTTAGAAGTACCTCTTGGTCTTATCGCAAAACTGGCTTAAGCCCTAAACGAGCCCAAGAGCGAGCAAAATTAAGCCTAATGATGGCAGTGGAAGCTGCGCGAAGTTCTAAAGCTGACTTGATAGCAGGTTCAATTACGGCAGTTGAAGATTGTTATCGTCCTGATTTATTTCCTGGAAGATCAATTGCAGAGGATTGCTATGGTGAAACCTTAATGTGGTTTAAAGAAGCTGAGATCGATATAATTTTATTTGAAACAATGGGGCATATTGAAGAGATAGAAATTGCCCTAAGCTTTACAAATATTTTTGAAAAAACATGGCTTAGCTTAATCCTTAAAGACTCATCCCATCTCCTATCCGGACACACCCTTAGCAGTGCATATGAGTTAATCAACAAAAAAGTAGATTGCCTACTGCTAAACTGTAACACGCTTGCTAAATCAAGTCAGGCTATCATTAACTTAAAGACAGATTGGAAGGAGAATTGGGGGATTTACCCTAATCTTGGAGAATCTGAACCTGAGTCAGATGGAACTATTCAACAAAAGATTGATAATGATTTATTCTCAACCATGATTTCTAAATTTATTAGTCAATCTCCTGCAATTATTGGTTCATGTTGTGGTTCAAGCCCAAAACACACATTGATGATAAAAAAAATCATAGATAATATTTATTAACTAGATGATTTGAATTTTTTCCCTAAGCATTATAATTTCGCCGGAACATTTTTAATATTTTTTAGTAATATAAAGATTTTAAGTCAGTAATTGATAAAAGAGGTAACTCGTTAATGATCAAAGTAAAAGATCTAAGTAAGAATTATGGCCCTGTTGAAGCTGTTAAATCCATTTCATTTGATCTTAAAGATGGAGAAGTGATTGGATTTTTGGGAGCAAATGGTGCCGGTAAAACAACAACCTTAAAAATGATGACCGGCTACTTGGTTCCAACCGAAGGCTCAATTACAGTCAATGGTATGGATATCATTGAGGATACACATTCCATTCAAGAGCAAATTGGTTATTTACCTGAACTGAATCCTTTGTATTCAGAAATGCGCGTCTATGATTATCTTGAATTTTTAGCTGCAATAAGAGATGTACGGGGATCTCAATTTAAAGAATCGTTGGCGCGTGTTGTAGAGCAATGCGGATTACGAGGTGTTGTGCATAAAAATATTTCTGATTGTTCTAAAGGTTATAAACAGCGGATTGGACTTGCAGCAGCCATGATACATGATCCCAAAATATTAATTCTTGATGAACCTGTCACAGGTCTTGATCCAAATCAAATCATTGAGATTAGAAGTTTGATTAGATCGCTAGGAAAAGAAAAGTTAGTATTTATGTCTAGCCACATTCTCCAAGAGATACAAGCAACGGTTGATCGTATAATAATAATTAATGAAGGTGAGATAGTTGCAAATGGAACCAATGAAGAACTAATGACAAGCTTTATGGGAAATGTATTATTGACGATGGAGGTAAAAGGGGCAAAAGTTGATTCCATTAAGCATATTCAAGCAACGCTGCCGAATGTCAAATTTATTTCTACAAGTAAAGAAAAAAGTATTCATACAATTCAATTAGAGTATGAAAAAAATAAAGATTCACGTGAGGAAATCTTTAATTATGCTGTAAAAAATAAATGGTCGATATTAAAGATGACCCCTAAGACTACTAATCTTGAGGATATCTTTAGAAATCTTACGATGAAAGGTGATGCTGATGCGTAATATTAGAACTGTCTATCTCCGTGAATTAGTTGGATTTTTTAATAGCCCAATGGCCTATATCTTTTTAGTCATTTTTGCCATTGTTAACGGGTATTTTTTTACCAATAGATTTTTTCTTTTTGGTCAATCAGACCTCAGATCGTTATTTGATATCGTTCCTTTGGTGTTTTTATTTTTTATTCCTGCAATTTCGATGGGATTGATAGCTAGAGAGAACGACATAGGAACAATGGAAACAATGTCAACGCTGCCATTAAGCACTGTACAATTTGTATTGGGTAAATTTATTGCGGCGCTATGTTTAATTCTCCTAGGACTTCTTGCCACTTCAATTCATTTTATTACCCTAGTATTTGTTGGTACAAATATAGATTATGGCGCAATTTTTAGTGGCTATCTTGGATTGGCATTGATGGGTGCTACTTTTGCCGCAATCGGTACTTATGCTAGCAGTATAACGCAAAACCAAGTTGTAGCTTTTATCATTGGACTTTTTATGGTTCTAATAATATTTATGCTTGACAAAACATTGATTTTTGTTCCCTCTTCCATTGCTGGTTTACTTCAGTTTTTAGCTATTGATTATCACCTCTCAAATATGTCTAGAGGTGTAATTGATTCAAGAAATTTGATTTATTTTTTCTCAATGATTGGATTTTTTCTGTTTCTTACTGTTCAAACCCTTGAGGTGAGGAGGTGGAAATAATGAAGAAGTTTTTACAAAAAATTGACCTTAAAAGATCGGTACTAGCGCCAGGAATTCTTTTATTTACAATATTATTTTTACTTAATACAATCTCCACCAGTCGCTTCTTTCGTATTGATCTAACTGATAACAATATTTTTTCATTATCTTCTTCAAGTAAATCCGTGATTGAAAAAGTTGATGATCTGCTCACCATGAAAGTCTATTTTTCTGATGACCTTCCTGGAGAATATGCTAACAATCGACGTTACCTTCAGGATATCCTTGAGGAATATGCTGCAATTTCTAAAGGTAATATTAAATTTGAATTTGTCTCTCAAGATAAGCTTGAAGAAGAAGCCCAAAAATCTGGAATTGCCCCTTTACAGCTACAAGTTATTGAAAATGATAAAGTTGAAGTCAAAAGAGTGCTGATGGGTATGGTTATTCTTTTTGAAGATAATAAAGAGGTGTTACCGGTTATTCAGACAACAACTGGTTTAGAATATGAAATTACAACGAAGATAAAGAAACTCGTAGAGACCAATAAGCCTACAGTAGGCGTTGCTCAAGTTGAAGGACAATCTGAGCAATTTCAAAGTATTCAAACCGTATTAAGGCAGCGTTACAATGTCCGGTTGATAAAATTGAATGATGTTGTACCTTTAGATATTTCAGCAATTTTGTTGAGTGGTATTTCTGATTCTTTAACCTCAAATGAAAATAAGAATTTGTCTGATTTTATGGAAAGAGGAGGAAATTTATTTGTTGCCCAAAACCGAATAAAAACAAATTTACAGATTCAACAAGCGACCCCTATTCAGTCTGATATATTTTTGTTACTAAAAAAATATGGGTTTTCTATTGAAGAAAATCTCGTTACCGATAAGATTTGCGGTAGGGTAAATGTTCAACAGCAAATGGGCCCAATTAGAATGAATGTTCCTATGGAGTATCCATTGCTTCCAATCGTGAGAAGTTTCAATGCTGATGAACCCATCGTTTCTGGATTAGAGCAGATGCAATTAATATTCCCCAGTGAAATCAAGCAAGATTCAGCTTCAATGGGGCAGGTTAAATTTACGCCACTATTTTTTACATCTGAACAGTCTGGAGAACTTAAAGGGACTTATAATCTAAGCCCAGATCCTCAGCAAAACCCTTTCATGCGTATTTTTAATAAATCAAACCAAATACTAGGCGCTAGAACTGAATCAGTAAATTCATCAGGAACCATCAACCAGGTAATCTTGGTTAGCGATTCAGAATTTATGGCTGATAATGGTGGAGGCAGATCGCCTGAAAATCACATTTTCATTTTAAATTCTATCGACTACTTGATTGGTGATCAAGATTTAATAGCGTTGCGCTCAAGAGAAATAACATCTCGCCCATTGGAAGAGATTTCTGATGCGAGTAAACGAACATGGAAATGGATTAATATTACCGCACCAACTTTTTTAATCGTTGGATTTGGTTTGATTCGAATGCGTAAACAAAAAAATAGAAGTTCAGTTTTAGAGGAATTGTATGGGTAGTCAGATGAAATGGATGAGCATTGCGCTTGTAGTTTTGATAGCATTGTTTGGTTTAAATAGTTTTCAGCAAAGCAAATACAATGCAAGCAGCGATCAAATATTTGATTTAGAGCGTGATAGTATCTTTGCATTTGAGATAATCAAAGGTCAAGAATTTGTCTCTTTATCATTCGATGGTGAAAATTGGTCGATCGATAATCATGATTCTTTAACAATTAAGCCGAATACTATTAACAGTTTTTTTAATACAATCCTTGCTTTGAAAAAAACATCACTTGTTTCAACCAATCCCTCCAAGTGGGATAAATTTATGGTTGGTGACTCTACCGGAACCCATCTTAAATTTTATGATTACAACAAAAACACCTTAGCTCAGATAACTGTTGGCAGATCTAACGCTGAATGGTCTACTAGTAATATTAGAATAAATGACGAGCCTGAGGTATACCATTCAAGTGAAAATGTTAGCTGGCAGATTAATCCCTCGCCAACTTACTGGGGCGAAGTAGTTGAGCCAGATTCAACAAAAAGCGATTCACAATAACATAAGTATTTATTTGATAAATAAATCATTGTAATTTTCGCACCCAAATTATAACCCTACAGTTCAAAACAATGAGGCATCATTCATGGAAGATAAAATAAAGAGCATTATTACTTGCGATCTAGATGGAAAAGTGGAAACCTTTTCTGAGGGCGCTGAAAAGCTTTTTGGCTACACAAAAAATGAAACCATCGGTAAGATGAGAGTAAGTGATTTTAGTTCAGGTGAAATTGTTTTAGGCCATGTAGTTAATTGGTTAAAAATTGCGGTTGAAAAAGGTGAATGGGAAGGTGAAACAGTTTTTTTAGGAAAAGATCAAGTCGAAATCCCTTGCAAAATTAAAATTACACCTACAAAAAATAAAAATGGAGAGCAGATTGGATATTGCGGTGTTACTACTCCATTAAAAAACAAAACAGCGGATGAGGTTAGACCTAAAATCAGCCTTGCAACAAAAATATTTAAATGGATGGTTATTATGCGACTACCATTTTTAAGCGCTACATTTGTTCCTATTTTTGCTGGCGCTGCAGTTGCCTCAATGCTTGGTGAAACCGTGAGTTGGGGTTGGCTCGGGTTGACATTATTGGGTGGGGCATTACTTCACATTGGAACGAATACCTCAAATGATTATTTTGATCATAGAAGCGGAACCGATGCTTTAAATTACAATTACAGCAACCAAGGGCTCAATGGAGGAAGTCGTAGTATTCAAATGGGTCTGATTACCCCAAAGGGCATGCTAACGGTTGCTATAACTACTTTCACACTTAGCGCACTTGTTGGAATTCCATTGATTATGAAAGCTGGACTGCCAATTTTATGGTTAGGTTTTATAGGATTTTTCTCTGGATTATTCTACACAGCACCTCCATTTAAATTCTCTTCAAGAAGAGGAATGGGGGAATTATTAATTGGGTTGAATTTTGGACCTCTGATGGTTGCCGGTAGCGCTCTTGTTCAAACAGGTCAATTAGTTTCAGAGGCTTTTTTAGCAGGCATACCTATCGGTCTACTGATTGCTGCCGTTGTCTATATGAATGAATTTCCCGATCATGATAGCGATAAAGAAACCGGAAAGAATACTTTGATTGTCGTGTTTGGGCCTGAAAAGGCTAGAGCAGGCTATGTTGCATTAGTTGCTTCGGCATTTATCAGTATCATTATTTTAGCATTTAATGGAACTTTTCCTATGCTATCTCTAATTGCATTGCTTGCCATATACTTTGGATTTATGGCTACTAAAACGTTATATAAATATTATAACGATAGATTGCTTCAGCCGGCAAATTGGGGAACGATCATTATGCATAGTGTGACTGGAATTCTTTTGACGATTGGCATATGGCTGGGTAATAGCTTATAAAACTGTAGTAAGCTTGCTATTAGCTTCTTAAATAAGAAGCACCATTAACATCAATAATACAACCCGTTAAAAATTCATTGTCACCAGTTGCAAGCCAAAGCGCTGTATCGGCAATCTCCTGGGGTTTGGCAACACGATTCAGGGGACTTTGAGCTCTAACTTCATCATCGATCAAATTTTTTACCCGTTCCGTATCAACAAATCCCGGTGCAATCGTGTATACGAATACCCTGTCTTTTGCTAAAGCCTTAGCTAGGGACTGCCCTAAGGAATTCAATCCAGCTTTACTGGCACCGTAAGCAGGAGCCGATGGTTCTCCTCTAAACGCGCCTCTGGATGAAATATTAATAAATTTTCCTCCACCATTCTTGATCATGAATTTAGAAGCTAGATACATGATGTTTGCTGGTCCAATTAAATTTGCCCCAATAGTGCGCTCCCATATGTCTTGCCAATCTTGATAGGAAAGCGAATCGATCTCATGGTTTTCAACTACAGCAGCATTATTGATTACAATATCCACATGATCTATTGCAGAAAACATCGTATTAACTTGATCTGCATTTGATAGATCGCATTGAATAGCTCTATGATGCATGCCAGGTAATTTTTGCAATAGCGATTCAGCTTTATCTCTATTCGAATTGTAATGAAGAATGATGGTGCCATTTGCTTCGGCAAAGGAAGTGCAAAGTGCTTCACCAATACCGCCTGCTGCACCTGTGATTAAAATAGTTTTGTTTGAAAGGTTATTTTTCATTTGATAGCGATCTAAAATAGGTGATTAAGGCAATTACTTCAAGTATCATTCCCAATAATAAGAGAACAACTGCAACTGTTTCAAGGAGCGAAAATTCAATCAACACAAATAAGATATAGCTTAAAACGCCTGTGGCCAGTATTTTTTTACCTATTCGATGAAATGGATCAGAGGTATTAATTCGCTCCATACTTTTAGGGTATTCTTTTTCAACCCATGCATCTAATTCTTGCTTTTCCTCTGGTGTCATTCTCATTTGAAAGCTCGATTCAGTTTATAGCTAATTAAAGAAAGCAAAATAGCAGCTATAACATCGGCAACAGGTTTTGCATTGGGAAATCCAAAATTCCAAACGATGACCCCAATTAACCATATAGCATACACTTTCACTGCACTCACCCCTAGTCTTCAGTGAACTTTGCCCCAACGGGAGGGCGGTATTCTTTAAAGGGGATTAGTAGCATGGTCTTAATATGTTCGGTTTCTTTTATATCCATGTGAGTATCAATTCCATAAGAAATCATTTCCATATTATCTACTTTGATCGCTGTACCAAATAAATGATCCCAAATGGAAAATATATTTCCATAATTACGGTCAGTATGCGGTAATACGTAATGATGATGTATCTTGTGAAAATTTGGAGTAACGAATATTTTTGATAAAATAGGCTCAAGAAAATTGATAGCCCTAATATTGGTATGCGTTAGATGTGCAAAAAAACCCGAAAGGGTTTGATATAGCATAACGATGCCAAAAGATGCCCCTGAAACAAAAACTGCGAGCGATGTAAAGAGCAATCTGAAGACACTTTCACCAGGATGATGGCGAAGGCCAGTGGTTGCATCTACATACCGGTCCGAATGGTGAATCACGTGAAATTTCCACATCCACTTAACTTTGTGCTCTAACCAATGCACAAGCCATGCACCAATGAAATCAAGAATGAGTAGTCCGCATAATATTTTTGCCCACAGAGGAAATTCAATCATATTCAATATCCCAGTAGAGTGCATTGCATTAAAATCTGCGGCCAATAAAATTAATGATGCCCCTAAAAGATTAATGATCAATGTTGTTAAGGTATAAAATAGGTTAGTCATGAGGTGTTTTGATTTGCGATAATCAAATCGAAATAGCGGAACGCCAATTTCTAGCGATAATAAAAAAGTTAGCCCACCTACCAGAAAAAAGGTGCGATGCAATGTTGGAATTGTATTAAAATAATGAATCAGGTCTTCCATAAGCATAGAATTTAGTTTGAATGCATAAATAAAATTATATTAATCAAAAAAAAAGTGTAATTTTGATTTATGAAAAAGTTTATCTCGATCTATCTGATTCTTTTTTCTGTTTTTCTCTTTTCGCAGGATAGCCAATTGGTTGAAATAGAAACCAATGATGGAAATATTTTTTTAGGCACCGTGATTGAAGAATCGGATATAGGTTATAGATTAAAAACCCAAGATGGTATTGTTATTTCTGTACCGCTTGCATCTATTAAAAGAGTAAGTAAAATCGAAACAGCGGAGGTTGATGGTCAGGTTTGGAGAGCAGATCCAAATAAGAGTATGTACCTATTTGCTCCATCTGCTTTTCCCATAGAAAAACATAAAGCCTATTGCCGTGATTTTTGCTTATTCTTTCCTTCATATAATAGAGGGTTTGGAAATAATTTTTCTTTCCAGGCTGGCGCTTTTGTATTTCCAGGGATGCCGCTTGATCAAGTTCCTATAGTTTTGTCAGGTAAATTTTCTTTACCTCAAGTTGGCCCTGCGCGCTTAGCAACTGGAATGATGTACGTAAACTTTCCTCAAGAAGATAATGCCTTCGGGTTAGGTTTTGTTTTTGGAACCGCAACTTTCGGAGATCGATTTACCCATTTTTCAACGACTCTTGGATGGGGATATGGTCGCTATGAAGACGATTGGAATTTTATGGATAAACCTATTTTAGTCTTATCTGGTAATAAACGCATCTCAAATTCGTTTGCTATTGTAGCTGAATACTGGCTTCCTCCTGAGGTGGATGATCCATCAAATTTACCAATAGCTATTTCAGGAAGATTTATTGGAAGAAGGATTGCGGTTGATGTTGGTGGTTTCTTCAGTAAGAGCATGGAAGGTATTCCTCTTCCTTTGATCAATTTTACTTACCATATGAAGTAAATGAAAATTTTTTGGGGCTTTTTCACATTGAGCATACTTGGTGCACAATCTATTGATTTGATTGCCCACCCCTACGCTGCGCTTGGTACAGAAAAATATTTGACCGCCAGCATAAGTTCAGGCGACCTGGATAACGATGGAGATCTTGATATTGTGGTTGCAAATGGACGGCATTGGTCGGAGTTCAACCAGATTTTCTTCAATGACGGGACTGGTTTTTTTCGCAGAAGTAAATTATTAGGCGCTGAAGCGACCACATCTTATATGGTGCCGCTTGCGGATATAGATAACGATGGAGATCTTGATATTATTGTCGCTAATGATCGTATAAAAAATCAAGTATTTAAAAATGATGGTAAGGGAAATTTTACGTTTAGCGGTAGTTTTGGAAGACAAATATCAAACACGCGAGGCGTCTGTCTAGCAGATATAAATAGTGATGGTTACATTGATATTGTTGAAGCAAATAGAAAAACTCAAAACTACATTTATTTTAATAATGGACGTGGTAGTTTTGATAAAGAAATGTCTTTTGGTCAAAAAAATGAAGCTACCATTTCAGTTGCTGCAGAGGATATCAATAATGATGGAAAAATCGACCTCATTTTAGCCAATAGAAACGCACAGCCCAATCATATATATTTTGGACCAGACTATTCAAAATCGATGATTTTTGGTAGCGGTTCAGATGAGACCAGGCAAATTGCTGTTGAAGATATGAATGGAGATGGAATGCTGGATATTGTTGCTGCAAATATAGGAGAAAAAAATAGGATCTTTTTTAATAGCAAAGTGAATCAATTTCAAGAATCTCTTACGTTTGGCAATCCTAATGATAAAACAATGACTATTGCGGTAGGCGATCTTGACCAAGATGGAGATATGGATATTGTTACCGGAATTAATGGAAAGAAGAATCAATTATTTTTTAATACGTTGGGCAAGTATCCATCAACACGTTTTTCTTCTAACCGTATCACCTATGGGATTACATTGAGCGATGTAAATGGTGATGGTAGATTGGATATCGTTGAAGCAAATTCTGGTACAGTAAATAATATTTTCTTTAATAAAAAATAAATATGATTTTTATATTCAACATTATGTTAATGCTTGTTATTAGTTCGCAATCGATCGAAACACCCACCTATCGTCTGATTAAAACATACAATAGATTTGAGATAAGAGATTATGGTACTGTAATTACTGCGTACACCACAATAAACGATGAATATAGAGTTGCTACCTATACCGGATTTAGACGTATTGCGAATTATATTTTTGGTGGTAACGATAAGGAGATGAAAATTGCAATGACTGCACCTGTGATTACTGAGATACCTTCTGATCAAACCAAGCCGCATAAGGTTCATTTTGTGATGCCCAGCAAACATAAGCTAGAATCTTTGCCAAGTCCAAATTTGAGAAGTGTGAATGTTGAGGAAGAGAGTTTAGGCGTAATGGCTGTTATTAAATTTGGTGGGTGGGCTACTGAAAGAAAGGCAAATCGTTATATCGATATTCTTTTAAATGAGTTAAAAGAAAAAAATATTGAGGTGGCCGGAGATGTTTGCGTGGCGCAATACAATGGTCCGACAACAATACCTCCATTTCGTAAAAACGAAATACTAATTCCAATTGCTTACAAGTAACCAAATATTGCACATGAAAAGTTTTATCCTATCATTTATTTTATTTTATTCATGCGGAAATGTTGACCGATCTACAATGAATTCTGTGCGTTTAAAATCAGATGCAACAACGGATAGTATTGAATATGTAGTAAAAGAGATGTTGCTTGCAATCAGCACCAATGATTTAGAAAAAGCAAAATTGCACGTACTAGAAGAAGGTCGTGTCTTTAGGGTGCGTAAAGATGGTATGAGCTTCAGATCTAATTCAGATTTTTTTAAACAGACAGGAGATCAATCAACCGATTACTTCGAGCGTATGTGGGATCCGATAATCATGTATCGAGGTGATTTGGCTGTTGCTTGGACGACCTATGATTTTCATTTGAATGGAAAGTTTTCTCATTGTGGAGCGGAATCATTTACATTAACCAGGGTAGATAATAGGTGGATGGTGATGGACTGGGCCTATACCGCCAATGAGCTTGAAAATTGCAATAGTCCTTTGGGTCCGATTGAAAAATAAAGGAGATTTTAAATTGAGACATTTAATTATAATAGTAACAACAATTCTTTTTTATCCAAGTCTGTTATTTGCGCAGAAAACTTTGATTCATGCGGGGTCAATGATTGATGGTGTAGCTAAAAAAATTAAAACAAAACAAACCATCGTAATTGAAGATGGAGTTATTATAGATGTAAAAAGCGGCTACACGAAAGCAAAGCCAAACGATACAGTAATCGATTTAAAAAATACTACAGTTACCCCAGGTTGGATGGATTTGCATGTGCATCTGGGGTCGCAGTCAAGTCCGCAATCATACAGTGAAGATTTCTATTTAAATCCAGAGGATTTTGCATATAGATCTGTCCCTTGGATAGAAAAAACACTGCTTGCTGGTTTTACTACGGTTCGCGATGTTGGAGGAGAAGTAGTGCTTGCTGCAAGAAATGCAGTAAACAATGGCTATATAAATGGCCCACGAATCTTTTCTGCGGGCCGTTCGATTGGTACGACCGGTGGACACGCAGATCCTTCCAGTGGGTTAAACCGCAAGTTCCGAGGGGATCCTGGACCGCATGATGCTGTTGTTAACGGGGTTGATGATGCAATGAAAGCAGTGAGACAACGATACAAAGATGGCTCGGATCTAATCAAGATCACCGCAACCGGCGGGGTATTAAGTGTTGCCAAGAATGGTCAAAATCCTCAATTCACAGAAGAAGAAATTAGAGCGATTGTTGAAACAGCAAAGGACTATGAAATGCATGTTGCAGCACATGCGCATGGCGTAGAAGGAATGCAGCGCGCTATTCGGGCAGGCGTTCGTACAATTGAGCACGGTACATTAATGGATAGACCTACCGCAAGACTGATGAAGAAGTACGGAACCTATTACGTGCCCACAGTTTCTGCTGGTGAGTTTGTTTATGAAAAAGCCAAAGAACCTGGATATTTTCCTGAAATTGTACGACCTAAAGCGCTTGAGATTGGACCCAAGATCAAAAAAACATTGGGCATGGCCTATGAAGAAGGTGTGAAAATTGCCTTTGGAACCGATATGGGTGTTTCCCCGCATGGAGAAAATGCAGATGAGTTTGTTTACATGGTTGAAGCTGGAATGAAACCTATCGATGCAATTTTTGCTGCAACTAGCATAGCTGCAGAAGTTTTAAATCAAGAAGATCTAGGTAAAATAAAGAAGGGAATGAAGGCAGATATTGTTGCGGTTAATGGCAATCCACTAAAAGATATAGCCGTTACAAAAAATGTAGTTTTCGTAATGAAAGATGGTGTTGTTTATAAGCAGCCTATCAATTTAAAATAGATGATGAAAATAAAATGGCTGGCTTTTTCTATTAGCGGTTTAGTTCTATTTGGGTTTGGCCTTTCACTGCTTGGTGAAGCCATTATATTAAAATATGAAAATAAGCCGTTTTTCTGGTTTGGTACGCTTGCATTAGTGGTAGTTAATAGTGGTCTCTGTTTATTTGGAAATGCTATACGTTATCGTGTACAAATGGATAGAAACAGATAAGGAAGCTCAATGAAAAGTATTATTACAATTACATTAATCTCTTCAATAGCGTTTAGTCAAAAACCCCGCGCTCGCGATATAGGTGTTCAATTTGAAGGCACTCCAGGCAGGTTTAATGCAATTACTGATGTGAAAGGCGTAGAAGTTGGACACAGTACAATAATTATTGGTAGCGGGAAAAATGAAATCGGAAAAGGTCCTGTCAGGACAGGAGTTACAGCAATTTTCCCCAGAGGAAAAAAGTTTAATCCTGTGTATGCAAACTGGTATAGTTTGAATGGAAATGGTGAAATGACAGGAACAACCTGGGTAACTGAATCTGGCTTTCTTGAAACCCCAATCATGATTACGAACACTAATAGCGTGGGTGTTGTGAGGGATGCGGTATTGAAATGGTTTGTGGATACCAATTGGTACGGCGATGACCAATGGTGGTATACATATCCTGTTGTTGGGGAGACTTATGATGGTTTTTTAAATGATATTTATGGATTTCACGTACAAGAAAAACATGTCTATGAAGCAATTGAAAATGCAAAATCGGGACCGGTAGCTGAAGGCAATATTGGCGGTGGGACGGGAATGCTTACGCTTGGTTTTAAAGGAGGTATTGGAACCTCATCGAGAAAAGTTAAAATTAATAACAAAACCTATACTCTTGGCGCGATCGTACAATCCAATTTTGGCAGTAAGAGAAATCTTACAATTAGCGGTGTACCTATTGGTAAGGAGCTAAAAGATACATTGAATCTTGTATTCAATGCCCCACCTGCAAATAAGCGCCAAGAAGGGGATGGTTCCATCATTGTGATTGTTGCTACTGATGCGCCTTTATTTCCTCATCAATTAAAGCGTATTGCTCATAGAATCCCACTTGGAATTGGGGCCGTTGGAGGCAGAGGGTCAAATGGTTCAGGGGATATATTCTTGGCCTTTTCCACGGCAAATCCAAAAGCATTCAATCGAAAAAATTCAGGTACTGTAAAAACTTTCCCCAATGATAAGATTTCTCCCCTTTTTGAAGCAACTGTTCAGGTAGTTGAAGAATCAATCGTTAATGCAATGATAGCTGCAGAAACAATGGAGGGGATTAATAACAACAAAGCCTATGCGTTACCTCATGGAAAGCTGATGGAGATTTTGAAAAAATACAATCGAGCCAATTAAGTGACGTATTGTATTCGATGTGGTGCTAAAACAGAATCGATCATACCTCCCCTAGATAATCGATTTAGGGATGTTTGTCCTAGTTGCGAATATATCCATTATGTAAACCCAAACAATATTGTGGGCGTGATCGCTTCTTATGAAGGCAAGGTATTGTTGTGCAAAAGAAATACCGAACCTCGAATGAATTATTGGACTGTGCCAGCTGGTTTTATGGAAAATGGAGAAACGCTTTTAGAAGGTGCGCAGCGCGAAGCGATGGAAGAGGTGGGCATACAACCCCTGCCTTCAAACCTATTTATGATCTACAGTGTACCGCATATTAGCCAGGTCCATTTTTACTTTCACTGCAAACTTAAAGATAGATCAACAGCAATGGGTGACGAGATCAATGATATTATGTTTGCAGATTGCAATGAGGTTCCATGGGAGGACCTAGCGTTTAACAGCATTAAGGTATTATTAGAAAAATTTTTTGAAGTGGGAGATAAAAAAGCAGGTGATTTATTCTTCAATCTTTCATCGGTAGATTGAAAACATGGAAATTAAAAATTAATCTTGAGTCGTATTTTTTTTCTTAACTAATTTCAATCGAACAATTTAGGAAGGAGGTGATCAGGTGTCTATAAATAGTAGACCGCTGGCCTCCAAGAAAAAGCCAGCAAATTAAACTGACTAGATGTTAGCCTTTTTGGAGGTCGGCAACTACTAAGTATCTATATAGAGGCCCCTTTTTTAGGGGCCTCTATGCATTATAAACCTCTTATCTATAGCTTAATTTCCCTTGTTGTATTAATTTGTTTTATCGAAAACATTTTTATTTAGGAGCAGAAAATGAGGCTAATTTTTCAAGTTTTATTTATTTCATCTATTTTTTCTCAGCAGAAAATAGATCTACCAATGCAGTTTGCAGGTATTAATTACGATTTGTCAATTCCAAAACCAGAAGATGTTATAGGGCATAAAATTGGCGATAGACATACCCGTACTAGTCAGATAGTAGACTATTATGAATCGATTGCCAGTGTTAGCGATCGAGTGGATCTAGATGATCATGCAAGAAGCCATGAGGGTAGAAGACTAATACATGCGATTGTGACCCATCCTGACAATCATAAGAATTTAGAGAATATAAGAATTGAGAATGTTAAGATTTCTGATATGCCCAATCAGATGAAAAATAAGAATCTAGATAAAATGCCTTTAGTTGCATATCTAGGTTTTTCAATCCATGGCGATGAAGCAAGTGGAGCGGAAGCTGCGGTTTTACTCCTCCATCATTTAGCGGCAGGTCAAGGAGATGAGATAGATCAAATCTTAAGAAATACAATTATAATTATTGATCCTATGTTCAATCCAGATGGTCGCGACCGTTTTGCAAATTGGGCTAATGGGAATCGCGGTATTGTACCCACTACTGACACACAAGATCGTGAGCATAATCAGCCATGGCCACGTGGTAGAACTAATCACTATTTGTTTGATCTGAATCGAGACTGGATGCCAGTTACTCAACCTGAAAGCCAAGGTCGTGTTAAATTATTTCACCATTGGAGGCCACAATTTTTACTTGATGTTCATGAAATGGGACGCAATTCTACTTTTTTCTTTCAACCTGGGATTAAGAGTAGAACCAACCCCAATACCCCAAAAGAAGGTGTGGAGCTTACCTATAAGATCGCGCCATTTTTTGCTAAGCGATTGGATGACATTCAATCCATGTATTACTCTGAACAGTCCTATGATGATTTTTATTACGGCAAAGGATCAACCTATGGTGATATCCATGGCTCTGTAGGCATTTTATTTGAACAAGGCTCATCACGTGCGCTAGAAACCGAAAGCAACCAGGGTAAACTAACTTATGCTTTTACAGTTCGAAACCAGTATATGGCTACTCTAGGAGCGATTGATGGATTGGTTGCATTAAGAAAAGAATTCTTAAGGTATCAAAGAGATTTTTATGCGACTTCATCAGCTGTTGCAACAAAAAATAAAATCAAAGGGTATTTAATCAATTTAAAAGAAAACAGAACGCGTGTACAGATGCTAGTTAAAACCCTACAAAGCCATCGCGTGGATGCATATACTTTAAAAAAACCAATAACTGTTAAAGGAAAAAGGTTTAATAAGGGGGAAGCTGTGATTATTCCAACTAACCAACCCCAAACGCGCTTTATCGCTGGGGTAATGGAAAAAGTTACTGCTTTTGAAGATTCTCTTTTTTATGATGTTTCCGCTTGGACATTACCTTTAGCATTTGGAGTTGATTATTATGAGGTAAAGCAAAAACCGGATGCGTTTCTTGGCGCAAAGTTGAAAGCGATGAATCTGGATGGTGGTGAATTGGTTGGTGGAAAAGCAACCTCTGCCTATTTGATGCCCTGGAATCGTTATTTTAACCCCAAAAGTCTCTATTCAATTCTTGATAGCGGTATTCTACCTAGAATTACCACAGCGCCTTTCAGTGCAGAAGTAGCAGGTAAATCCATGCAATTTAAACGAGGAACGATTGTTATTCCTGTTGTGCAGCGCGATGCAGATGCGAGAATTACAGCAGCTGAATTGCATCGATTAATGGAAAAATTAGTCTCAGAGGATCATGTTCAAATCTATGCCACAAATTCTTCTTCCACGCCAAGTGGTCCTGATCTTGGTGGAGCCTTTCAAGGCGTTTTAAAGAAGCCTCATGTAGCTTTATTATCTGGCGCAGGAACATCTGCGTATGGATCAGGCGAGATTTGGCATTTAATAGATAATAGAATGAATATTCCCGTTTCAAGACTAAACGCTGAAAACTTGAATCGAAATAAACTTTCAAAATATAACACAATTATTTTTCCGGATGGAAATTACTCCAAATTGGATAGTACAGATGTTAATCATTTGAAAGAGTGGGTAAGTAGTGGAGGAACATTGATTTCTGTTCAAAGTGGATCTAAATGGATTGTAGATAATAATGTGATAGATGAGGAGCTAGTAGAGAATCAAAAATTAGCATTAGATATTCCCTATGACCAGGTTCGCCTTGTGACAGGAGCGCAGAGGATTGGCGGTGCTATTTTTAATATTAATATTGATAATACGCATCCGTTAGGATATGGATATAGAAATAAACACCCTGTATTTAGAAGAGGGTATACATTCTTTAAGTTATCAGAGTCTGCTGCGGCTAACGTTGGAAGGTATACAAACAAGCCCTTATTGAGCGGATATGTATCAGAAGAAAAACTAGCTGGCATAAAAGATACAGCCTCAATTATTGCCAAAAAACAAGGAAGTGGGCATGTGGTTATGTTTGCTGATAATCCCGCATTTAGGGCATTCTGGTACGGTACAAATGGTTTATTATTAAACGCGATATTCTTTGGACATATTTTTTAGAAAAACATGTTAATTAGCATAATTGCATAACAAAAAACCCCATCTCTCGATGGGGTTTTTGCGGGACTGACGAGACTTGAACTCGCGACCTCCGGCTTGACAGGCCGGCGTTCTAACCAACTGAACTACAGCCCCAGAATTAATTTATTTTTTCTCTATCTTTATCTCGATATACAAGAGCAATTGGAATAACGACAATATATCCTAAAAAAAGCATAATTGGTGCAATTGTTAAACTCTGAAAGCTGTCAACAGCGCCATTTGCCATAAAAACATATCCAAAAATGACTAGCCCTAGGCCTGATCCAAAAAGGATATAATTAATTTTTCCAAAGGCCCAACCATCGAAAAGATTCATTTTGTTTTTATTATTGTCGTTACTCATTGCGACGACGAAGTTACGCTTTCTTAAAAGGGGTGCCAATTATTTTTTCTGAAATTTTAAAAGATCTTAAAACTTGTAAAGATTATATAATTTGTAATTATGGTTCGTTTTTAATAATTTTCGCCCCCATTTATGCTCAAGAAAATACAATTTTATTTTAGCAATTATTTAACAGAAACCATTGCAATTTCTGTTCTGAGTGGCATGCTAGTCTATTACGCGATTATATTGCTTTGGCCTCAAAGCGATATCGATGATGCTGTCAGTATATCTATTTCAAAAGGCTCAACTTTGATTGATATCTCAGCCGAGCTTTATAATAAAAAAGTGATTAAAAATAGATCATCTTTTATATTAGCTGTAAAGATGCTTGGGTATGAAAAAGACATTCCCGCTGGAAAGTTTAACATTGATAATGTTTCCACAAATTATAGCTTGGTAAATAAGCTGATAAATAGTGTAAATATTTCAAAAAAAGTAACAATTCTAGAGGGATGGTCGATTGATGAGATTGCAGAAAAACTACACTCAAGCTTAAAAATTGACAAAAAAAGTTTTCTTAATGCATCAAAGAATAAAGTTTTGTTAGATAAATGGGATATTAAAAGCACTTCCTTTGAAGGTTATCTTTTTCCAAATACCTACCAGTTTGCTGAAGATGTATCGCCAATAAAAATCATAGATAAAATGGTATCTGAGTACAAAAAAAATGTAACAAAAAAAATGTATGATCGAATGTCTAAAATAAATTTGAGCGAAAATGAAGTATTAACCCTAGCATCGATAATTGAGGGCGAGGCGATTTATGATTCTGAAAGACCCACAATATCAGGAGTCTACCATAACCGTTTAAAAAAAGGAATGCGTTTGCAAGCCGACCCCACTATCCAATATATCATCGATGATTCACCTAGAAGGCTTTTAAATAAAGATTTAAAAATAAAATCACCTTACAATACTTATTTGAATCATGGATTACCACCCGGCCCAATAAATAACCCAGGCTTAGAATCTATTAAAGCTGCTTTATATCCTGAAGAGATTGACTTTCTTTATTTCGTTGCAAAGGGGGATGGTTATCACACTTTCTCAAAAACAGAAAAAGAGCATAATAAGGCCAAGCGTGCATTTCAGAAAGTAAGAAGAAAAATGAGAAAAGTAAAAAAGGTCAACAATAGTTAGTATGTCTACTTCAAAATTAAATAGTGAACAAAAAGCTGCTGTCGAATCATTTGGTCAGCCTGTTCTTATTTTTGCAGGAGCGGGGAGCGGAAAAACAAGGGTATTAACTCATAAGATTGCCCATTTGATCAATAACAATTTAATTGAAGCAGAAAATATTTTAGCGCTTACATTTACCAATAAAGCTGCAGACGAAATGCGCGTGCGGGTTAATAAGATTATAAAAAGCAAAAGCACTATGGTTACGATGGGAACTTTTCACTCTATTTGCGCAAAAATCTTACGTTCTGAAATCCATAACCTTGGATATACTTCTGAATTTTCTATTTTTGATACGCAAGATCAAGTTTCTCTAATAAAAGTATTACTTGAGCCAATGGATTTTCCAAAAAACTATATCACACCAAAAGATTTAAGATTTAAGATTAGTTATTTTAAAAACAGACTTATTAGCCCTAAGGAAGCCAAGCAAAAAGCTAAGATAATGATTGATAAACATTACGCAGAGCTTTACGAGCAATATCAACAAGCCCTAGAAAAGAATAATGCTGTAGACTTTGATGACTTGTTGCTTCTTCCGTTAGAAATATTTGATAAGCATCCAAAGATACTTGAAAAATATCAAAAATTGTGGAAATACATTTTAGTTGATGAATATCAGGATACAAATAAACCTCAATTCATGTTTGTGAAAAATTTAGCAAAAAAACATCAACAGATTTGCGTTGTTGGCGATGATGATCAATCTATCTATGGTTGGAGAGGAGCCGATATTAGCAATATTCTTGATTTTGAAAAAACGTTCAAGAAGTGTGAAATATTTAAGCTAGAAACAAATTATCGCTCCACCAGCTATATCTTAGATGCAGCCTATTCTGTTGTAAAAAATAACCATAAAAGGGCCCCTAAAGAATTGGTTGCTAATAATGGTGAAGGCGAGAAACTAGGATTGATGCAAACTAATGATGAGATGGAAGAGGCCGATGCAATTATCAGTGCCCTTCAAAAGGAAATCAAATTAGAAAAAAGAAATTTTAGTGATTTTACAATCCTTTACAGAACAAACTCTCAATCGAGAGCTATTGAAGACGCATTCCGTCGGTCTGGAATCCCTTACAATATAGTAGGAGGTATTAGGTTTTATGAGCGAAAAGAGATTAAAGATATCATAGGTTACTTGAGCCTGATATTGAATTCAAAAGATACTATTTCGCTTAGGAGAGTAGTTAATTTTCCCCCTAGAGGTATTGGCCTGAAGACGGTTGATAAGTGCGTCAAGGAAGCGGAAAAAAGAAAAATTGAAATGATTGAGGTATTAAATAGTCCTGAAAATATGGGAATTCGTGGAAAGCAGGCTGATGCGCTTAATACCTTTTACAATGTAATTTCAAAATATAATGAACTATTGCCAAAGTTAAATGCAGGTGAGCTCGTTAGAGCTTTGGTTGAAGAATCAGGAATCAAAAAATATTATCATGAAAGTTCATCTCCAGAAGATAGTGAGAGATTCGAGAATGTCTTAGAGTTTATCAAAAGCGTCGATGATTTTATGAAGCGAAGTCCTGATGGAGGTTTATCTCAATTTATTGAAGAAGTATCACTTTTAACGGATTTAGACCAGTGGAACGATCAGACCAATAGAGTAACCATGATGACCGTGCATGCCTCTAAAGGTTTAGAATTTCCCGTAGTTTTTTTAACGGGCCTTGAAGATGGGCTTTTTCCATTATATTCCTCGCTAGATTCAAACGAAACGCTTGAAGAGGAAAGGCGCTTGTTTTATGTTGGTGTTACTCGCGCAATGAGCAAAGCTTATTTGATGTACGCCAATAATAGGAGAAGAATGGGCTCCGATGATCTTTATGGAATTGCCTCACGTTTTATCGATGAAGTCCCAGATGAAAATCTAGAAAAAATTAAATTCACCTCAGCGCTTACAAGAAAAGTAATAGGTGGCAAGGCTGGTAAACATACCAAAACAGCGGTGAGTAGAACGGTAGTATTATTTGATGATTTTCAGGTAGGCGATTATGTAGAGCATGCTATTTTTGGAATAGGAAAAGTTATGGCTTTGAGCGGGCAGGGCGAAAATCAAAGAGTTGGAATAGAGTTTAAAGACGGTTTAAAAAAGAAGTTAGTTGTAAAATTTGCTAATCTAAAAAAAGTCGATACACCTGAAGGGTAGTTTGTAAATTGATTTAGTATTATTTCAAATGTGAATAATCGCTAAATTAAACCCTAATTATGGCTACAAAAAATCTCCTTAGCAGTGCTTTAAAAAAAGAAGGCCTTCGGCATACAATTCAGCGCCAAGCTGTTTGGGATGAAATAAAATCAAACGATGAACATCGAGACGCCGAACAAATCTATTCTGCTTTAAGAAAAAACAACCTTAATGTATCCCGTGCTACAGTTTATAGAACAATTGATGTTTTATATAAAAATAATTTGATTCGAAAAATTGAACTTGGTGATAGCCCATCAAAATATGAAAATAAAGTTAATTCTGATCATCATGACCATATAATTTGTGTTCAGTGTGGACGAATAGATGAATTTGTTGATGATAAGATTGAAAGTCAGCAAGATAAGATCATTGATAAGCTAGGATTTAAAATGATTCGACATATTCATCAGCTCTTTGTCTTGTGTAAAGATTGCCAGTGATTTTTTTTATTTCGTTATTACTTAGCTTTATTCAAACACCTGAATTAATTATTGGCCAAGAAAAGGTTTCCCCGGGTATAGTTTTTATTTTTGAAGGCGCAGTTAAAGATAAAATTTATCCACCAACAATGCATCTAGATGAAGATCAAACCCATGTACATCTAGAGGCAAGGGTAAATTGGGATGATAAACAAATTCCAAAAGGCGCATCGCCTGGTGGATTTATTCCCTATTTGCACATAACCGCTATTTTAAAAAATTCGAAATCCGGCCAACAACTATTTGTTGATTTAAAACCACACATAAATTTGATAGATAATTTCCACTATGCTAGAAATATTGCTCTACCAGGTTCGATCAAAGACAGCTATGATGTGCAATTTAATATTATCGCTCCATCAAGTATTGAATTAGCTTTGCACAATGATTGGTTAGAGAAATATGGAAAGAATTTATTAAACGATTACACGTTCTACTATAAAAGTGTAAATTTTAAGCAAATTGCAAAGGCAATTAGAAATTAGTTGATGTTATATTATAAGGAGTTATTATGAATGTTAAAAAATTAGGAATCGCAGGGCTATTAGGTTTCTTTTCAATGATGATTGTGGGTGCTCTTACCTTTGAGCTATTCTATGCAAAGCATATGGGAGCAATGGCTCAGCAGTATTCAGATGTTCTTACATTTCCCCCAAATATGGGACCAGCAATGTTTGGTGGAGTCTTTTATATTTTTGTTATTACGTATATCTACGATAGAATGGGTGTGGATAGCGTAAAAAGTGGCGCGATAACTGGAGCATGGTTTGGTGCTGCAAAATGGATTTTCATTGATACGCAGTGGATGGCGATGATGCCTAAATTATTCCCTCTTGATTACGTTGTGGCTGATGTTGCATTTAGCGCAGTCATGTACGCTATTTCTGGCGCTGCAATTGGATGGGCTCTTAA
>CENY01034329.1_pt1 | contig 23680 bp, 19 predicted proteins | sample 356181 | NCBI WGS metagenome assembly CENY01 (sample SAMEA2619840, study PRJEB7988) | marine metagenome | isolation source: saline water (ENVO:00002010), including
GCGATGTATAGTGCCTAACGTTTTACTACTTGCATAAAGAGACAATAGGTCCAGGGTTTATGGGATCCTCACGTAACTCAAGAGAATGGATCAAAAACGAAGTGAGAAGGAATCCCCTTTTCTTTGGCGCATGTATTTTTGCTCTTGGGGCGGCGCCTGTTGGAGCCCAAGACCAGGAGGATTCGAAATCACGTATCTTCGGAGTCGAATCGAGTTTCCTGATTACGAGCGGATTAGGGGAGTTCGGAGACCTGACCGGATCAGGCTTCGGTTTCACTATGGGTTCTACTTGGATGCCCAAGAGAAGCAGAAACTTCGGAGTCAGGTTAGATCTTTCACTTAATGTCTACGACCGAGAGTCCACAGCGACCTGCCTCACTGATCCCTGCTGGATTGAAGGAGATGTGGTTACGAGCTACGGGACTCTTCAGTTTGGGATAGGTCCAGAGTGGACAATCACAAGTGGTCCGCTACAGCCGTACCTGTTTGCCACCGTTGGTAGGTCAGTGTTCTACACAAGTCTAGGGCTTGAATTATGTGGGCGAGGAGGGCACGATCATCATCACTCTTCCAATTCCTGTTATTCAGAAGCTAGTAATAATTACCATGACGACTGGGGGGCGGTTGTTAGAGGTGGAGGAGGCGTGCGGTTCAAGATTTGGAAGTTTTTTCAATTATATGTCGGTGCTTCATATCAGCATTTTGGGACTCGAACTTATATGGTTAAGGGCGACCTAAACCTGAACGACGATGGAAGCGTCACCGTTGGTAAGAAGCGTTTTTCTTCTGCCAACAACTTGGGATTTGAAGTAGGTTTGCATTGGGGTATTCCTGGTGGTTAGAGATGCTAGGGAGTAGACATTAGATCTGGACAGTTCGCGTTCGGCGCGCTGTATCCTCCATCCTTATAGATCATGAAACGTGCTACGCTCGGTGCCTTCGTTCTGCTTGCCGCTTTTTCGACGGGTGTAATTGCTCAAGACGTACATTTGGAAAAGGCACTCAGGGTCTTGGCTACAACCCCCTTGGTAGATGGACATAACGATCTTCCTTGGGCGATCCGCAACAGTGAAGCGGGTCCACATGATGTAGAGGCGCCGGAGCACGATCTTCGCAAAGAAACTTCCTTCCACACGGACCTAGAACGTCTTCGTGCTGGTGGGGTTGGGGCGCAATGGTGGTCAGTGTATATCCCCTTCGAAGCAGTTGAAGAAGGGGCGGCTAAGGTTCAGCTTGAGCAGATCGACATCGCCTTGCAGATCATCGACAAGTACCCTGAGGCAATGGAGTTAGCAACTAGCGTCTCGGGTTTGGAGAGTGCCTTCGGTAGGGGTAGAGTGGCCTCAATGCTTGGAATGGAAGGCGGTCATGCTATTGAGAACTCTCTGGGTACCCTGAGGGCTTTCTATGCGATGGGTGTTCGTTACATGACGCTGACACACAACGGCACGCTTGATTGGGCAGACTCATGCTGCGCACTGCCACGCCACGGTGGCCTAAGTGAATTCGGTAACGAGGTCGTTCGTGAGATGAATCGTATGGGTATGCTTGTCGATATCTCGCACACGTCTCCAGAGACGATGAATGACGTGCTGGATATTGCAGAGGCACCGGTGATTTATTCGCACGCCTCTGCGCGCGCGCTTCATGATCATCCGAGAAACGTTCCCGACCAAGTTCTGCGGCGTCTCCCAGAGAATGGAGGAGTTGTGATGGTCACTTTTGTTCCGTCGTTCCTGACCTCAAGAGACCAAGCTACTATCGCCGATGTTGCAGATCATATTGAGCATATCGTTAGCATCGCTGGGGTTGACTTTGTGGGAATCGGATCCGATTTCGACGGGATTGAGTCGACTCCAGTCGGTCTAGAAGATGTCTCGACCTTCCCGGCACTCTTGGCCGAGCTTTCTCGTCGCGGGTGGTCGGAGGGTGACATGCGTAAGGTGGCAGGTGAGAATTTGCTTCGAGCTTGGCGTGAAGCGGAGGCTGTTGCGCGCCGGCTTCAGCGTGAGCGCCCACCCTCAACTAGAACGATTGGCGAACTCAATCGAACGATTGGCCAAGACTATTGATTGCTTTTCCGCGTCCAGATCCTAGCGAGTATGCCGAGTACTATGCTCCGTACATCGCTCGTGTGCCGGATGGAGAAATTACGAGCACACTAAGTGACCAACTTGCTGAAACGGTTGAAATCCTGCGTTCGTTGTCGGAGGATCGGGAGACGTACCGATACGCGGAAGACAAGTGGACAATAAGAGAGGTAGTCGGCCACTTGATCGATACGGAACGAATGTTCGCCTATCGGGCTTTGGCCATTGCGAGAGAAGACGATGTAGACCTGCCGGGTATGGATCAGGATGCATGGAATCGAGGATCAAATGCTGCAGATCGGTCGATGGTTGATTTGATTGACGAGTGGCTTTTAGTCCGGCGCTCCAATGTGGTGATGTTCGCCTGTATGCCGGAAGGGATAGGAAGTCGCACCGGCCGTGCCTCTGGTTACAAGTTCACAGTTCGCAGTTTTCCGTGGATCATTGCAGGGCACGAGCTTTGGCACAGGGACCTGATCCGTCGCGATTATTTGGCAGGTCTTTGAACGAATCAGTAGACGGTTAGAGCTCCGACAATACAGACCCTAGCGCCCTACCAAATCTGGGAATCTCAACCACGCTCCTCCATGTCTGGATGGTTTCCTGAGAAGAGTGGTTGAAGAGACGTGTTATCGTGAGACGAGGCGACGCAACTCGAAGCGCTGTAGCTATTCTTTGACTCTCAGAATAGGGGATGAGGTGGTCAACTCGGCCATGCAGAAGATGTACTGTGCCCCTGACTGCACCCAGCACTGATGTCGGATCAAGTGTGGGATCGGTGAGGCGGGCAGCCTCTTCGAGTTGTTCTCCGATGTGAAAAGCTTCGGGCCCTGGTGCGTGGGTCTTCGATCCTGGAGCAAAAAGGTCGAAGAGACGCCGACGTTCCATAGCGATGGTGCTGCGCAGATTGTGTATTATAGGATCGTAAAGAGCATCCCATGACGCAGCGCCGATGTCGCCGGCGTGACATGCAAGGGTCCTGAGTGCTTCGGCTACGTCCGTAGCGTCTTCATAGCCCGGCACAGCGGTAAGGTAATTGGCGGCAACGATCCATCTTCCGTATGGGTCGGGCTTCAGGTATGCATCCTTACCAGCTGCGTTGTACCGACCTGTCATCATGAACCGGAAAGTGTGACGCAAGGAGCAATACCCTCCAAAGCCGCAAGCCGCCCCGATTTCGTCTCTCAACCTCGGACTTGCTCGGGCGCCAACTGCGTGCGAGGCGCCAAAAGAGAACCCTACCACACCTACTGGTTCGTCTCGGATGAGTTCACTGTCTCGGAGCCATCGCACCGACGCTGCGATACTTGGTATAGATAAGTCAGGACGGAGTTGGAGATCACGCCATTCGGGGACGTCCGGCACTATGGCAGCAATGCCAGCTCGAGCCAGGGCCCTCGTAAATCGAACCAGCTGCGTGTGGGACCGTCCAGGACGCGTGATGCCATGCATAACTACCCATGCGGGTAAGTTTCTTGCCGTAATAGAGGGACGAACGAGTGTCGCCCGCACGGGTGTCCCGTCGCGGTCGACAGTGACTTCTTCTTCGATCACATCTCGTGGAGGTCTTAGCCACGCTCTGGTGAACGACAAAGTGCGTTGGATAGAACTGAGCATGTATGTAAGCTATGCTCCCACACCGGATGTCCGCATGACTACGCTTGAGCCTTGCATAGGTTGCGATGGTCGGGCATGATCTGGCCCAGAACCTTATCGACGGCTACGACCCTATCTAGGAGAACCTAGTGAAGCGCTTCGTCCTGACTTTTTCTCTAACCGTGTTCATGGCTAATCCTGTTCTCGCTCAAGAAAGGATTGCACACCAGCCATCTGAGCGCATTCCGTTTAGCGCGGCGGTGCAGGTCGGTAATACCTACTATCTCTCTGGTAAGCTCGGGGCGAACGGCGAGACTCGTGCTATGACCGAGGGCCGGATGGCAGCTGAGACCCACAACATCATGGGGTCATTCAAAGAGCTGCTCGGAGAACTCGGGATGGACTTTGGTGATCTTGTTCGAGCGACCGTCTATCTGACTGATATCAATGGGTATGGTGAGATGAACGAAGCGTATGCCCAGTATTTTGAAGGGGTCGACCCGCCGTCTCGTGTTGCGATGGAGATCTCAGGTTTGGTCAACGGTGCCTTGATTGAAATCTCCTTCATCGCGGTGAAAACCGACGACTGATTGAGAACTTCGACTGAATCCCGGTCGATTGATGAATCATCAACCGAAAAGCAAGCGTGAATATGGGCTGTCTCACGCGGAGTCCTCTGGGTAGCGCATTGTTATGAGTCTTTTTTTTCAAGCCCCGGAAGTCAGCGAAGATTTGCACAAAATGGAGCGCCCCCCCTACCTGTGGGGAGTTGCTGCGGCTCTGGGTGCATTCTTGCTGTATGCCTTAACGCTTGCTCCAACTACTGCTTTCTGGGACGCTAGCGAGTATATCGCTACAGCCCATACGCTTGGGATTCCGCACCCGCCGGGGAACCCGTTCTTCATCGTTCTGGCGAAGGTATGGAGCCTTCTTTTGGCACCCACAGGGCTTTCGGTCGCTGTTAGAATCAACCTGTTTGCTGCAGCAACGAGTGCAACTGCCACGGGCTTTTTCTATCTGATAGCTCATCGTGTGTTATGGGGCATTTTTCTAGACCGACGACTAGCCCAGGTGGCTGCGCTTGCATCATCTCTGATCGGAGCCACTGCCTTCACGGTATGGAACCAGTCGAATGTCAACGAAAAGGTTTACACCCTCTCGGTGATGATCATAGCGATCGTCAGTTGGCTGGCGGTTCGATGGCACGATAGAGGAGAAGAGCCTGGAACCGAACGCTATATCCTTTGGGCCCTATTCCTGCTCGCGATCGGGTCAACGAGTCACATGATGTCGGTGCTTCCCGCTCCAGCGTTAGGCGTCTTGTTGTTGCTCTCGCGTCCATATCGGTTACTTACGGTTGGGTTTATAAGTCGCGCTACGTTAGTGATTGCATTAGGAATTTCCTTCAACTTCGTCCTTCCGATTCGCGCTGAACTCGACCCGGTTATCAACGAGGGTGATCCTACCTGTGTTTCGGTCGGGCAGGCTGCCGCAGCGGTCTTCTCCCAGGGCAGGGTTGGATGTCCGGCGCTGAGCTCGGCTCTGTCTAGGGAACAATATCAAACTCCACCAGTGTGGCAGCGTAAAGCTCCCTTCACGGCGCAGATGGCCACGTTTATGCAGTACTTTGAGTGGCAGTGGGCCCGAGGGTTAGATGCGTCAGAACTTCCTGCACCAAGACGATTCCTTCCCACCGTTCTGTTTCTAGCTCTCGGGTTTGTTGGACTTTACGCAGCGTGGGTGTCTGACCGAACACTTTTCGCATACCTAGCGGTTCTGGCAGGTACTCTGACGGTTGGACTCGTTGTTTATTTGAATTTCCGGCACGGATATTCCCTGCATGCTGACCTTGATCAGGTCCAGAGAGAGGTTCGAGAGCGTGATTATTTTTACATCGCAACGTTTTCTTACTGGGGATGCTTAGCGGGTATTGGCTTAGCATGGCTTTGGAACGCGGCCTCTAGAAGGATGAACGGAGGACCGGCCCTGCACCTGAAGACAGCGCCGATCCTACTACTTGCTCTGCTTCCTCTAATGCTCAACTGGCCTTGGGCGACTCGCTCGGGAGACTACGCGGCCCGGGATTGGGCTTACGATCTCTTAATGAGCGTTGAGCCGTATGGGGTACTCTTCACGAATGGTGACAATGACACTTTTCCGCTTTGGTATTTGCAGGAAGTCGAGGAGGTTCGCCAAGACGTCACTGTAATAGTCGGTCAGTATCTCTTCACGACTTGGTACCCCCGTCAGCTACAGGAACTGACACTACCGGGCCGTCAGCGCCCATACGACGCTGCTCTTGCCCCAAATCTATATGAGGATAGGGCCGCACCCACCACTTCTTTGACGACGATCGATCCGGATGTTCTAGAACAGGTGTCCTCGATCCAGCTTCCCGAGGATGTTACAGTTTCGTTTCCCAAGCTGGCGGTCACTTATCCATCGGGGATGGTCCTCGATCGCAGTGAACAGATCGCTCTACGCATCATTAACGACTCAGCTCTGGAACGACCAATTTACTTTTCTTCGGCTGGAGGGATGATGTCTCGGCTCGGCTTGGAGCGTTGGGGTGTCCGTCATGGTTTGACGACCAAGCTAGAGCTGCGGAACCTGGAGACTGACCCACACGAAGGAATGATTAGGGGGTCTCCCGAGTATGGGAGCGTTTGGCTCGACTTAGAAAAATCGCTCAAGCTCTATGATGAAATATACGAGTACCGAGGCCTTCGGGATCGCGCGATTTGGGCAGACCGTTCGACCACTATGATGCCCTACCAGTACTACGTAATGGCTCTGCAGCTTTCAGATGCAGCGCAGCTAGACGGGAGGAGCCCAGAGCTTGTTCAGCGCCTTCGTGATGATGCACTTGCCTTTCAGGAAGTTGCGGTTGGCGGTCAACGTGTTGCCTCAGCAGTCGATATATCATGAAACGACAGCAACTCGACCGGGATGAGTTATATCGGTATGCCCGTCACATAGCGCTTCCTGACATAGGACTTGAGGGGCAGCAGAGACTCAAAAGCGGTCGCGTGCTTTGCGTAGGAGCAGGTGGTCTTGGCTCACCACTCGCTATGTATTTGGCCGCAGCGGGCGTTGGTACGATTGGCATGGTAGACGACGATGTGGTTGACGAGAGCAACCTCCAGCGGCAACTGCTTCACGGGACTAGTGATGTGGGAAGGAGCAAGCTGGATTCAGCTATTGAAAGGCTTTTCGATGTAAACCCGAACGTCAAGATTGAGCCTCATTACAAACGCCTCTCGTCGTCAAACGCACTCGAGATTTTCGGCGGATATCATGTAGTCGTTGATGGCACGGACAATTTTCCGACTCGTTACCTTGTAAATGATGCGTGTGTCCTTCTCGGCATCCCAAACGTGTATGGTTCTGTTTTCCGTTGGGAGGGACAGGTCTCGGTTTTCGCCAACAAAAGCGGCCCTTGCTACCGCTGCCTTTTTCGGGAGCCCCCACCGCCAGGCTTGGTGCCCAACTGTGCCGAGGGCGGTGTTCTTGGAGCACTCCCAGGGATTATCGGCACCATGCAGGCGATGGAGGCAATTAAGCTAATCCTCGGAGTTGGAAAGAGTCTGGTGGGGCGACTCATGATTTTCGATGCTCTCGAAATGTCCTGGCGTGAAGTTGCCTTGAGAAGGAATCCCACGTGTCCGGTTTGTGGTGACGAGCCGACTCAGTTGAACCTGATCGATTACGAGGTCTTCTGCGGAGTGAAGTCAGAGTCAGAAGAAGAAGTTGCTGAGGCATCAGAAACCGATGTGGAGACGGTCGAAGAGATAGTCCCGAGAGAGGTCTCGCGCCTTCTTGGAGAGGAAGTGCCTCCATTCCTTCTTGATGTTCGAGAACCGTGGGAATGGGCCGTAAGCAACTTGGGAGACCAGGGCGCCCGCCTCATTTCGCTCGCGGAACTCACAGACCGGATGAGTGAAGTCCCCTCCGATCGAACTATCATCGTGTACTGCCGATCGGGGCAGCGGTCGAGAACAGGTGCCCGTATGCTAATCGAGGGAGGACGAAGAAATGTTCTTAGCCTCCGAGGTGGGCTTAAGGCATGGTCTGACGAGGTCGACTTGTCTATGCGGGTGGTGTGACTTGGAGTCTCCGTTAGTGACATGGCCTCATGACTGGACCCGAATCGTTCGCCGCTTGTATTCATTAAAAGATTATCCCTGCACCCCTTAGTTCACGGATCATCATGAGACGTCCTCTACTTGTTATCATGTTCCTCATTGCAGCGCCGTCCGTGGCCTGGGCTCAGCCGCGAGTAATGTTTGGGGGAGGGTTCACAAGCCCTCAGGGGGACCTCCGAGATTCTGCAGATCCGGGCTGGCACATTGATGCGGGGGTCCAGATCGGTATCCCTACACTGCCGGTGAGTCTCAGAGGTGACGGACAGCTGCACAGGCTCGATTCGCGCGATAACGATTATCGGGATACAGAGTTCCTCTCGGGAGCTGTGTCAGTGGTTTTCACTTTGCCGGGGGTAGGCTTGGAGCCATACTTGCTGGCTGGGTTGGGCTCGTATCGATTTAATGGCGGCCTTGCCGCCGGAGAAGGAATTCAGCGATCCGACACTGGATACCACGGGGGCTTCGGTGTGGTGACCGGCCAGCTAGGCTTAGGCTTCTTTGCCGAGGTTCGGTATGTCCGTATTGATCAGGATGGCTCCGCCATATCAATGACGCCTCTGACTCTGGGGCTTCGGTTCTGATCGTCTAGGAGCCGTTACGTTCGCCGTTCCGGTTCTCTGTTATAGCCGAAGGCTGCTTGGCCCTAGCCAAGAGAGTCTTGACCGAGAAATTCGACAGAGGCCGCTCACTCTCTGAACCATCTGTGGCTTGTTTGCGGTCAGTACGCTGCCAACTCGACGATGGCATCCACGACGTTAGGAGTCTGTGGCAGGATGACGCTCTCTACTTGGGGTGCGTATGCCACCCAGGTATCCATGGATGCCACACGCTTTATTGGTCCATCCAGGTACTCAAATAGCTCGTCTGCGATCCGCGCTGAAATTTCCGAGCCGATTCCCCACGACATAGAATCTTCGTGAGCGATGACAACCTTATTCGTCTTTTTGACTGAGTCGGCAATTCTTTCCATGTCGATGGGTTGTACCGTTCGGAGGTCGATGATTTCTGCCTCAATGCCGTGCTCGTCTGAAGCGATTTTAGCCGCATCCAAACTCCGCTTTACTAGAGCTCCGCATGTTACGACCGTTACGTCCGTTCCCTCGCGGACGATCTTGGCCTTTCCAAAAGGAATCATGTATTCAGGGCCTGGGTCGCGCCCCTTGTTGTATACCTGCCTGTAGAGGTGCTTGTGTTCTAGAAATAGCACGGGATCCTCGCATCGGATTGCGGTGCGCAGGAGGCCTGCCGCGTCTTCTGCAGTAGCAGGTAAGCACACGTGTAAGCCTGGACAGTGTGCGAAAATTGACTCACCTGTTTGGGAGTGATAAATGCCGCCACCCTTGAGGTATCCGCCGTAGGTTACACGGATCACTACGGGAGCCGAGAATAGACCGTTAGATCGGTAGCGCATGGTCGCGAGCTCGTCCCGGATCTGCATCATCGCGGGCCAGATATAGTCGAAGAATTGCACCTCTACCACTGGCCGCATTCCGCGAACCGCCATTCCTATAGCACGACCCACAATGTTCGCTTCAGCTAGGGGTGAGTTGTACACCCTATGCGAACCGAACTTAGCCTGAAGACCGTGTGTGACTTTGAAAACGCCACCTTTCCCCTTTACCTCATCGAGAATGTCCTCACGCGAAGCGTCGGCGACATCTTCACCGAAGACGACGATGCGTGGGTCTCGTTCCATCTCCTCTTTCATGCACGAATTCAATAAGTCGACCACGGTGAGGAGTTTGTCGGACTCGTACAGTGGAGTTCCTTCCGTATCGAAATCGTCCGATGTTGGATCCGTGTCTTCCGAGAAGAGGTGCGTCATCGCCGTCGATGGATCCGGCTGTGGTGACGCGAGGGCGATGTCTGCGGCCTCGGCCACGGCAGCCTCGATCTCTGCCTCCATCTCTTCGAGTTGGTTTTCCGTTGCAGCACCGATCGTGATCAGCAGATCGCGGGTGCGTCGAAGAGGGTCCTGTAATTCCTGGTGCTCTCGTTCTTCCGGGGTCCTGTAAGCCCGCTCATCGTCAGACATCGAGTGTGAATAGGGACGTGTAGTATGAGCATGTAGCATGGCCGGACCATTTCGCTCTCGAGCGTGACGGATAGCAGTTGCCGCCGCTTTGTATGTGTCTACTACGTCCGTCCCATCGCATTCGATAATGTTCAGGTTAGGAAACCCTGACACGAGCCGAGAAATACTACCGCCAGCGGTTTGAACTTCGACCGGTACGCTGATGGCATAACCGTTGTCTTGAATGACGTATACGATAGGAAGCTTGAGGTTGCATGCCGTGTTCAGCGACTCCCAGAACTCTCCTTCCGAAGTTGCACCGTCACCCGAGCAAACAATGACGACCTCGTCTTCAGAGAATTGTTCAATGCGCTCTCGCAGGCCTTCTACTACCGGGAACTTGGTGACTACCTCAGCAGAGCCTACCGCTTGCAGAAACTGTGTTCCGGTCGGAGAGGATGAAGTCGGCACGTTGAATCGCACATCCCCAAAGTGTGCAGGCATCTGTCGGCCACCTGAGGCAGGGTCCCCTTCGGCGCCGACCGCTTGAAGAAGGTGATCCAGCGGTGTCTGGCCTAGCCCGAGCATCAGTGCCCGATCGCGGTAGTAGGGATAGAACCAGTCTTGTGCGCCGTCACAGTTCTCGGCTATGGCGACTCCAACGGCTTCGTGCCCCGCACTTGAGATCTGGAAGAAGATCTTGTTTTGACGCTTTAGACTGATTTCTCGGTCATCAATCCGACGGCTTGTGACCATCGTCCGATAGAAATCGAGAAGCTGCTCAAATGTAAGGCCGGCTAACTCAGTGGCCTTAAGAGTCTCTTCTTCCTGTGTCGCCATCTATAACTGTGGTAGAAAATCGTGCGGATAGACCTCTAAGATACCGAATCCGATCGCTCCACGAAGAGGTGTGGGAAGTGTACATGGTGGCTTGTTTCCATCATCGCTAGTGAAACCAGCTTCTTTTGATGTCAGAAAACCAAAGTACAGCAGGCATTTCAGGTCCGGGTGCGAGCCAGACGATCGCGCAGCGCAGCTGGATCATTTTGAGCCAGGTCGCAGACGTAGTGCTCACACACGTATGCTGTCGGCTGACCATTCACGGGGCCACGTCCGCGGAATAGTGGTGTGCCTTCTTGCGGGCTGCTTATTGTCTGCTTTAGATCGAGTTCGTCTTCATCGGATATTATTCCGGCTATCACGCCACCAGGTAGGAACTCCTCGTGGACGGCAGTGAGGAGGGGTATGGGGTCCGAGTCGGCTGGGACGAAGAGGGCTACCTCTACCGGATTAGCTTCGAGTCGGTCGACCACCGAAAGCATGCGACCGAATGCAGTCCCAAACTCTTCCATGGACTCGACTTCATGGTCGACAATACTTCGGGCTGCTTGGCGGTAGCGAATATCATTTTTTAGTGCCCCTGCCCGGGCGAACAATTCAGCTGCTAGTGAGGGCCCAGAAGGGGTAGCTCCATCGGTGGCGTCACGAGGACGTATTACCAGATCCTCCATGTCGTGCGCGCTATCGAAAACAGTACCGGACTCCTCGTCAAAGAAGAACTCCAGAACCTCGTCTGCCAGAGAATAGGCTCGGTCTAGCCACTTTGAGTCTAGGGTAGCTGCGTGAAGACTGAGCAGTGCGTTTCCCAGTCCGGCTAGATCATCTAGGTAGGCTAATCCCGAGGCCTTCCCCTCTATTGAGCTGTGTAAAAGTCTTTCTTTCTCGCGCATTTCACTCCATATGAACTCGGCCGCTTGCATAGCCCGCTCTACGTAATCACTCCTCTCAAGGGCGGCACCGGCATCAGCAAATGCTCTTATCGCGAAGGCGTTCCAGGAAACAATGATTTTCTCGTCACGAAACGGCTCCACTCTCTCGTTACGAAGTTCTAGTAGGACCGCACGGCCTCGCGCCAAAATTACTTCTAACTCCGAAACGGGTATCCCTTCGGCCTTTGCAACGGCCTCGATTGGATATGGAAGGTGGAGGATACTTTCACCTTCGAAGTTTCCCTCGTGCGTTATGTCATAAATGCGGCAAAATAGCTCAGCTTCGTCACCGAGTGCGTCGCTCACTTCGTCCGGTGACCACACATAGAAGCGCCCCTCGACCCCTTCTGAGTCAGCATCTCGAGCGGAGTAGAATCCACCACCGATGTCGGTGAAGTCTTCTATGAGATCATCGAGCACCTCAATGACGATGTCGGCAAGGTCGTCTGAGCCAGTCAGCTTCCATGCGTTTAGGTAGACTCGTGCTAGTAAAGCGTTGTCGTAGAGCATCTTCTCGAAGTGTGGTACTAGCCACCGGGCGTCGACCGAATATCGATGAAAGCCGCCGGCTAAATGATCCCGCATACCCCCCGCTGCCATGCTCTTTAGTGTTTTAACTGCCATTATCAGAGATGCTTGGTCACCGGTTCTCGCGTGATGCCTTAGCAGAAGTTCTAGCGTGACCGGCTGTGGGAATTTGGGTGCTGCTCCGAAGCCTCCGTATTCGGAATCGTAGCGCCGGCTGAGAGTTGAGACTGCCGAGTCCACAAGCTTTATTGAGGCGGTAAGTCCGCTTTTACTAGGTGTGCTCGCTTTCTCCAGTGCTGCCAAGAGTCGAGCGCTTCCTTCTTGAACTTCGTCTCGACGGTTTTGCCAAGCTTCATGAATTGCGTTGAGCAGGTCTGGGAACGACGGGATCCCGGGTCTGGGCTCTGGTGGATAATAGGTCCCCCCGAAAAAAGGGATGCAATCGGGCGTCAGAAAAACCGTCATTGGCCAGCCGCCACGACCGGACATTGCCTGCACCGCTTTCATGTAGATCTGGTCTATGTCGGGCCGTTCCTCGCGGTCCACCTTGATGTTCACGAACAGGTCGTTCATCAGACGTGCGATCGATGGGTTTTCGAACGACTCGCGTTCCATTACGTGGCACCAATGGCACGAGGAATACCCCACGGATAATAGGATCGGACGATCTTCGTCCTTTGCGCGTTCTAGTGCTTCGTGTCCCCATGGATACCAATCCACGGGATTGCCCGCGTGCTGCAAAAGGTACGGGCTGGTTTCGGCTGCGAGTCTATTGGGCATGATCGGTCAGAGAAGTCGAAGACTCTGTGGACAGAAGAAAGTCGTGGGTTATACGGGGGTCTGAGAGTATCTTTCATATTATACACCGACGTGAACGATACTCCTGGAAAAGACGTTCGATCCGAAGGAGCTGATGCTGTACTCAAGAATCGCCTTCATGGTGATCCGACGCCCAAGGATGATTCCTTACCTGATCCGGGCATCTTGGGCTTTCCGATCACGATACTGGTACCGGCACCCTCCTTTTCTGCCTCTGCCACCCTCATCCTATATGCGCTGGAGGCTCGACACTGCATACGGAGACCCTGATGCAACTCCGCCTATCGACGAGATGGAAAGCTACTTGGTCTGGACTGCTCGCATGAGGCGCCTAATGAAGAGGGACATGTGATTCCGCTTCTGGTATCCGCAGCTGGCAGTCTCTTGGGTGGCCGATGATTTCTGTCGGTTTGACTGGGAGCGTAGCGTCCGGGAAGTCGGAGGTTTCGCGTGCCTGGCAAAGAGCTGGCGTCCCAGTTGCTAGTGCAGATGAATTCGCTCGAATTGCGGTGGAACCCGGCTCGGCCGGACTCGAAGCTGTGGTGAATGCGTTAGGCTCAGATGTTCTTAAGGCGGACGGCTCACTCGATCGGGCTCGGGTGCGGAGCATAGTTTTCCGAGACGACGATGCTCGGAGGTGTCTTGAGAGCATCATTCACCCCATCGTGCGGCGCCTTAGTGAGGCTTGGGTTCAAGCTCAAAAGGCTGAAGGTGCTGATCTCATCGTCTCCGAGATCCCATTGCTTTTTGAGGCTGGACGAGCCGAGGACTTCGACTGTGTAGTTGTAGTAGATGCACCTTACGACACTCGTCTTTCCCGCATGATCGAATTTCGTGGCCTCTCTGAGGAAGAGGCTCGCAGGGTCATGACTGCTCAGATGGATGCAAATGAGAAGCGTCAACTGGCCGATGTTTTGATCCGCAACGATGGGACACTTGAGCAGCTTCATCAGAAGGCCGGGAGTGTACTAGAAGAAGTCCGGAGTCGTTTTGTAGGTCGAAGAATGAAGATTGATATGCATATACACACGCTGGGATCGTGGGATTCTTTGTCTGATCCCGAGCGTGTCCTTGAGGTAGCGATGGAGCGCGGTTTTCAGCGTATAGCGATCACGGATCACAATAGGGTACATGTCGGCTTACGTATGGCAGAGTGTTATCCGGATCTAGTGATTCCCGGTGAAGAGGTTAAGACCGCAGAGAAAATAGACGTAATTGGCCTGTACCTCTCTGAAGAGATCCCTGAGGGAACCCCTGCAGAAGAGACGATTGGGATGATCCGGTCACAGGGAGGTATCGCATACCTCCCACATCCCTACGCTGCAGGGAAGGGCGGCGGTGGCAAGTATGCGGAGCGACTAGGACAACTTTGCGATGTCATCGAGGTATTTAATGCACGGCTCCATAATGCGTCGATGAACGTAAAGGCGGAGAAGCTGGCACTTCGACATGTTAAGCTGATGGGGGCAGGGTCTGATGCTCACACTATCGGGGAGCTAGGAAACGCTTGGGTTGATTTACCTTTTCACTCGAACGAACCCACTGCGTTGCTGGCTGCGCTTGAGGTCGCTAACACTGGTGGCCGTGAAGCCTCACGGCTGGTTCATCTGGGCTCTACTTGGGCGAAGGCTCGAAAAAAAATCTCGGGTGCTTCAGGTGGCGGTTTAGCCTGCTGAGACGGTACCTTTCACTGAGAGCCGCTTGAGAGCGGTTGCACTTCACTTTAGGGTTAGGAAAACTCCTTGAGCTACCGGACGCCATCGCATCGGGCGACGGCGGTCAATCAGGTTCGCAACGCGCTTCTTGCATCACGCAAGGCGGTGCTGACGACCCATCTCAATGCGGATGGGGATGGTGCGGGTTCCGAGGCTGCTCTTGCAGCATGGCTCCGCGCCAACGGCACAGAAGCCTGGATAATCAACCCGACGTCTTTTCCGGATTCGTTTCGGTTCCTTGTTGAGCAACAAGACTGGGTGGTCCCCGCTGGATCATCTCGAGCTCGTGAACTTTGCGACTCCGCTGATCTCGCAGTCGTACTCGACACTGGCGAAGTGCCTAGGATTGGGAGGGTCCAAGAGATGATCCGGCACCTCCCGGCTGTTGTCATCGATCATCACCCGATCGGGGACCGTGCCATAGGGGGAATTTCGCTCCGTGATGTAACTGCATCAGCGACGGGTGAACTCGTGCACGATATCATCCATGAGTCGAAGGGGCCTTGGACGAGCCACATGGACGAGGGCATCTATATAGCCATTCTCACAGATACCGGCGGGTTCCGGTTTGATAATGCCACTGCGGGTTGTCACCGGGTGATTTCAGAGGTTGTGGAAAGAGGGGTTGATCCGGAGGTGATGCACGAACGCGTCTTTGGTTCGTCGCGGGTTCGTCGTTATCGGTTGCTACAATTCGCGCTGGCTACTCTTGAACAAGATGAGGAGTATGGAGTCTCATGGATGATTGTCCCGCGTGAGCGGTACGAAGAAGTAGGTGCTAGCGCGGAGGATCTAGAGGGATTCGTTGATATTCCTCGGTCGATCGAAGGTACAGAGGTAGGACTTCTCTTTAGGATGACTGCCTCCGACGACGTGAAGATCTCTTTTCGATCCAATGGGAAGGTGGACGTGAACGCTTTGGCTCGAGCCTTCAAGGGCGGCGGGCATGTTAAGGCCTCAGGTGCAGTGGTGAAGGGGCCAATTGAGGAGGCTGTTCCGAGGGTCCTTGATGCGGCACGTGAGGTTGTGCAAAAGCTTCGGCGGGCCAAGTGAATAGGCCTCAAGGACTAAGGAAGGATGATCCGGGTGTCCCCGAAGCACTCCCCCGAATACTGATGCGATTGCGGGACCGCCTGCACATAGAAACGATTGATAAGCTCTGGATCTTTCAGCCAGTGCGTAGCGGAAGGCGCGAGCAGGGACTCGTCGCAGTCAGTACTTTTCAGGACGGTCAAGAACGGCGTGTGATGATAACGGTGGCCTATACTGCGGAACACACTGGCAGCGGTGTTTCTGTTGAGCCAACTTTCACGATGGAAGGTGCCGCTCCGGCTGACATTTTCCCGCCAGTGATGCAGGGGGTTGTGCGACGCTCTGGTGAGGGCGCCGCTGAGCCTAGGGTAGTAGAAATCAGTGGCTCCGCGTCTAAGTTCGAGGAGCTACTGTCAGAGTACGATCATGTCTTTATCTCGGCGACAGAACTATGACGGAGACCCCTAAAGCCGCTAGCCCCATCGAAGAAGGCTCCCCTCCCTTCATTCGGCTTTTCGGCAGGTACCTGCGTGATCAGGGTCTTCCGGTGACTTCTCAGCGCGAAGCTGTAGCCAAGGTGGTATTCACGTCTGAGGAGCACCTCTCGGTGGATGACATCGAGCATGCCTTGCGGCTGTCAGGGGAGCGCATAGGAAAGGCCACGATCTATCGAACCCTCGACCTTCTCGTGCGGAGTCGATTGGTGGAGGAACACGATTTCGGGGAAGGCTTCAAGCGCTACGAACATCGGCTTTCCAACCAACCCGTGCACGAGCACCTGATTTGCGTTGAGTGCGCGACGGTTACCGAGTTCGAAAGCGATGAGCTTTACAGAATCGAGAATCGTGTCCGAGGAGAGCACGGATTTATGCCAGTGCGTCACCGACTTGAGATATATGGGCTTTGCAGGTCATGTCAGGAGGCTGGAGTGCAGCTTACCACCGAAGGTCTCATCTGCCCGATCGAGATTATCTAATGCCCAACCGGCGCGATCCAGACGCGTCGAAACGCGGTCTGGTGGAGCGCGATGCGCCCGAGGGCGTTCCTGCTCTCCTGGGGGATCTTCCGTGGGAGCTACCCCATACTTTCTTGGGGCTTGATCAGACGATGGACTCGTTCGCGCGAGCGGATGCGCTCATCTTACCGGTTCCGTACGAATCGACGACATCGTTTGGGGGAGGGGCTCGATGGGGTCCCCGAGCGATTCTTGAGGCGTCTCGTTATGTCGAGTTGTACGATCAGGAGTTTGGGTGTGAGCCCGGTAACCACTTTCACATCCACACTCTTCCAGCGCTGGAATTGACTCGGGCCGGTCCTGCGCCTGCGATGGAGGAATTGTATGACTCATACGTTCGGGTAGTAGAGGCCGCAGGGGATCGATTTATAGTGATGCTCGGAGGCGAGCATTCTGTTTCATCACCAGCGATTCTAGCTCAGGCGGAGCGTCTCGAAGCTGATTCTGGCGATAGGCTTTCAGTACTTCAGATGGATGCCCATGCGGATTTGCGAGAAGAGTTTGAAGGGACTCCAAATTCCCACGCTTCAGCCATGGCCCGTGTGCTTGAAAGCGCGGATGTGGTCTCAGTTGGGGTAAGAGGGGTGAGTCAGGAAGAGGTTGAGGTGTCCAGGTCAGCAAACGCCTCAACCTTGATCTGGGCCGACGAGATGTGGGAAGACGATGCGTGGATGGATCGGGCCTTGAAGGCGTTGGGGTCACACGTCTACCTGACGTTCGATGTCGATTACTTCGATCCGTCGCTGGTGCCATCAACGGGAACGCCTGAACCCGGTGGAGGCGACTGGTATCGGACATTACGGTTTCTGAGGCGCGTCTTTCGGGAGCGCAAAGTCATAGCTGCGGACATAGTAGAACTTGCGCCAACGCCGGGTCTTGCAGCACCAGACTTCCTCGTTGGGAAACTGGTTTACAAGTTGATATCATACCGATTTCAGGGACACCTCGGTTGATTTCCCGATTGGCAGAAGTCCCTTTGCAAAGGGTACTAGGGTCCGGAGTCAGAATCGAACCAGGAATGAGCGAATTGTGAACGAAGTAGAAGTCGGGGTTTTCATAGCCTTTACGGCAGGGATCTTCTCATTTCTGTCTCCATGTGTTCTCCCTTTAGTTCCCAGTTACCTGACCTTCGTGACAGGGATGAGTCTGGAGGACCTTCAGGAGGGGGTGGACCGAAGGACCACTTTTACGCATTCACTGCTCTTTGTTGTTGGTTTCAGTTCGATCTTCATCCTGTTGGGGGCATCCGCCTCCTTCTTAGGACAGTTTTTCCGCGCCTATGAGGTTTGGATCACTCGAGTTGGCGGTGTGATCATAATTCTATTGGGGATGCACCTCGCCGGCGTGTTTAGGATGACCCCACTTTTACGCGAGAAACGGCTTCATCTCAATGATAAGCCCGCTGGCTATCTAGGCACGCTGGGTGTGGGCGTTGCTTTTGGGGCGGGGTGGACTCCGTGTATAGGTCCAGCACTCGGAGCGATTCTTACCTACGGTATGGCACAGGACACGATGTGGGCGGGGGTGGGATTGCTTACGGTCTACTCGCTTGGTCTTGCGATTCCGTTCCTGTTGGCGTCAATCGCACTTGATTGGTTTCTGCAAACCTTTCAGAAGTTTCGTGCATGGATTCCTGTAGTCGAGAAGGCTTCAGGTGTTCTCTTGATCCTTCTGGGTATTCTGCTTCTTACCGGGCAGTTCACGCTGCTTGCATCATGGTTGAGCCAATACACACCGGCATGGATTCTAGAACGGGTCTGATGGACTTCAGTCGCCAGTTCTGAACGAGATCTCATCCAGGCACTAATGAGTTCAAGTTGATGTCCGACGGAGTCAATCCGTGCTGTGTTGGTGTACCTATGGCGCCCCCCAAGTGGTTCAGTATCCCTTGGCAATTCCGCCTCGCCTTGGGTCAGACCACGCTGTCATTATCCCATCTTCGATCAGGATCGCCTGTACATCACCAGAGACGTCGTTTCGCTCCACCATCGTATGCCCTAGGTCCTGAAGTGCCGCCACTACAGACTGCGGAAGTCCACCAGCTTCATAGTATATCTGGTCAGGCAGGTGCTGGTGGTGCACTCGAGGTGCGTTAACAGCTTGGACGACATTCATGCCGTAGTCGACCACGTTCGAGATCGTCTGGAAGACAGTTGTGATGATGGTCGACCCACCGGGGGTCCCTGTGACCATGAGCAATTCATCGTCCTGGCCGAGAACAATCGAAGGTGACATAGCAGATAGCATCCGTTTTCCAGGTCCGATGGCGTTGTTCTCTCCCTGCACAAGCCCGAACTGGTTAGGTGTCCCCGGTTTCGCGGCGAAGTCGTCCATTTCGTTGTTAAGAACAAAACCAGCCCCTGTTACGGTGACCTTACTCCCGTACCATGAGTTGATAGTCGTCGTAACGGACACAGCGTTCCCTGCGGCGTCAACGATTGAGAAATGCGTAGTCTCTTCGCTCTCACCGGGGTCACCTTCCATGCCTGGTCCTACGGATGTTGATGGCGTTGCCATGCTGGTTGAGATCGTTGCAGCCCGCTCGGATGCGTAGCTTGACGATGTCATCCGCTTGAGTGGCATTTCTACGAAGTCGGGATCAGCTAGGTAATGGTTCCGGTCGGCGTATGCCCTTCTTGCTGCTTCGGCGAAAAGGTGGATCTGCTCAGCGCTGTGCCAACTCATTTCAGAAAAATCGTATCCCTCCAAGATGTTAGCGATTTCGGCCATCGTGGCTCCGCCTGAGGAGGAAGGAGGCATTGAGATAACAGTGTGCTTGCGATAGTTGAAACTGATCGGTTCTCGCCAGACTGCTTCATAAGACTGTAGGTCTTTATGTGTTATGATACCGCCGCCGCGCTCCATTTCTGCGACGATGAGGTCTGCTGTGTGGCCTGTATAGAAGCCATCCTCCCCCTCATCTTTGATGCGGTTGAGGGTTGAGGCGAGGTCTGCTTGACGTAGCGTGTCACCAACGACCGGAGGAGAGCCGTCGCGCGGGAGGAACTGTCTTGCGGAAGTGGGATAGGCGGAGAGTGCCTCTACCATAGTTTTGCTGAGAGATCCAAGGAAACGCTCTTTAACCTCGAAACCCTCTGCCAACTCGACTGCTGGCCGCACTAAATCTGCCCATGGAAGTGTGCCGAATCTCTGATGGGCGGCCGACATTCCGGACACGGTTCCCGGGACGCCTGCTGAGAGATGACCGACTACTGATTTATCGGTAAGGTTGCCTTCGGCGTCTAGATACATGTCCCTAGTTGCTGCAAACGGAGCTTTTTCCCTGTAATCCAAAGCGGCGGTCTCACCTTCTGCAGTCCGGACAACCATGAATCCACCACCACCGATATTGCCGGCTTCCGGGTTTACAACTGCGAGTGCGAATTGGACTGCTATGGCGGCGTCAATCGCATTTCCACCCTCCTGAAGTATCTGAACTCCGACGTTAGTTGCGTACTCGTCGGTCGAAACCACCATGCCGTTCTCAGCTTTTACTGCCATTTCGTTGGCGGAGTATCCCCACTGAGCCGGAAAGCCTACCGGTGCGCTCGTTTCGGGCGAAGTGCATGCGGTGACCAGGAGCACCATTAAGGTTGGGTGCAGAGATTGGCGGAGCGGTTTTGGTTTGCTGTAGTTAATCATAGGTGAACTTTTTCTAGTGACTCTCTCGTTGCCGCGTGATGGCGCCGTGGCGTAGCTTCGGATGCAACTCAAGATCAGGGTGGTCAAACAACCTCACAAGCACTTATGCGTGACCCTCGACTAACGGAACAACCCAATCTCGCCTCGCAGCACATCGACGAACTTGATGCGCTCGGCATAGTAGATCTGATTAACGATCAGGATCGAATGATTGCGGCTGCTGTTGGACAGGAGAGAGAGTCGATAGCGCGCGCGCTTGAGCTGGCCGAGCACGCGTTCAGGCACGGGGGGCGGCTAATATATGTAGGCGCGGGAACTTCGGGTCGTTTGGGGGTGCTGGATGCCTCAGAAATGCCCCCGACATATGGGACTGACCCGTCTATGGTACGAGGCGTGATTGCGGGTGGTTACGAGGCGCTAGTGCGCGCTCAAGAAGGAGCAGAGGATCATCCCGAGGACGGTGCGAAGGCGATCGACGAGCTAGGTGTGGGGGAGAGAGACTTCGTGCTGGGAATCGCGACCTCGGGTACTACACCCTATGTCCATGGGGCGGTGGACCAAGCCAGAGCACTCGGTGCCTCAGTGGGATTTCTTATGTGCACCCCGCCTCCGCCGGAACTCGTTGAAAGACTAGATGTCGTAATCGCTCCGCTCGTTGGGGCCGAAGTAATCACGGGATCAACAAGGATGAAGGCTGGCACTGCAACGAAGCTTGTTCTCAACACGATCACGACAGGTGCGATGGTCAGGCTTGGCAAGGTTCACGGCAATCTGATGGTCGATCTTCAGGTGACGTGCGAAAAGCTGCAGGGTCGAGCGGAGCGTATTCTTCAGAGCATGCTGGAGATTGATGGAGAAGAGGCTGCTTCATTGCTGGCAGAGTCAGACGGTCACGTAAAGACGGCGTTAGTCATGAAGCGACTCAATGTAGATGCTGAGGAAGCTCGACGACGCCTAGAAGAAGCTGGTGGTTTTATCGCTCGGGTCGTGGAAGGGCCGAGGTAGTGAATGTGAAGACCTGGAAAACCTGGCTGGGCCTGGGGGGGCTGTTGTTAGTAGTCAGCGTAATTGTCGTCGCCTTCGCATTCACCTCGATTCCACATTCAGGGGGAGACAACGCGGGTTACGTGTCTTTGGCGCATGGGCTCCTCACAGAGTGGGCGTACTTGGACGTGTTCGATCCACAGCGAATGAAGCATACCAAGTATCCACCAGTCTTTCCTGGTCTGCTCGCTATGATGATTGGTCTTGGCGCGAGGACTTGGGGTACGCTCAAGCTGGCAGCAGCCGTCCCGACTGTAATAGCGGTGTTAGCGACTTATGTGTGGGCGGGACGGCGTTTGGGCGCTTGGACGGGATTCGCGATCGCGCTCATCCTTTCGCTCTCCTCAGCGGTCATCTACTACAGCCATTGGGTGCTGTCAGATGCCCTGTTCCTAGCATTCACGATGCTGGCTCTCGCCGCATTCGTGATGGCGGAAGCTGCTGATTTTGAGGGGGCCGAGGTCTGCTCCGAGATCGATAGAGCAAGAGCCTCGAAGGCACGCAGGTATACGTGCTGGCTTGTGATCGGCATCGCCGCGACGGGGCTTGCTTACTTCACCCGTTCGGCGGGATTGCCGATGGTATTCGCGCTCTTTGCTTGGTTGGCGATCAGAGGTCGTCGTCGGTCTTTGGTGATAAGTGGAATCGGACTCGGACTTCCGATGCTCGCATGGTGGCTCAGGGGCAGAGGGGACGGGGTGGCACAGTATTCTGAAGAATTCTGGATGATGAATCCATATGATCCGTCACAAGGAACGATTGATGTGATTGGTCTCGTGCCACGCATCGTGGAAAACGCATCCATCTACATCTTTCAGCATGGCCCAGCCGGCATCGTGGGGGCAGGTGAGGGTAGCCTGCTCTTACCGATTGGCTTAGCTCTGGCGATTGCTGCTCTGGTGGGGTGGGGTCTCTCGGTCCGGGAGCGCGTGGGAGCGTCTGAAATCTTCTTTCCGATGTATTCGGTTCTGATCCTAGTTTGGCCGGTCGTATGGGCTGGAGATCGTTTCCTGCTTCCGCTTTATCCTCTGGTGTTCTTTTATGGAGCTGTTGCGATCCGCGGACTCAATCGCTGGTTGTCCCCTGCGGTGACATCTCTAGTGGGTGCACTGGTGCTCTTAGTGTTGGTTCTTCCTGCGGCCGAGAATTGGCTGGACACAAATCGAGAAAGCGAGGCTTGCGAGCTGGTCGCAGAAGAGCGAGGCCCGTGGGCGTGCTACGGAGCGAGGGTCGGATATTTTGTACAGGCGGCCAACTGGAGTTCGGATGGTCTTCCCGACTCCGTCTCGGTACTGACCAGGAAGCCTCGGCACTTTTATCTCCTCAGCGGACACTCTAGCCGGACGTTCCCCTTCGATGGCGACCCCGAGGCTCACCTTCGATTGGCTGATGCGGTTGGAGCTAGGTACGTACTACTTGATCAGTGGGATGGCCAGGCCGCGCGTTACGTTGGAGCCGCGGTAAATGCGAGGCCCGGGGCGTTCTGTTTTGTGGGAGGGTTTGGACAACCTCGAGACGGTGGAGCTCAGCTTCTCGGGATCCTCCCGCCTGAATTAAGGGAGTCTGTCTCAAGTGGTGGAGAATCGGTGGATGGAGTTCAGCGATGCCCGGAGAGTTTCGTCAATCCGAACCCGGCTGTACGGACCTACCTCCCTTCGCTGAGGATCCCGCTCTTAGAGTCTTTAGACTGATAAATGAGGGCTAGTGCGACACCGAACGCGACGTGCTCTAGCCACAGTCGCTCATGATCCTCGCGCTTCTGAAGAACTTGACTCAGTATCGGGAGTCGACTTTGGGGTGCGTGCTGTCCAAGGAACTCACTTACTCCCCCGAGCGGCTTGGCCAGATATTCTGCCGCTCCGAAAAGGAATCCTTTGGTGATTGGTGGCCCAGGGACGCGAGGCTCCACGACAGAACCGTAGACCAAGCCCTGACCGGCACCTGCGATCATGCGATCGGCTGTCTCGAGGTCAAGAACTGGGACGCCCGGCTCTCCCTGGACGATTGGCTTCAGGAGATCGACTATCAAGGCCGCCGTTGCTCCGGATACCGCAGCCCGGAGAAGCTGCTTAAAGTCTGGCTCGGTTCGCTGCTTCCAGTTCTGGAGGACTCTATCTGCGACCATGGCGACTCCCGCCATCATGAGTTCGTCGGAAGTCGAAGTGGACGACGGCGCGCGACTCTCCTGAGTACGTGGTTCTTGCCGGTTGGCTTCGGCAAAACCATGTGGCGAGGACGCCACAGATGTTTGGCTCGTGGGTATTCCCTGAC
>CENY01039646.1_pt1 | contig 23667 bp, 23 predicted proteins | sample 356181 | NCBI WGS metagenome assembly CENY01 (sample SAMEA2619840, study PRJEB7988) | marine metagenome | isolation source: saline water (ENVO:00002010), including
ATAGAACAGGTCCCCTATCCTGTTATTCAGCCAACCCGTATCTCCATCCGGCTCCAAATGAGCACCTCAGTGCTGGTCCTCCAACCACTTCTCCGCATCTATAGCCGCTTGGCAACCCATCCCTGCTGCTGTGATTGCCTGACGGTAGCGCGTGTCCACAACATCCCCTGCAGCAAACACTCCTGGTACACTGGTCATAGTGTGCTCAGAATGCAGGATGTAACCCGAATCATCCATCTCCACTTCACCCTGTAGGAAACCAGTCATCGGTTTATGGCCGATTGCGATGAATGCGCCCGTACAGCTAATCTTCTCCTCACTACCATCACGAGGGTCTTCAAGAACAGCCCCGCTGAGTCCTTCGTCGTTAGATAACCACCCCTTGACTCTAAGATTAGTCTTGATCTCAATCTTGGGATGATTAGCAGCCCTCTCGTACATCACCTTGGATGCCTTGAATACTTCTCGGCGATGAACTATCGTGACCTTACTGGCGAATCTGGTGAGGAATGTAGCTTCCTCCATCGCCGAATCGCCACCGCCGACCACAATCACCTCTTGTTCTCGGAAGAAGGCCCCGTCGCAGGTAGCGCAGGTCGAGATACCTCTTCCTTTCTGAGCCTCTTCTCCTTCGGCGCCAAGCCAGATTGCCTCGGCCCCAGTGCAGATGATTACTGCATCCGCCCTATGTTCGTCCCCTTCGACCCAGACTCTGAACGGACGCTCCGAGAAGTCGACTTTCTCGACATTCTTGTCATGCACTTCCAGACCGAAACGTTCGGCCTGCTCACGCATATGAATCATCATCTCCGGACCACCTATTCCAGTAGGATAGCCAGGAAAGTTCTCAACATCAGAAGTCAGCATCAATTGTCCCCCTGACATGTATCCGGCAAACATCAGCGGCTCAAGCATAGCACGAGCGGTGTACAGCCCGGCCGTGTACCCCGCTGGGCCGGAGCCGATGATGATGACATTCCGAACTTCGCCGCTCACAGGCCACCCAATGCTGGGATGTCCTTCAACCCTGCTCTAAGACAAAGTAATTGAAACGACGTCACGTGGATTCAATCTAGATGAATCTGCTAGCAATAGTTTACGGCTTGGCTTTCATCAAGATTGGCGTCTCTCACTTCAGGGAACCCGGTAAATTTGTAGAGATTATCCCGCCATTTCTTCCCTTTCCTCTAATGCTTGTCTACATTTCAGGAGCGATGGAGATTGTGGGAGGGGTAGCAATAATTTATCCTGATACACAAGTGCTTGCAGGCAGATTTCTTGCCCTTTTCTTGATTGGAGTTTATCCCGCTAATTTGTACATGTGGACACACGATGTCGCATTTGATGGGACTAAGTTTGGCACACAAGGACATATTCTTCGTTTGCTTGCCCAATTATTGTTAATTGCTGCAGCATTGCATATTTCTGGCGATCTGGATCGTAGTGTATTCTCTGCTTGAATAGGTGTTTTTATGCCCGTTTCTTCCTCTATAATTTCGTTTAGGTTTGCATACCGAATAGCAATAATTGCAATAATTTTCTTTGCCATTTCTGAATTTGGAATTCCAGCACTTCTGTTGATATTTTCCCTCTATTTTCTGATTAAATTCGAGCACCCCAAATCAACATCTCGAATGATGGCAGAAGATGCATCATTAATCCACATGTCCAAGACAGGAGGTGAAGGAAAATCTGTGGTAGTAGTCGGCGGAGGAATTAGTGGTTTGTCGGCGGCCAAATTCCTGATTCAGGCAGGCTGTGATGTGACTCTTTTGGAGAATAAATCAATTGTCGGAGGGAACAATACTCCATATTTGGAAAATGGCGAACATCATGCTACCACAGTCATAGTTACCCTGCCTGCCCAACAACCTCACTATCTACAACTCTGCAGGGAATACGGAATAGAACAAACTCCTCATGACTTTGAAGATCTTAAGGGGGCAATTGTATTCGAGAATAGGGAATTGAACACAAAGATGGGCTCGGGAATTGGTGGATTTCTAAAATTCGTTTACCGTGAAGCGACATTGAAGGAATTAGTGGATGGTTTCATCATTTTCTGGAGATTGTACCGCCAGTTCAAGCTTCGACCTGAATCCGCAAAGAGCGTGGCAGATGTTCTTGGAAAACGTTTAGTCAATTCTTCTGTATTCACTCATTTCTATATGCCATGGGTTGGGATTAATACATGGTGCCGATTTGATGATTTGGATAGGCAACCCGCACATGTTTTTGCCTCTTTCATTTTTGAGTATGCATTAACTTTTGACATCCGGGATAAGTCGGCGAAGTACAAAGAAGATTACTGGTGTGTATTGGATGGAAGACTCATTCACGAGTTGAGAGATCATCTGCTGACCAATGATAGATACGAACAACATCTGAACACAAATGTGACAGGAATCTCCCGTAACAAGTCTGGGAAACTGTCAGTAGTTGCAGAGAGTGGTAAATCTTGGAATTGCGATTCAGTTATTGTTGCTACACAACCTATCCAGGCCCTCCCAATAATGGGCGAAGTTGCGCCCAAGATACTAATCGATGAGCTTGAGAAATGGGAGCAAATGGATTGCTACGTCATTTTGCATACCGATTTCTCAGATATTGGAAATAGGCCTTGGCTGCACCAAACACACAGTAACGAGACAACCGGGAAATATTACATCACAAATACAATCAGACCTAGGATGGGAGATTTAGAAGGCAAATATCTGATTACATTCGTTTACAATACTGAGAACTATCTTGATTTTCGTACCAATCAAATGGATGAATCCTCCATAGTCAAATTGTATGAGCCGAAGTTACCCATTTTCTCCTTGGAGAATTCAATCGATAGGAACACAGTTTGGCGGGAAATAGACTCACAGTGTGATGATGTATTCTGGACTCAAGCATGCCGTTCTGGATTACAATACCACAATAATGGGATTGTGAGTTCGAAGCGTGTGGTACGTAGAGTATTAGGGCTGACTTGGTAAGAGCAATTTGGGGTACTGCTTATGTCAGATAGAACAACCACCGCCAACGCTGTCAACAATCCTTTATTGAAAATCCTACCATACTATCTCGGCTTTGGATGGGTTGTACTCAATCTGGTAATTTACTTCGTAGTCTCGCCAATCATTAGCGAAGATCAGCCAATTAGAATTGGAATTTCTGCGGGGTTTGCAATTGTCTCCCTGATTGCCGATGTTGTAGCATACAAAATCATAGCCAACAGTTTGGATAGTGCGTCCCAAAATATAGAAAACTCATCGCAAGAATCTGAAAACGATAGCGGGGAACAAAAATTGTTATCCGGAGAGAATTGGATAGGGCCAGACGGAACTGAAAGCGGCCCAGATGTTCCCGAGGATTGGTACATTACATACAATGGGCCAGCACCTATTGTACAGGATATCTACGGGGAAAACTATGGCGTAGATAGGGGAGATGGCGCCGTTCCTATTGATTATTATATCAAAAAATGGGGAGTTCCAGAGGGCTTTGGAAACACTGATTATGAGAAACTATGGTCCATGGAATAAGTCTAAGCCCAATTTCACCCAATCATCGCTGCCACCGCACCAACAGCGGCGCGGGCATGTGGTTCTAGGCGCGGCTCGATATGTTCCGGCTCTGCTCCGGGGCCGATTATGCCGAGTCCAATAGGCTTGTTGTGAGTAATCTGAAGCTCAATTACTGCCTTGGTTACTGACTGACCCATGACAAGGCCATGATCAGTCTCACCCCGCTCGATGATTCCCAAAACCACCGCACCATCCATCTCATCTTGGCGCAGCATCCGATCTAGTGCTAGGGGCGCTTCCATCGATCCGGGAACCCAGGCCACATCCACGACCTCCCAGTTCTTCGAAGCCGCTTCATCGCGAGCATATTCTAGCATCCTCTCGACCTCGTCGCGGTGGAATGAGCCGCATACAATCCCCAGCTTCATCCGCTCGCCCCCATGCTCCTGCTGAGCGTATCCACAATGGCTTGGGTTTGCGAATCTACCTCGATGTTCACGCTCCCCCCGACTTCCTTCTGACCTATCGTAGTGACTCTGAGGGTCTCAGGGATGATGTGCAGATCAAAGCCGGAATCATCCACGCGGCCCACGGTCAATGACATCCCATCTACTGCTACGTATCCCTTTTCTAGGATGTAGGGCCGAACTTCATCTGGTATGGAAATACGCAGGTCCACTCCCTCGCCGACTTCTGCTCTTTCAAGAATCTCAGCGGTGCACATTACATGCCCAGAGAGCATATGGCCCCCAAGCTCATCTCCCAGTCTGAGGGAGCGTTCGACATTGAGAACGTCTCCATTCGACCTATCTGCTAGAGTCGTACGTTCCAGAGTTTCCTCGACAGCATCGAATCCGACCCGCCCCGATTCGATTCCAACCACTGTCATGCACACGCCATCCAATGACACGCTAGCACCAATCTCTAGACCATCGTCGAAGCCTGTCAGATCGATAGTGAAGGAGCGAAAACCGTCCCTTTCCTCTATGCTGAGAATCGGGGCCGTTCCGGCCACTATGCCGGTGTACATCCCTCTAGTCCTCCTCGTATGGGCCGCCTTCGGCACCTGGCCAGAGGTCGAGGATTCTAGCGATAATCTTGCGAGTGCCGTCAAGGTCGTCTGAGAGACCTTCGACTCTTATGACCTCGATATGCGAGTGCCCATGCGCGTCCAATCCTTCTCGGATGGCATCGACAGAGTGTTTCTGATCATAGCCCAAAGCGATTATGTCGGGCTCGATATCATCTAGAATGTCGAATATCGGCGAGGTCGGTGGGTTACCGACCATTGCTGTATCGACTGGTTTGAGTCCCGATACCATCCTACATCTGAGATCATGAGTAGTAATTGGCTCGTGCTTTTGCTTCCTCACGGTGTCGTCGTGAGCGACGACAACTACGAGCTCATCCCCGAGGCTCTTGGCCTGCTCGACGTAGTGCAGATGACCAGCGTGTAGAAGGTCGAACACACCTACTGCCATCACGCGTGTCATAACCAGACCAGCCTCGCCATATCTTCTCTACTCTTCGATTCCCATTGCTTCGAGTATTTCGCCCCCGGTAATCATAGGTATTCCGTACTTCTCAGCGTATTCCCTAGCCGCATGCACAGACAGTGCGCCATCCCCATCTGGTTCCAGCATTTCAGCCCCAATCGTGCACGGAGGGCGCCCGGAAAGACGCGCTATGGATACGGCAAGTTCTGTGTGGCCCTGGCGTGACCTTAGCCCCAGAGGCGACTCCCTGCAGACTGGGATGTGACCAGGGGTTCGAAACTCCGCTCCCAGTGCGATGCGAGCAGACTCTCCATCAGCGCCACTAGCTATCAACTCTTGAGACAATTCTCCAAACCTCCTAGTAGTCAATGCCCTATCTCTGTCAGTAATGCCTGTGTATGTCTCTCGGTGGTTAATTGAGAGGGTGAAAGCCGAGCGATTATCGTACTGAAGATCATCAGTAATCAACTCGCCCAGAACGGGATTCTCATCGACAAGAGCCGGATGAGTGTGGATGTCCTGTAGCCAAGGCAGGCCAAACATCTCACCGATTTCGTTTCCGATTGCTAAGAAGAGCAAGCCTCCACAATCGTTGCGCAGCGTCCTCATAATCTTAGGAGTGGCAGCATCTGCTGGCCACAGTAAATCCGTCTCTCTTTCTCTGAAATCTGAGTCAAACACCATCACCGGATCTCCTGCAGCGAAAGCAGCAATCGCTCGCTCAACCGCCGGGCCCATGTTTACCGGAGGGGCCATACATACCCGTTCTTTTCGGTCATAGACCGAATCCTTCTCATGCGTTGCTCTACTGCCATGAACGATGACGGAACGAATCGAGGTGATTGTTCCCGTCAGAGTTGACCTTGCAGGAGGCTGGACCGACGTCCAACCGTACTCAGGAGATCACGGTGGCGAGGTCGTCAACTTCGCCATCAATAGATACATCCGCAGCTCCCTAGAGAAGGATGACGAGGGGCGAATCAGAGTAGAATATAGCAGCGACATGCCAACGGGCTCGGGATTGGGCACTAGCGGGGCCATGAATGTCGGACTTATTGCGACCATAGCCGGTGGTGGAAAGAGCCCCGAGGACATCGCTGAACTAGCCTTCCAGTTCGAGGCATTACTCGAGAACAAGGGAGGCAGGCAGGATCAGTGGGCAGCAGCCCGTGGAGGCTTCAATCACCTGCTGTTCCTAGGTGACGAGGTCGAGGAGATGCCCTTCGAGCCAATGAAGTCGGCTAGGAACTGGCTTCGCAAGCACTTCGTGATAGCCTACACTGGAATCGAGCACAAGTCGGGGGACATTCACTCAAAAGTCTGGGAGCGCTACGAAGAGGGCGATGAGGAAGTCATTTCCGGTTTGCACCTAATTAGGGGGGCTGCTAGGAACATGGCAGACGGCCTGCAGAGGGATCGCAGGGAATTAGTTGTCAAGGCACTCAACGAAGTCTGCGATGGTGTTGACCTCATTGACAGGTCGATTCACGATCCATTCCGAGAAGTTATGGGGGAACTCAAGGAATCCGGCTCAGTCGTCGCATGGAAGGCGCTTGGTGCAGGCGGCGGCGGATCCGTGGGTATTCTTTGCTCTCCAATGGGCCTCAGTAATACGATTTCTGTAGTTGAGAATGCTGGTTGGGAAATCGTGGAATGGGACTATGACGAGATTGGCATACAAGTAAACTGACAATTACTCCCTACCTAAGCCTCAAACACCACCCCACTTTCGTCCTACCCATGGTAGGACGCCGAGCAGCACTGGCAACAGCAATCGCGCTGTTGTTCCTAATCCCTCTCGCCTCGTCCACAATTATTGCTGAGAGAGAGCCGGGTGGATTCGATGCTGATGGGAATTGGATATCTTCGGTAGAGCACGATGTACATCCGAACTGGTGGCTCTATTGGAGCCGTGACAAGGATGGTAACCAGATTGATGACAGGCTGGAATGGCTGCTTGAGCAACCCGCCGAACTACAGCAGGACTGGTGGAAGAGGGCTCCACCAGGAAGTGCACGAATTTTCGTTGACTACAATCACCATCCTACGGATGCAGATATTTCAGCTCTGGAAGCATTAGGAGCTGAGGTCACCTTCCGCTTCACCTATCTAGACACCGTTTCTGCCACAGCCCCATTCAGCATAATCCTAGGCTCGAACGGAATCCGTTCACTTCCCGGAGTGGTGATGATCGAGGACCTAGGTCTAGCCGAGCCAAACATGCACGAAGCAGTTCCGAATATGGGGGTCGATGCAGTCTGGCAAGACCTTGGTCTGGACGGTACTGGTTCTGTAATCGCAATCCTCGACACCGGAGTTCGAGGCGACCACGAGGGACTCAATGACATGGACGACGACCCATTTACCTGCATTGACGACCCTCCAGAACCCGACCCTACGGACCCTACTCCTCCACCTGTTCCCGCAGATTGCGACCCCAAGATTATCGCCTTCTTCGATGCTGTAATCACTGATGAGGAACATGATCCCGCTGAGTCATACGATTCCGGAACCCATGGCACTCACGTCGCCGGAATCGCCGCCGGTAGCGGCGGTGGCCAGACAGACCCAGCCACAGGTCTGAGGTATGTGGGAGCCGCCCCAGGAGCGTGGCTAATCAACATCTTAGCATGCTGCGATGGCGATATTGAGGATGTCATGCAAGGTGCCCAATGGGCCATTGACAACAAGGACAAGCACGGCATTGATATCGTGACCTCCTCGCTGGGTGAGCAACAGTTTGAGATTCACTTCGACAACGACGGCAACTCTGCTTGGAGCCGTCAGATGGACATGGTTGTTGAGGCCGGCATCATCACCACACTGTCTGCCGGTAACGAATTCGGAGGCGCGACGTTCGCTGGTTGTAATACCATAGATAGCCCAGGCGACGCTAAGCTGCCAGTCACTGTAGCTAGCCTAGACAAGGACCTCGGACTGGCTATCTACAGTAGTAGAGGGTATACTTCTGACTTGCGTGTTAAGCCAGATGTTGCTACTATTGGATCTAGCATCATGGCACCAGATGCAGCCACTCAGGATGGATATACGAGCAAATCCGGCACCAGCATGGCCACTCCTCTGATGGCAGGTATTGCAGCGCTGATGATACAGGCTAACCCAGACCTGACTCCTACCGAGTTCAAGGACATCATCGCAGCCCACTCGATAGAGAGAGAAATCGCCCTCTTGGATGATCCTGGATTCAATGACTGCAGTCTGCTGGAGACACGTCCCGACAACGAGTTTGGATACGGCCAGGCAGATCCCGTGGCCTTTGTTGAGGCTGCAGGAAGCATCGACCGTTCGCTAAACGTCTCAATGGACTTAGTTACACTACAGGAGATTGGCAATGAGAGTTACATCGCTGGCACCGCATCAGGCGGTGCACCCGGGATGGGTGTCGTAGAGGTTAAGGTTGGAGGAGGCGAATGGAAGGGTGCCGCAGACCTGTCGAAGAATGGTGACTGGGCGACTTGGAGAGTCAAACTCGACCCTCACACTGAATCTGGTAATTCAACAGTCTATGCCCGACTAGTTATCTCTGAGGACAGCATCTCTCCAATTGATGCCCGAAGAGTTGTACTCATTGACGGCCAGTCTGAATCAGGAGCTTTAGAGGGCCTGACTTCTATGGGCTCATGGGTCTTCTTTGTGCCCTTTGCATTGGTTTTGGCACTGCTTGGGTTCATCATGACGACTGAGAGGTGGGACAGAAAGTTCTCCGCTGCAATGAAAAAATCCTCTTCCGACAAATCAGATGAAACGGATGAAATCGAAACCAGCAATTGGCTGGATCTAATATTACAGAAAATCAAATCCTTCATTGGTACATTCGGCTCATTTTTCCGCGGCCTACGCAACGGTGAGGCACTCTCAGAGAACAAGGCATCGAGAACTATAGCCCTGTGTATCCTTTATGTCGCACAGGGCCTACCTTCCGGCTTCGCTAACGTCGCCTTCGTCGCCTTCCTAGTAACCAATGGAATAGCGGTCGAACAGATAGCCCTGCTATTCGCTACCGTCTATCTGCCTTGGACATTCAAGTTCATCTGGGGGCCAGTCATCGACATGGTGACTTTCCCTAAATACGGAATTAGACGACCTTGGGTTCTGTTTGCTGAGACTGGCATGATAATATCTCTTGCTACCTTGCTGATTGTCCCAGATCTTGTAGCTTCAATCGAACTGGTGACCATACTTCTGTTCATCCATAATCTGTTCTCATCACTACAGGATGTCAGCGTAGACGCACTGGCTGTTGATATCCTCGAGCCGGATGAAGTAGCCACTGTGAACGGACTAATGTTCGCCTCCAAGAGAGGTGGAATCATCTTCGGAGGAGCCGTCCTTGGAATGCTAGTTGTCCCTTACGGAATTAAATCAGCAATCATGGTCCAACTGCCTTTATTGGTACTGATTATGATGGTACCTCTCTTCCTACGTGAGAGGCCGAGTAACAGCCTGTTCCCGTGGAGCAAGAAGTCTGAGCAAGTTGATGATGACTCTCATACAGATGTAGAGGAGACTATCGAGGCTGAAGCAGTTCTACCTTGGGAATCAGATCATCCAGAGGAGTTCACACAAGCACGATGGGTTGCTACCAACCTGCACGGAAACAGAATTTCTCCCGCGGCCCTGGTCCTATGGCTCAGTATTGGCGCACTTCTTCTATGGGGACTATTCGCCATCATTCACCAGTTGACGAACACGTATACAGGAGACTGGGGCTTCACATTCGGAGACATCGCCGCTCCGATGAAGTCCATTGGGAAGTGGGGACTTCTAGTCTCAGCCTTGTTAATCTTGGCTGAATGGCTAGGAGCATCAATCCCTGAGATCAGCAATCCTGCTCCCGCCTCCAAGCTCGCATCCACAACTGCTTACAACATTGTGAAAGGATTCTCCACTCGCTCTTCATTCGTCCTGATCTTCCTGTGCCTGCTCTCGGAGTTGTACTTGTTCACCGACCCGATTGTGGTGGACATTTTCATCAACGAGGCAGGGTGGTCCCAGACTAAATACAACGCAATCGTAGGTGGCGTAGTCATCGCTTTCATGATGTTCGGACAGATTGTTGGAGGAATGCTTGGAGATAGGTTTGGAGTTAGGGAAGTCTCGATGATTGGTTTCTCACTGCTTGCCCTGTCAAACGCAACTCTGGCCCTAATCAGCGATTACTGGACCAACACCAACCTGATGGTCGGCTATCTATGCGTTCGAGCCATCATCAACGGGGTAGCATGGATATGTGTCATCGCAGTAGCGATGAGGCTAACATTCTCCAAGGCAGGGGGCTCTCAGTTCACAGCCTACATGTCGATGTTCAATCTCTCCGCGGTTATGGCCTATCTGTTCACAGGTACGATGACTCAGAGATTCGATTACATCACGTGTCTGTATATTGGTGCTGCTTTGACTCTATTCACCGTAATTCTACTTTGGTTCATTGACCCAGACGAGGTCGATAGGGTTCTCGAGGGGCGCTTCGGAGACGACGAGGAAGAGTTCGATGGTGACTTGGGTGAGACGCCGTGGTGGAGCGACGACGAGGAGGAGGAGCCGGTTGTCTCAGGTGCGTGAGCATCTCGAGTCCGCAGACACGGACTTCCTATTCTTCTCTCAGACAATCTGCCCGTATTGTACTAGGGCCGAGAGAACTCTCGATGCACACGGCTTCACTTACACAGAAGTAAACCTCGATCACCATGATGGCCTAAGGGAGCAAGTGGTCGCCGAGACCCGACACAGGACAGTACCTGTGGTATTTGACCTTAGGAGTGATGAGCCAGTATTCGTCGGTGGCTCAGACCACCTGTTGGAGTACCTATAGGGCCCAAGAACTGGTAATCCCGCCAGCTATCCTGATTCTGAGATAGGTATCCCCAGTAAAGGTCGCAGTGAGAGTATATTCTTCCGATGGATAGGGTATGGTGCCCAGAGTTCCGTATTCGCTGGCTCCCGGCCCCCAGACTCTTTCCAAAGCTGAAACAGAGAAATGGTCCCTGAGAGTCAGTGTGATACTCGATGAGCCAGAACCAGACGCAGCATCAAGGAAGTAGATCATCTCATCCCACTCGCCGTCATTAGGGTGGTCACTGACGAAGAAAGTGTCACGAATCTCGATGTCCGGACCAGTGTCCTCCCATGTATCTGAGTATAGGTCACCCCCGCGTACGAAATACACATCTCCGGTGTGACTATCGCCACTGTCTGCGAGCATCATACGCATCTGCTCCATGCCAGAGGAGTCCTTCCAGATGAAGGAAGAGAAGAAAGCAGCACTTCTGTCGAAGACGTAGTCCAGTCTCCCTCCATCATCAGAATCAGCTCTGATTGTCACGTAGTCTCCCGATAAATCACTCACAGTGGCCTGCCATTCAATTGAGAACAGTGTAAATCCCCATGAATTGTCTTCCTCCAGAGGGAAATCCATCACCGTTTGTGCTATTCCGTTCTCAAACGCAGCTAAGTCATCGTGAGTGATTCTGCCTAGGAACGGGTTGTGATTGAGGACTGCGTGTCTACGTGCCTCAGTCAGACTGGATATGGCCAGCATGTTGGCAGTTCCACCCTCCTCGCTTACTGAAGAGACAACCAGCCGGGCAGTATCGTCAGTATACTCGGGTGTTGAGAATGTGTACAGCCACCAGTCTCCGACCTCCCAGACGGGAACATCAACCGAGTCCTCGCCCGTTATCGCGTCAGTTACAGCAGTGCATCCGGACAGCGAAGCAGTTAGCAACAGCATGGTCAGCGACACGCCCACAGTCTCGCGCATGGGTGTGCGTATGGCAGGTCAGTCATGAGACTGACGCAACTAGGTGAATCAGAACAGACCGCTCGATGCGCCTACTACTGCCACAATTGACATCAGCTTGATCAGAATGTTCAACGAAGGCCCACTAGTGTCCTTGAACGGGTCGCCGATAGTATCCCCGATGACTGCTGCATCGTGAGACGCATCGCCCTTGGCAGCGCCCTCTATGTGACCCTGCTCGATAGCCTTCTTCGCGTTGTCCCAAGCGCCACCAGCATTGGCCATGAAGAGGGCCATCAGAACACCCGCCACAAGCGAACCTGCAAGCAGACCACCTAGAGCCTCAGCGCCGATTACCATTCCAACGATGATTGGTGCGGAAACCGCAACCACGCCGGGCATTACCATCTCGCGCAGGGCGGCTTCAGTTGATATCTCAACACACCTTTGACTGTCGGGTTTGACTCCTTCTCTACCCTCTAGGAGACCGTCGATCTCTGCGAATTGTCTGCGAATCTCGACTACCATGTCATTGGCTGCCTTACCGACCGAAGTCATTGTCATGGCCGCTACAACGAATGGCAGAGCGCCACCGATTAGAAGTCCAATAACAACCTCAGGGTTGGTCAATGCTAGATCCTCAGCACTGAGCTCTGCTGCAGTTCCGAATGCTGCGAATAGAGCTAGTGCAGTTAGTGCGGCACTGCCGATTGCAAATCCCTTGCCGATGGCTGCAGTAGTGTTGCCAATCGAGTCTAGACTGTCGGTAATCTCTCTGACCTCTGAGCCCAACTCTCCCATCTCGGCTATTCCACCAGCATTGTCTGCTACTGGACCGTATGCATCGACGGTCATTGTCACTCCAACGGTTGCTAGCATTCCCATGGCGGCCATGGCGATACCATACAATCCGTGAGCATCTGTCGCTCCGACTGGAGAAGTCATCACATCATTAGCAACGAAGATTCCTGCAGCAATCAGCAGAATTGGCAGGAAGGTGGACATCATTCCCACCGACAGACCGGCGATGGCGTTGGTGGCAGGACCGGTCTTCGACATGTTTCCGATGTGCGGAATCGCCTTGACCTTGAATCCGAAGACGTCCTCGATACCGGTGTAGTACTCGGTAACTAGTCCGATTAGTATGCCGACAATAGAGCCAGCGATTACTGCCATCATAGGCTCAGTACCCGTTTCTAGACTGAAGTAGTCGATTCCGAACCAACCAGCGGCCCAGAATAGAGCCGCTGCGATGAAAGTGGTGTTCCTGAGAGCAGCAGCAGGGTCGCCACCCTTGAGTAATTTCATGCTGAATACTCCGATGATAGATGCCGCGTAACCGACAAGGCCCAGCATAATTGGGAGTGTGATGTAGTCAGCGCCCATTTCTGCGGATTGGGCGATTACCATTGCTGCGATGATTGAGCCAACGAACGACTCGAAGATGTCAGCACCCATGCCAGCGACATCACCGACATTGTCTCCGACATTGTCTGCGATTACTCCAGGGTTTCGAGGGTCATCCTCTGGGATTCCCGCCTCGACCTTGCCCACTAGGTCGGCACCAACATCGGCTGCCTTGGTGTAGATCCCACCGCCGACTCTAGCGAATAGAGCGATGGAAGAGGCACCCATTCCGAATCCAGCAACGTTCTGAATCTCGTCGCCGGTGCCTAGCCAGTAAGCCATCATGGAGATTCCAAGAAGTCCTAGGCCTCCAACAGACAGACCCATGACCGCGCCTCCGTTGTATGAGACCTCTAGAGCCTCTGACTGACCTCCTGAGGAAGCCGCCATCGCAGTCCTGCCATTCGCACTAGTAGCAGCACGCATACCGGAGTAACCGGCTGCGACACTGCACAGAGCACCCGCGAGGAATGCAGCTGGTGTTTGGTACTCGAAGTCGTTCACATAGTACAGCAGACCTGCAACTACTACTACGAACATTGCTAGGTACCTGTATTCAGCGTTTAGGAAGGCCATAGCTCCCTTCTGAATCTGACTTGTAATGTCCGCTACTGTTTCATTTTCAATCTCGATTTTCTGAATCTGAGAGTATAGGTATAGTGCCACGGCAAGTCCGAATGCACCTACTCCCATACTTATCATTGCTATCTCCATCTAATCACCTATTGCGTCACGCGCACCAAAGGTCCGTATTTAATTCAAATCGTGGTTCTGGACTACGTCCAGTCTCACTCATCGACTTAGAACGACAGACGCGAAGGAGGATAGAATTCCGGCACCATCGTGTTCGCCCTTGAACGAAGAGAACTCTTCCTCAGTTATGTGACCCCACTCGAAAGCTCGCTCAATCCTTGCCCGAGCCGCCTCGGGATGGAATTGCAGGCCCCATGCGGGCAATGCACCCCCATCCTCTGAATGAACTCGAACCGCGGTCACTCCGTTATGGCTAGTCTTACTCAACAACTCGCAGGAGTCAGGAACCGTCATCACATGGTCCTGATGAGTAAACAATCCGGCCACACAAGCCCCGCCCAAAACATGCGAAGTAAGTAACTCATCACAACTTCCTTCGTCTGTAAGGTCGAGATCCCAGATACCACTGGATAGTGAATCGGCTCGTTCAATTGTTGCCCCCAAAGAGTGACAGAGCAATTGGTGCCCGAAACAGATCCCAAGTGTGGGCCTTCCTGATAGGGCAGATGCTCTAACCAGAGAGGCAGTTGGCCCCATCCAATCCTCCCACATGCTGACATTGCGCCTAGAGCCACTGCAGACAACTGCATCCACATCCATGGTTTGCAACCAATCAGACATTCTGGTATCATCTTCATGCATCGGCATAACGATTCTGCGGAATGAGACTTCGCGACCTTCTAATTCCACACTAGTGGATTGCCAGAATGGAAACTCATCATCCCAAAGTGGCACATCTTCTTCACTGAGGGCAACTTCTCCTGATTCTGACTTAGTTCCAGCCTCGAATGACTGCATTTGCGGAGTGACTAGGAGAAGCTCGACTTCACCACGAGCAGCAAACGGTCTGACAACCTCCTGATTGCCACCGTGTCCGAATGCAGCACGCTCCACCAATAGGTCGACCATCAACACCCGCGTATTCCGCCCCATGTGTACTCCGAGGGGCAATTGGTTGAAAGCCCACCCCCTATAGTCAACTGTCGGAGAGAACATGGTAGACGTTCAGACCATCCTCGATTCTGTGGGGCCAGTCCAAGCCGTACTGGACGCTCATGACGGCATCGTCAATGTCATGGATACAACTGATGGCGTAATTATGATATCTCTAGAGGGTGGCTGTACAGGTTGCAGCGCTACTCCGATGACTGCGATGCAGATTTATTACTCTCTGATGAAACTTGAAGAAGTCAATGATGTCATATTTGCGAACGGAGAACTGCCAGCCTACATGCGCAGTTTCATCGACGATAAATTGGCCGGAGAATAATCACTCCTCTTCGCGCCTCATCCTTGCGATTTTATGTGGATTAGTCTCGCCTTGTACGTCCTTGCCCTTGATGTTCATAACTGCAGAAATCGCCACAATCACCGCAATCACTGCCATAGGTCTAGCCATGTTCCTTGAGCCCCACAACTCCCCGCCCATGTAGTGGAGTACGAATAGTAGTACTGCTGAGACTAAGCAAATCATAGCAATAGCTCTCTGAGCCAACAACTCACCTGCCGCGGAACGAGAAAATGTGCCTATTGACATCCATAGAATCACTGCTACGCCACAAAGACCCACAGAACCTGTTTCGAGAAGCCCTACTGTATTCACAACTTGGCGTGAGGCAGCTACTTGATTAGGTTAGGGAGACAACCTCATGAGGGACACAGTCAAGTCGCATGACCGCTGGTTGAGAATATGGTCAAGACATCTGGGTGGAGTCTACCTGGGCCTAGGGCGCAGGGGCCGCCCTTCCTGACCAAATCTCAGATTGCCGCTGCGCTAGAGCAAGTCGCAGTCCTACTCGAGCTCGACGGAGCCAATAGATTCAGAGTAATAGCTTACCAGAACGCTAGTCGAGCACTAGCCTCTCTTGAAGAAGACCTACTTGCTGTTGTCGAAGAAGACAGAATCACCGATGTGAAAGGAATAGGCAAGGGACTTGGAGGCCTCATCACTGAAGCCGTGCTAGAGGGAACATGGGGAGATCTGCCTTCGCTCTACGAGAAGATTCCTCCTGGGCTAATGGAGATAGTTGAGATTCCTGGACTCGGTCCTAAACGGGCTCGAACAATGTACGAGGAACTCGGAGTTGACTCTGTCGAGTCTCTCAAAGTTGCATGCGAGATGGGCCATGTGGCACCACTATCTGGCTTTGGAGAGAAGAGCCAACAGAAGTATCTCGAAGGAATCGAGTTACTGAGGCGTTATCAGGGCAGGAGCAGGATGGACGTGGGGCTGCTCTATGGCCGGTCTCTAGAAGACAAGATATCCTCGATGCCCGGTGTGGTTCTGTCCCAGTTGGCAGGGAGTGCCCGTAGGAGGAGAGAAACCATTGGAGATCTCGACATCGTAGTTGGAGCCCTTCCAAAGGATCACGATTCGGTCATTCAATCGATTCTGGAACTACCTGGAATCGCCGAAGTGAAGGGGCATGGAGAATCGAAAGTTAGTCTGATACTCGAATCCAATGTACTGGGGGATTCGCTGGGTGAAAGCAGCATGGACGCAAATCTAGCCGAGGCTTTCCTTGAGCGCAGTAGTGATGCAACCATAGACGCCCAAGTTAGGATAGTCACACCTGAGACCTTCCCTTTCACTCTGGCTTACTTCACTGGATCAAAGGAACATAACATCAGGATGAGGCAGGCGGCCATAGATCGCGGCCTCCGCCTGAACGAATTCGGTCTTTTCAGCGAGGAGGACGCTGGCGATTCTATTGGCATGGAGGCTGCCAAGTATACATTGGAATGCTCGACTGAGGAGGACATCTACGCTCACTTGGGGATGAAGTGGGTTCCTCCGGAATTGCGCGAGGATACAGGGGAAATCGAGGCAGCCTTGAGTGAAGGATCAGGATTGCCTCTGTTGATTGAACCCTCGGATATCAGGGGGGCACTGCACAATCACACAATCGCATCTGACGGAACGGCCACGCTTGAGGAGATGGCTGCTGCTGCAATGGAGTTAGGCTGGGAGTATCTCGGAATAGCAGATCATTCCGAAGTCCTAAACATCGGAGGAAGGCAAATCGGCGTCCCTGCTGAAGACCTAGCTTCTCAGTCTGAGGCAATTCGAGATTTGAACGAACATTGGAGAGATTCTGGACAGGATTTCAGACTGCTCCACGGCAGCGAGTGTGACATTCTAGTAGATGGCAGTCTAGACTATGATGACGATACTCGCAACTCTCTTTCGCATGTAATCGGAAGCGTTCATGCTCTTGGAAGTTGGAGAAACAGAGACGAACTTACCAATACCGAGGCCCTCATTCGGGCCATTGAAGACCCAACATTCACTGTACTGGGCCACCCTACGGGTAGAATCCTACAGGGAAGAGAAGGCTTCTCTGTCGACATGCACGCCGTCCTGCGTAGAATGGGCGAATTAAACTCGGAGGGCCATTTGAAGGCAGTAGAAATCAATGCCTCGCCGTACAGGCTGGACCTCGACTGGCGTCTGTGTAAGTATGCTAGAGACCAAGGAGTCCCCGTATGCATCAACCCAGACGCCCACGACACTAATGGCCTGCGGGATTACTGGTATGGGGTGCAGATTGCTAGGAAGGGTTGGCTATCGGCTGTTGACGTGCTTAACACACGTAGTGGCGCGGAGATTGAGTCACTGCTTGGTATCTGATGAAACTTAACAGCAAGACCCTCTAGGACTGTCTATGCGACTGCTTCGGGCAACAGTGTTTGGCCTAATCGCCCTCTTCCCCGGAATAATCGTCGCCCTAGGTGCATACTTGCTTCTCGGTGGCGATACAGAATCAAACGACTGGGAGAACTGGATGTACGGCCCATGCTACGGAATCCCAGCCGCCTTCGTAATCATTGCATTCACTTCGGGCCTGAGGGAGGATAGAGAGGTCTAGTATGCGGCGCGCTCAGAAGGCCGAAGAGATAGGCAGGATACTAGAACATCTGTATCCTGAGCAGCCCATACCTCTTGATCACACAGACCCCTACACTCTCCTAGTCGCTGTAATGCTTTCAGCACAGACTACTGACAAGAAGGTCAACGAGGTAACACCAGATCTGTTTGAAAAAGCCGATACTCCAGAAAAGATGGCCGAACTCGAAGTCGAAGAGATTCACGATCTTATCCGCCAGATTGGGTTGGCTCCGACTAAGGCAAAAAATCTCAAGCGTATGGCCCAGCAAATAGTCGAGGACGGAGCCTCCGTCAGGCCCGACTGGGAGTTTCTAGAATCTCTCGCGGGGGTCGGTCACAAGACTGCCAGCGTAGTAATGGCGCAAGCCTTCGGAATTCCTGCTTTCCCCGTGGATACACATATCCACAGGCTGGCTGCTCGTTGGGGGTTGTCGAATGGCAGCAGCGTGGTCAAGACTGAGCGTGATCTGAAATCGATATTCCCAGAAGACACGTGGAATCGAAGGCACCTGCAAATCATCTATTTCGGTAGGGAACATTGTCCTGCACTGCGCCACGACCTTGAACAATGTCCTATCTGCTCATGGGCAGCAACAAAGAAGCGAAAGAGAGAGGAGATGAGCAGATGAGTATTGTAATGATGGGCAATGAGATTTTCAAAGGACGAGTAATTTCATCCGGTTTTAAGACTGGGGATATGGTGGTCATTGGAGACTGGAACGATTCCCCTCATGGAGCGTTCACCAACCTGATGTGGGCCAAGCCGGATGGGACAAGAGTCCTGATTACTCCTACCGAAGAACTGGGTGAATTCGTTTCTTCATTGTATTCATTTGAGGAAATCATCGTATCGCCTATGGAGATCAAGAGGACAGACAAATCAATCGAAATCAACTGCAATACCGGGCGCGTCTCAATGCGATGGGGTAGGACATTACCAATACCATTCTCTAGGCCACGTTGGTTCATCGCCAATATAGAAGCACCATTCGCAAGACTCTTCTTCGGGACAAAGACCCATGGAATCACTCGCAATGGACTCAAGGAATGGTACCATGTTCGAGGCCTTTCACGGATGAAGTCTGTTGAACTTGAATTGGAAGGCAGGAGCTCCAACCAGATGACAAGCATGGCCCCATCGGCTTGCTTTGGGTTCAGTAACCCCCCTAGGATGCCTCTGAGTGTGAGGGTCGATTCGCATATCGCCGCAGCCGAGTCTTGATGTGCACCAGTCCAGTCGGGACGCCATGGCAGAACTCCAAGTCGGCGACAAAGCTCCAGATTTCACCGCTAGTGTAACAGATGGCTCACAGATTAATCTCTCTGAGATACTATCCTCTGGCGAAGGAGTCATTCTGTACTTCTATCCTAGAGATAACACCCCTGGTTGTACGGTGCAGGCATGCGATTTCAGAGATAGTTTTGCGAGATTCTCCGGCTCTGGATGGAGAGTAATTGGAGTATCCACAGACTCCTCATCAAGCCACCAGAAGTTCATTGACAAGAACGACCTTCCATTCGAATTAATCGTTGATGAGGAAGCAACTCTGCATGAGTTGTATGGTACATGGAGGGAGAAGAGCATGTATGGTAAGACCTACATGGGCACACTCAGGTCAACCTTCGTAATCAGTCCGAATGGGAGTCTGAAGTGGGTCAAGTACAAGGTCAGCCCCAAGGGGCACGTGGAGCAACTACTCTCTGATTTGGAGGTCAATTGATGGGAATCGACGAGCGCAGGAAATTAATCGAAGTTTTCCTACGCCGTTGTGTAACCTATGCAGATGCATCGATTGAACGTAAGAAGAAGAGAGGCGAGGATGAGGAAATCATCGCAAAATGGCAGGCATACAGAGATTTCACAGAGCACGCAGCCGAAGAGGTAGCATCTGGAGACCTAGATACCTGGCTAGAAGACGATCAGACCTCAGAGTCAGGAAGTTGACCCCACAAAGCCATGCCTAGATTGTGCCGATCAGTATCTACTCTCATTCTCGCTCCAGGAACCATCAGCAATGTGTCACTATCATTGAGTGAGAAGACAGGATAACCAATCCTCTCACTTATTGCACGGACATTCCTCCTGCACACGTCCTGCTGACTTGGCATGTGAGTAAGGGAGCTCAAATCGACTAGAATCATGTCCCCCCCAGTTAGTGACCTCTCCGCGCCATCTAGAGGCAGCCGATGCAGGCTATCCGGCTTCAGATACACCACTCTCCTGTCAGGTCTTGGAACGATTCTACCTGTCCTCTCAGACCACACATCTTGACCCAGATCATGGAATCTATCATCGGCCTGAGGACCAGGGTCCACCGACTTGCCTCTTTTCTTGGGCTGAGTCTTCTGAACTCCTGCTGGGTCGGGTAGTCCCAGTAGTCTGAACAGATTGACCATGGGCCGCGGCAGTACTAATCATCAAAGAGTGCTTCTATGTCCTCATTGTCCAAAGCCTCATCTACAGACACTGCAACATTTTCCAAAAGCTCGCTCTCATCTTCTTCGGTGGATTCTACACCAAGCTCCTCAAAGGCGTCGGACAATTCAGGATCAATTGGCTCAGGACCTGATTCCTCTGGAGAATCTAATGGAGATTCGGACGTTCCTCCCTCTGGCCCTTCAGCGTCCATCTTCTTTGGGCCATCTTTGCTTCTTTCTTCATCAAAAGGATCGTAGTCAGGATCATCAAACGCATCGTCCATTGAAACCTTCCTGCCCTTCCTTCTGCCTAGAAGATCTGCCTTCTCTGTTGTTGAGCCATCAGTCTGGGGTGCCCGCATCCTCTGTAGAAGAACGACCAGAAGCACCGCAATCAGAGCAACAAGGCCGATGTAGACTCCATAATCAGCCACCAATGTCGACAATCCGAAAGGCTCCTTCTGAACTTGAATGGAGAGTGTTACAGAGGCACCCTCGCCTTCATCGAAAGCAGTCATCCTGACATTCTTGGTGCCCTCTTGTGAGAAACTGACCTCAATCCATCTTCCTTGCATATCGACATCATTGGACGGGTCACCGTCTCCATCGGAATCAACATCTATGTCTAAGTCCCACACGTAGAGCATGTTTTCCAAATCGTACTCAGAGTCACTGGTACCATTCGCTGACAGAACAATCACATCCCCTTCTGTTGGCTTGTATTCACTTGCCGATGCAGCTGGCGTAGGAGGTAGGTTGTTGATTTGAACAGGAATAACAACCGAAGCACTAGCGCCATCATCATCGGTCACATGGAATACAATTGAACTCGGAGCAGTAGTTGCATCTTCCCATGAATGCGCAAGACTCTGGGATTCGACATCGCAGTCGTCTGTAGCGTTGCCCTCTGAATCCGAATTTACATTTGGATCCAAATCGAAGCAACTAATCAGTCCAGGTAAATCGTTTGGAGAATCACTAACCTCGACAGAAAACTGCATCAAACCTCCTTCTGCCACAGGTAGCGGATTTGAAACTGGAAGAATCGAAGGGACAATGTTGTACACAACGAATTGAATAATCAACGTCTCAGTGCTTGCCCCATCATCGTCGACTACCTGTAAAGTCGCGAGATGTTGTCCTGATGTTTCGTAGATATGCTGAACCTCACTCTGGTGCCCCATACTAGACAAAATCAAATCTGGTTTTTGTTCCGCATCAGGGGACCAGTGGTGCTCTAATGAATCAAGGTCGTTGGGAGAGTCATCGGCAAATCCTCGCATACTCAGAACATCTCCTTCGTTAACGATATAGCGTGCATTCTCGCCAAGAATCTGAGGCACCATTCTGTTTCCAGCAAACCAGATTTCAGCTCTGGGGTCCGAGGGAGCAATATTTGTGACTTCAATGGTTAAACTATCTTCTGCAGTATCGCCATCGTCATCCATCACGGTCACCCCAATTGTGAACGGCCCCTCGTCCTGTGGAGTAACGGTGCATCTCTCGCCAACCTGCCCTTCTTCGCAGGGCAGACTCCATTCGATGTCTATCGGAGCATCCGGATTCTGAGTGTCAGAGTCGCCACTCTCATCAATATCGAAAGTTATCGCTGATTGAACGGGAACAGTGTTCTGGTCAGAACCTATCTCGACTTCTGGAGGCCTGTTTAGAATCGTGATGTAAGATTGAGCATGTGCCCGGTCATTTTCATCATCAGTGACCACTAGAGAAACCAAGAACGTTCCATCATCACCCCATGTGTACTCTTGTATGCAGTCATCTTCAGTAGAAGTCCAGTTGCTACCATCTAATTTCTCGATAGTAAATTCGCAACTAACTTCCCCTCCATCCGAATCATATGAGGCAACTCCATTGAAACTAACCTCAGAGAGAGTAAGAGATTCGGAAGGAATCGAAAGTGAGGCTGTGGGCAATCTGCCGATAAATAGCCCGAATGTACCCTGATTGTTTGTTCGGTTACCATCTGAAGCGACCTGCTCATCAGGATCTGCAGTAAACGTTAGGCTGATTTCCCCAAATGGCTGATTCTCTGGTACAGTCCATATTACCTCTACGCGCATCTCCTCCAAACTTCTCAGACCCGGAATATAAGTCGATGATGTAGATCCATCTGGAGCTTCAACCTCAAGCGTAGTGGGGGGTGAGAGGGCAATTCCCCGATTTACCACGGGTACGCTGAATGTCAATTGGTCAAGAGGAATTGCATTGAATCCAACATTCGAATCCAGAGTAACTGTGTTGTTTGCCCTAGTCCTCTCGACTGTTACTCCCTCTGAGCGAGATACCAGATCTACTTCATGAACATCAGGATCAATAATTACTGTCGAAACTCCAACCAATCTCTGCCCGGAAATCCAAGCTATGAGTCCATGACTACCCAGTTCGCCGACACCGTCACTATCGTCACTTGAGTGACCGGTATCAAAAGTTAGGAAAGCGGAACCATTCGCTGCTGTCGTAACATCCTGAACTACTCCTCCTGACTCGTATCTAACTTGCAGAGTCTCTCCGCTGGATGGTTGTCCAGAATTTGTTACATTGACCCATGCAGACATCTGGTAGTCGAGAGGAGATAGTGGGAACTCCAAATCTACAGAGATTTTCTTTGGCCTTCCTGCTGGTTGGTATGTTGTCAATTCATGTTCAGCAACGAAACCAACTGTGTTAGTGTAGGATGATCTAACATCTCCTCTGATTGCAGGGCAGAACCATTTGTATCCAATCTCATCACCATTGTCATCGTAATTTGTGATGTTGTAGGATTGCGAGCAACCTCCGTAGGTTACACCAGGAAAGCCCTGACTCACAACATCCCAGCTGGTGCTGTTCTGACCACTTGAGTCACTGGGAATTGTGACATAGTCACTACTGCCGCTATAATCAATTGTATAAGAATAATCAGTCTGCCACTCATCACCTACGCTGATTGGGAAATCATAACCCTCAAGGGGCGGGCTGTAGGTCTGATCAACGGTCAAGTCAGCAACATGGACCGTGTATGACCACCACCAAATCTGGTAATCAAAGTCTATATCAAAATCGGCATTCTGCTCTATAACTGCCAAATCCGAAACCCGAACGATTTCCTCAGTTGACATTTCCACTATCAAGTCCCCGTTGTTCCCATCGAGATTGATATTCTGTGCCTCATAATAGCCATCACCATCTACTCTGTAGACTAGAGTATCGGTCCCGTCGACATTCATTGTGTAGATGTCCGAAACTTGTTCATTAAGAGTGCCGAGTAGGTACTCTACATTTGTTGAAACCCCAGAACTTGTCACGAAATCCCTTACATCCAATGTTCCCGTATAACTCCAAGCATCGTTAACCTTCCAAGAAGGCACATCAATGAGATTATTCGTCCTAGAAGATGATTCTGAAATCCGAATGTCAGACAAGTCTTCA
>CENY01002771.1_pt1 | contig 23643 bp, 23 predicted proteins | sample 356181 | NCBI WGS metagenome assembly CENY01 (sample SAMEA2619840, study PRJEB7988) | marine metagenome | isolation source: saline water (ENVO:00002010), including
TGACGACTTCCAGACCTCATGAAGCTATACCGCACATTTCTGTAGAGCGGTCCTTTTAGCGATTGTTTAAAATAGCAAATCCAGTTCATTCTCCCGTTTGACTAACTCCACACGCCTCTTACCATGGCATAGCGTACGTTGTGTGATTTATTTGCTAAGGAACAAACATGCTTGATGCCATAATCGTTGGCGGCGGCATTAGTGGACTGCGGTGCGCTATTGAATTTGCACGCCAAGGCGTTAGCTACAAATTATGCGAAAGCAACGATCATTTTGGTGGACGATGTTCATCACAATACTTTGACGGCTTTGTTCTAGATCGGGGCTTCCAGGTGTTGCTTGATTCATACACGGAAGTAACATCCCTCATAGAACTGGCCTCTCTAAATTTTAAACCCTTCATGTCGGGAGCAATGGTACATACATCCCGAGGCAATCGGTTTTTGCTTGACCCGTCAAAAGACAAAAGAAAATTATGGGCCTTCTGGAAGATGCTCACATCAGACATTGGCACATTTCGTGACAAATGGCGATTATTTAGATTAAAAATGCAAAAGGGCTTAGAGCGAACTCAACGAACAGAACCCGCCAGCGTGGCAGATTATCTAGCGGGGTCGTTTACATCACGCTTTAACAGCGAGTTCATGTACCCATTCTGGGAGTCGGTCTTTCTAGCGGATCTGCAGAGCGTACCGGCAACACACTTCTTCGAGCTTTTTCCGTTCTTTGCGAGTGGTTCGGGAGGGCTACCCGAAAATGGCATGCAAGCAATACCCGATAGCATGGTTGATCTACTCGATAAGAACCAACTCGTCCTAAACAAAGCCGCTAAGCAAATAACCGAAAATGCCGTCGAATTCGAAGATGGAGAACTAATCGCAGCAAAAAACGTGGTTCTCGCTGTGCCATATTCGAAAGCGCAAGATTTACTTGCAGCGGATGATAAGAACCACCATGGGCGCAAAGCAAGTTGCATTTACTACGAAGCACCTGAACCACCCTTTGAGCTGCCAATATTATTTCTAGCCGGCTGCGATCAGAAATTCGTTCGAACTGTTTCGATCCCCACAAACTTGCATGCTGGTTACTCGAGCAATGGCAATGCACTGATCTGTGTAGGCTTAGCACCAGGGTTAGATGCCAATCAGGCCGAGATCCGTGCTGAAACAAAAAACGTGCTGCGAGAACTATTCTCAGCAGTTGTTAACGATTGGCAGGTAATCACTCACATGCAGATTCCCGACGCGCTTCCACCGATAGACTGCAAGCCGTTGTTCCCGCCAGATTCCATTAGCTTGTGTGGCGACTACCTTAGTGTGCCAAGCATTAACAATGCTTTGGGCAGTGGGCGAGCAACTGCTCTTCGTGTCATCGAGACCCTCTGATCAATCGTTCGTCTATTTCCTGGGGAATGCCAGGCACCTGAAAATAACACCCGAATGACTTAATTGCTACTTGATGGTCTTCGCGGCGTATAAAGGCAGCAATCTTGCGGACACACATCATGGCTTGGTCCGAGATCCCCCAAAGCGCGACGTTCAACGCCATCAGTTCTTTCTCTAATCAGCTCAACAATCATGTCGATAAATTGGGGGTGTGTACCAACTGTCGGTACACGCGCCATTTCTATGCCCAATGATCTGCATTTCTCCTTGGCTTCAATATCAAGGTCAAACAACACCTCCATATGGTCAGAAATAAAACCAATCGGAACAACTACAATGGCCTTTTTCGAAGTCTCATCTGCTAATTGGTCGATGTAGTCACAGACGTCTGGCTCAAGCCACGGTATGGACGGAGATCCACTACGACTCTGATACACTAACTTCCATGAGTAGTTCCCTACGACGTCCATAATGAGACGGGCCGTTTCAGTCAGTTGTGCCTCATAGCTACAATTACAGGCCATTGAATTAGGAATACTGTGGGCTGTAAATATCACCTGCACATCAGCATCCGATTGGGTACTCAAAGTCGCGATGGCATCCGAGGTATATTTAGCCATCGGCTCGACAAATCCGGGGTGGTTGTAGAACACTCGTATCTTGCCTGTGACTGCTGCATCCTGACCAAGTGCTAGCTGGGCATCTTGTATATTTTCACGGTACTGCCGACAACCAGAATACGAACTGTAAGCCGATGTCACGAACACTAATGCATTCGTGATACCATCGTTTTTCATTTGCTCAAACGTATCTGGCAACAACGGGTGCCAATTTCGATTTCCCCAGTATACAGGAAGATCAACATTCAACTCCTTAAGCCTGTTTTCCAATGCAGCAATAAGTTCTCGATTCTGCTGATTAATCGGGCTAATTCCCTCGAAGTGGTAATAGTGCTCCGCGACCTCAAGCATGCGTTCACGCGGCACTGGTTTACCACGCAACACATTTTCCAGAAAGGGAATTACATCATCCTTGCCCTCCGGTCCACCAAACGAAACCACTAACAAGGCATCGTATTCATTGTTATTGTCGATCGTCATTAGCTTTCTTGTTTAAACAAGTAAAACAGGATAGTTGAAGCTAGAAATATGACCCATTCAACCGTCGCCAAAATGTAAGTTGTTGTTGCAAAGCCGCTGTAAAGAAAAAAGCTTACAGACCTGAATAATACCAATCCACCATGCAAGAGAACACATCCCATCAAGACTGTTCTGACGTCGCCGTTAGCAAAAAGTGGCACAATCAAGAGCAAGCCAAGTCCAACCTCGAGCCCACCATAAACCGTAAAGAATTCGGATTGCCCTTGGCCTGGCAACAAGTCAAATCCAACTGCCTTGGATGTCTTTTCAGGTAAAAACACGCACCACAGACCTAACAAGACGTAGACACCGCCAATCATCAGTAAAACGTTTCTTACAATGTTCTCCATAACAATCCTCCATTGTGCTAGAGCACCTAGTCTTTATCTGATTTAAAAACTTTGGTAGCGCGATGCGTAAGGTTTAATCGCGGCAATCAAGTTGTCATAGTTACAGCGATCGAGGTGATGGAACATCTCCTCACCATTTTCTAATCTCTGCTTCAGGACATCCATTTTCTCTATTGATCCTGGAGCTGCCGCAGTAGGAGTTGGCAGCTTTGTGGGCTTAAACCCCTCATCGACACCGAATGCCTTAATGTAATCAAAAACATTAACGGGGCTGGAAGCACTAATCATAATTTCATCCTCTCAATCGCGGCCCCAGCGATTCAAATAGCTAAAAGTAATTTCAAATGTGATATTGTTACGTCTTAAGTTTTACAAATGTTCTTTTGGTTTCTGATTATTAAACAATCTTTCAGACCTGTTTCCTGATATTACACCTCAAGCGGCTCTCGGCGCTGATACCGAGACAAATACTCAGCTAGGCGGAGTTTACGAGCAGTATTTTTGCTGGTCATATAACGAACCTTTCCAAAAATCGGCCTTTCTGGTCCCCAGGCGCGGTCGTACCTACCAAAACACCAAAAGATGCCCGAGTACGAATTCGGGTTATTCCCATCCAAAGCATACTTATTGTTGAGATAGATTAGTCGTTCTAACGCTTCTTGGCTTGATCGCGACCATTCAAGAACCTTCTTTCCCCAAAGCATCCTCAAATAGTTGTGCATGCGACCTTCTTTAACTAACTGCCGCTGCGCCGCGTTCCAGATCTCGTCATGCGTTTCTGCATTTTCTAACTCATGGATCTGATACAAATGCGTCCTCAAGTCCAATTCATGATCCGCCAGAGTTGTCTTCGCCCAAACTGGCAATGATTCGTACTTGTCAAAGTTGTTGAGCTTATACGCAGCATTAAAGCCAATTTCCCGCCAGGTGATTAGCTGATCGAGAAACGACTCCACATCCTCATCCAATCCCCACCACCCAAGGCGTTTACCTGACACGTTGTCATGATGCAGGCAAGCTGGTGTCCATCCGACTTTTTGCATGACCGCTGTAAAGATATCGTGGGAGCTAATATGTCCAAAATGTAGATAGGGCGATAACCCACTTGCAGAGCATTCGTCAATTGAATTGCGTTGCGACGCATAGTTCCGAAGCTTAAACGATACAAATTCTTTAAGAATTTCCAGTCCCGCTCGCCGCCCGCCAGAGAGGGTAGCTGGGGGTACCGCATGATTAATTGGCAAGCTTTTCAGATTAGCACTAATAATCGAACTGTTGCCATCAACACAACCCCATGCCGTCAGACCCAAACTAGAAACATCCGGCGCTTTTGGTAACACTTGCCCCGAACAGGGTGTTATGCGTGGAAAGCACAGAAGGTGCTCGTGTAGATTCTTCTGTAGGTAACGCCTAAATGAATACGCAGTGGTGAATGCTTTTTCGGGCACCATCACGGGCAGTATTCCATTCGAATCCACTGCCAATATAGAGACGCTTGTTAACCTATTTAATTCCTTTATCAGTGTTTCCATGTGTTCACACGGAAAAGCATCCGTGACGACAAGGCACGCATTACTCGCTAATTTTTGCAGAAGTCTTTCGCGTAACGCAACATCTCGCTCGACGTAACCTATATAGGTGACAGATGATTTTCTAAATGCTCGCTCATTATCTTTCATTCCATCGAGAACAAATTTATGGAATCGTGCTGATGCATTTGGATAATCGAGCCATAATGTCTCTAGGATCAGCAATGGCTTATTGAGGGCGATAGCCTTATCAACTGCAATCTGAAGTGAAAAGTTGTTTTCTGGTCGGCGATTGAATGCCATCCAATAGAGTACATATTCCCCATCAGTTTGCTCTGATCGTCCATTACACATAACAATGCGGTGGTCTAATTGGGGATCCATAATCTGATATCTATCTGGCAATGCAGTTTTCGATCTGGGCAAGTCAAACGAAGACAAAGATTAAATTAAGTTACTATGCTTTAAAGGTGGCGACGCGTGGAAACGGGTTCAAATAGGTTTGCGAATCCACATAACCACATTCGGCTTGTTTAGTCAGTACTTTTAAGGTTGACATGACTACCGACAGAGGTAAAAACAGCTCTTTAAACTCAACAAGCATTTCCCTGAACAGCAACTTGGCATTTGGGGCCAGGCTTGATTTAAGGAAACCATAAAGGTGCTGTAAGACGTTGTAGTGTTTAGACACCGTTGGCTTATGGGTTAATGCCAACTGAAACAAGTTCATGTATTGAGTCTTGAAGTCATCAGCCGTAAAGTCACAGATATGCCCAACGAGTCTTCCAAGTTCTCGGTAACAGGCTTCATCGTGTGCTAGCAATAGAAATTTCTCTTGTCGATGAAACTCCATGACATCTCGACGAGTCCAATCGCCGGTAAACGCGTCTTTAAGTCTTCTGGTAGCGAATGCCCGAGTAAAAAACGATTCACGCAACCCCAAATCGTTAAGCCTGCCTTCTTCTTCTACGGCAAGCAGTGGATTCGCCTTCATTAGTCTTGAAGTGAACACGCCTTGAGCTGGCACATCTGTATGACCATTCTCAAGATAGACTTTTACACGTTCCATCCCACAACTAGGGCTTTTGCTCTTCATGATGGCAGCATCCAAGTCCATTTGAGATAGAGATGCTACTTTGGTCTCAGAATATTTCTCGAGTACTGTTGTGTAGTCATGTTTGCTATTGGAACCAAATACACCGGTTTTGCCAGTCTCCAAACGGACTAAGCGAATCGGTTCACGAGGAACACTCAAACCTGCCTCTACCTCCGGGCAAAGAGGAATTAACTCAATGTGCTCTGATGATAATGCCGCTAGTGGTTTTTTAAGACAGTGCTCGCCGTTATATCTAACCTTTGCACCGATTAAACAGCCAGATATTGCAATTCTTACACGCGACGCTACTAGCCGTTTGTATTGTCTCGTTTTCCTATCCATTATTTTCCTCGATAAATGTCAGCAGCCTTAATGAAATCGCGAGCGTCCCGGTCAAATACATTTCCAGTCAAGAGGCTCGCTAGTTCTGAGGCAAGTGAAGGATTCGTTCTTATAAAATCACCAAAATGGAATGAATTGTCGTAGAACAACTCCACAAGCGTGCGAAGCCAACTCACTCGCATTTTGTAGTCTGAATACCACTGGCCAAGTGAGTTACCTGATAGATCACCTCGAGACATACTCGTGATAATATTCTCAGCTGCTAATTGGGCCGATTTGATAGCGAGAAATACACCAGTCGAATAAACCGGATCGATAAATCCGAGTGCGTCTCCGACCAGAACCCATCCATTTCCGGCTGCGTTGCTTGCCGTATAAGCAAAATCTCGCGCGACGTGTAATTCATCGCCTCGCCGCAACCCCTGAAGTCTCTTTCGAATTGCAGGACAGGCTTCAATCTTAGATTCAAGCGCAGCTTCCAAGTCACCAGTCAGGATTATCTCCCTTGGTCCAACCAAGCCAAGACTTACGCGGTTTTCGGATATTGGAATATGCCAAAACCAACAATCTCCACACTCTGTTTGTGCGATTAAAGTCAAAACCTGATCTGAGAACATTGACACCGCAGAATCATAGTACGTCCAAATCGAGGCATTCTTCCGACATGTGTCAAACTCTTTTACGCCTAACTTATTGGCTATGAACGATTGCTGGCCACTTGCATCCACAACTAGCGAGGTTAGAACTTCTACTGGATTTCCAGCATCATCAGTAACACGAACTCCAACTACCTCATTGTCCTCACCAAAAATAACCTTCTGCACGCGAAAGCCTTCTAGGACAGTAGCTCCACATTCTGCCGAATGTTCAAGTAATATTTGGTCAAGAACAGACCGTTCGACATGCCAAGTATCTTCCAGGCCGCCATTCTCAGGCCGCCCGAAAATAAAAGGGCTGGTTTCTTTACCCGACCGAGATGCGAATTGCACTCCAATTTTATTCGGGAATCCGGCCTTGCTAAGCTTTTCAGCTACCCCTAGTTCTTTAAACACTGCGTTTGCAGCTGGCATCAATGACTCGCCAACATGGGGTCTTGGAAAGCGAGACCGTTCAAATACCACCGTCTTCAAACCCTCACGCGCGAGCATTGTCGCAGCAGTGGAACCCGCTGGGCCCCCGCCAATAACTACGCATTCGGCACTGTCTGGAATAACTTTTTTAATCATGATTCTTACCTGAACGCCCCAATAAGATCGATAAGGCATCGGTCAGCACCGGGTCTCTGAACTGATAACCATGCTCCAAAAGTTTATTTGGGACAACACGCGTGCTGTGAAGTAATAATTCTTCTGCCATTTCCCCTAAGACAGTTCTTGCTACGAAGCCTGGTAAAGGGAGGATCGTTGGCCGCCTGAGCACAGACCCCAGAGCCTTCACAAACTCTAAATTGGTACATGCATTTGGGGAAACCACGTTTACAGGTCCGGAAATGGCATTATTCTGCAGACAGAACATTAATGATTGGACAACATCGTCAATAGTAACCCAACTCCAGTACTGACGTCCGTTACCAACTTTGCCTCCAAGGCAAAAGTTAAAGGGCCGGAGCAATTCCTTCAAGGCTCCTCCCTGAGGGGACAAAACTATGCCAAATCGTGTTTTGACAAGCCGTACATTACTATGCCGCAGTAAGTCACTGGCTTGCTCCCACTCTTGCGCCGTTCTAGAAAGGAAAGTCTCGTCAGAATGGGATGCTTCATCATCAAGCGTTTCGTCACCCCTATCACCATAAATTCCTATGGCCGATGCGGAAACAAGGACTTTAGGTGGATTTGCCAGTCCAGAAACCGTTTTAACTAGTAACTCTGTGCTAGAGACTCTACTATCCCGGATACGGCGTTTCTGCTTCGTTGACCACCTTTTACCTGCTATATTTTCACCGGCTAGATGAACGATTGCATCAAAACCTTCTAGTTTCTCTGCATCTACCTGCCCTCGAGATGGTTCCCAGTAAACACCTTCGCTTGAGCCTGCGTCCCGGTGGATACGAGTAATTTGGTGTCCTAAGGTCTCGGCAAAATTGCAGAATCGCTGGCCAATCACCCCACTGCTGCCTGTTACCGCGATTGACAATAGCTTGCTGTCTTTCCAATCCGACGCGTACTGCACATCCTGCACTGATGTGTGGTGCCTGTATGCAAACAAACTATCGATCATCCTTGTCAAGGTACGACGGAATATAGGTTCTGTTAGCATCTTCAACGGCGGCGCAAATTCTATTTCATCTGTAAGTGTACAAGTGCCGTCGGAGTTGTCACCAAACGAATGCAGATGCGTCCAGTGGGCAAAGGGGCCCTTGCGCTGGGTATCCCTAAATCGAAATGGGGGAGCGTAATCTGAATGTTCGGCCACCCACTTCCTACCAATAAATGGAGCTATTGGCACCCTAAATACTGTCTCGGTTCCATTCGATAAATTAGCCGCTAACGTTTCAACCTGAAGAGCCTTCCAAGGTGGTGCTAAACGGTAGAACAGCTTCGGATTACTGTGCCACTTAAAGGCTACTTCAGGCCTTGCAGGTAACGTGGTTGATATCTGGTAATGCACCGGTCTCACCCCGCGATTGGCATTAAGGCATCAGCATACTCGCTACTCTTTGCGAGTTGATTTAGCTTATTTAATGCGTGAGTTTCGATTTGACGTACACGTTGGTGAGACACACCAAGCCTCTCAGCAATAACCCGCAGAGTCTGCTTCTGACCCTTTATCCCAAACCGATTCTCCAAGATGTCACGTTCACGGGCGTTGAGTTGATTCAATAGTGCTTCAATGAGGTTTAGGACGACGTTTGGATCATCGGAGAAACCACCTTGCGAGGAATCTGGAACTGAGACCAATACCTCCGGTCCAATATCTTCAGCTAACGAAAGCTTTTGTTGCTTCTGAACATAACGCAACATTTGGCGTCTTACGCATGTCGTTGCAAACGTACTAAATCGGTATCCAAGTAAAACATTAAAACGATCGACACATAACGGAAGAGCCTCTATGCCTACAGACAATAGCTCATCGAAGCTCATGCGCGGACTTATGTAAGATTTCGCCAGAGACATAACCAACCGCACATTTGCACGGATCAGAATATTTCGATAGGTGAAATAGCAGGACACCAGCTGTTTAGCATTTGAGATATCTTGCTGATTAATCTGGTCTTTAGCAGCACGTGCTTTTATATCGATTAGATGCTGCTTTATGGCTCCAATTCTCAGAAACAGATCTGATTCCATTTCGGGCGAAACGAGCTTGTAACTGCAAAAGTCACTTGTGTAGCTATTTAATGACTTGATGTATTCAGGCGTCTCATATGGCACACCGTCATCTTCATCAATTACCGAGTCCAGCAAACTTCTTATGCTGTATTCTTCCCCAAATTGCACGGCATCAAAAAAACAATTTTGAAGCGACAGCTTTGATAGTAGTAAATTGAGTTTCTTATAAAGACTACGATCAACCACCGCTGTTTGTGTTTTTTTACTTATTTCCGCCAACACAGTCATCTTCTCCCTATAAAAATCGTTCATAACGTTCATGTGATGCTATTTATATCGCTATACAATGTTATTTGCAACACCTAAAACGTTCAAAACGGTCATTTATCTGTTATTTTTCGAAACCTGGATATTTATTGTTTGATTACCAGCCTTTCGCGTAAGAATATGACCTAAATAGAAGTGGACTACGTCAACTAAGGTGCAACCTTTCGAGAAATGAGTCGTGAATAATTCAGTGGTAAATTCTGTATCTCCGAAACAAATGGCTCAGCTAATAGGAGCAAGCGAATCATCCGTTAAAAGATGGTGTGATACCGGACGAATCCCCAGCAAACTAACGCCTGGCGGACACCGAAGAATTGAAGTAGCGACGCTACTAGGGTTTGTGAAGTCTTCAAAATATGAATTACATCAACCGGAACTTCTCGGGATCAAGAATGCCTCAATCGATCATTCAGATGCAGAACTAACACAGAATATCATCTTCGATGCTTTAACCTGTGGTAATCTTGACGAGGCATTCATGCATACCTCGTTAGCTTTTGTTGGCGGGAAAAGCTTACCGAGCCTGCTAGATGAAGTAATTACACCAGTATTTGCAAGAATCGGTGACGAATGGGAGTGTGGCGAACTACATGTGTATCAGGAGCGCATCGCGTGCAGAAACTTATCGCAACTGCTTCTTCGCTTAAGGGATCTGATAACCATTAATCCACAGGGCCCAATGGCTATTGGTGGCGCATTATCTGGTGATCCTTATGAACTTCCGTCTTTAATGGTTGAATTAATGCTGCTGGACGCTGGTTGGAAAGCAAACTTCCTTGGAGCAAATTTACCAGTACAAAGTATTCTTTCAGCCGTTGACAACCTACAACCCGAATTGATTTGGCTTAGTGTTAGCAGTATTAATGACCCATTGGATGCTTTTGCAGCCAATATGGCGGATATCTGGGAAAAGGCACATGGCACCCCAATCGTTGTTGGAGGACGAGCTCTAACCAGTGAACTGCGAAAGAATATTCGCGCAAGTATATTCTGTGACAATATGCAGCAGATGTTTGATTGCTTAGCAACACTCAACACGAGCGCTCGCCGATTGATGATTGAACCCAAAGACAACTAACTGACTTCCTCGGTCAACTTATTGCCTAGGTCACATCTACTTTTTAAACAAATAATGTTTAACGACCCATTCTTGCCCATCTGCAAAACCAAACAGCTCGGCAACAGCCAAGAAGAAAATACGCCAACGATTAAACCACCGTTGACTATATTTGCCATAGTGTTCGGCTAAGCAAGCCAGAACCTTTTGCTTGTTCTGATCAATTAATCTCAACCAGGCTTCCGCAGTGAGCTGATACTGCTTACCATCCCAAAGCCAGGAGTCCTCAAGGGTCCAGCCATTTGCTATTTTCGGAAGCAACTCCGCTGACGGCATTATTCCACCGGTGAAAAAATATTCAGACATCCAGTCGGATGGCCCTTCCACATCAAATAAATATGTTTTCTCTCGATGGCAAAACACATGAACAAAAAGCTTTCCTTCTGGGGTCAGCCAGTCCCACATACGTTCAAACAACATCTCATGATTCCTAACATGCTCGAACATCTCGATCGATACGATCCGGTCAAAAACACGTTTTGGTGCAAAGCTATTGATATCTGCAGTAATTACTTGAATCCGATCAGATAGATTTCTTTCTGCAGCTCGTTTCTCAATAAACTTACGCTGGGGTTGCGAGTTGGATACAGCAGTAATTTGTGAATTTGGGAAAGATTCGGCCATCCACAAGGTTAACGAGCCCCAGCCGCATCCTAGTTCAAGAATATTTGCTCCATCGTAGACCTGCGCGTGATCGCAACTAGCTTTTAGCGAATTTACTTCGGCCTCATCAAGGCTTTGATCCGATGATTCAAAGAAACAACAACTGTATTTACGTCGGCTACCAAGAACCAATTCGAAGAATTCCGGCGGCAACTCATAATGCTGTTGATTCGCTGCTTCTGTCTCGTAAGCAATTTGCCCCAGCTCGGAGTTGTCTGGATAAAGTGATGTAGCACTCTTGATCGCCTTTAGTCTTGCACGACATAAACGACGAATCCCACGCCGAATGATCCAATCCGGCAACATTCCTCGTTCCGCACATTCGATACCGACTTTGCCGATCATTCATAACTCCTAAATATTTGCATTTTTCCGCCAAGGAAAAAAAGCGGATGTTTGCCTTTGATATTCACGATAATGCTCTCCATATGATTCAACCATATGGCGCTCAGTTAATGGTATGCCTGTTTTAAACAGCAAGAGATATAGCACTGTCAACGGGTGAATCGCGTATAACCAGCCATAATTAAACTGCAATGCCAACGGCAGGTAACTGCACCAATGAAGCCATTCAAAGAAGTAATTCGGGTGTCTGGAATACTTCCACAAACCGGATTTACATATCCGTTCGTTGGTTACTCCTTCAAGCCTTAGTTTTCGATGGAGCGTAAGCTGATAATCTGAAATCGTTAAGCCCAGAAATGAGACCGCAGCGACTACGATCCCCATAACATCATATATGCTTAGCCTAACTGGCAGCTTCGGGTCAAAAGAGAAGACAACGAACGGTGTGGCAAATAAAAGGACAAAGATTGCCTGCAATTGATAAAACGCAAACATCTTGGCCTGCGCATTTGCACCCCATTGGCCTTTAGCTTTTTCATAACGAGCATCTTCCGGCAACAACCGATAACGCAGATAGAGAGTTAGACTTAATCGCACCGTCCAGACAGACAGCATGGCAATCACAGCATAATGGTGGGCGTAATTCTGCAACGGGTTAACCAAAATGAGCGTAATCGCAAATACACCGACACACATCGTCCACACCAGATCAACAAGGCTGCTCTTTTGAGTCTTTCGCTGCCAAAGCCAAAGCATACCCATCACGACAGCACACGAAATGTAACCCAGAACGAGGACTAGCATCTGATTTAAACCCTAGAGTTTTAAGAATGTCAATTGGGCATCATTACAACGCCGTTCTGCGAAACCCGCTATGCAATACGCCAGATAGTAGTCCCATAACCGCATAAAACGTTCGTCAAATCCCAAGCGTTGTATATCAGTTCTATTGCTGTGAAATCTTTCTCTCCAGTTAGCCAACGTTTTAACGTAGTGTTCGGTGATATCACGATAATTTAGTAACTGAAGATTCGTATTTCTTTCAACTGTTTGAAGAATCAGGCGATTGGATGGCAAAAAACTTCCCGGAAATACAAATTCGCGAATAAAATCCGTCCCACGACGATATGTTTCAAAGATTTGTTCGCGAATAAGAATTGCCTGAATAAGCCCTTTACCACCTGGCTTAAGCAAACGATCGCAAACGGAAAAATATTGGGGCAGAAACTTTTCCCCGACCGCTTCGATCATTTCGATAGATAACAATTTGTCGTATTGCCCATCCAAATGCCTGTAATCCTCGTTCACCGGAGATACCAACGCCTCGAGCTTCTCCGCCTTTACTTTCTCATTAACGTGATTGAATTGTTCGGTAGAAATTGTTGTTGTGGTTACTTTGCATCCATAGTTCTTCGCCGCAAAGCAAGCCATCCCCCCCCAACCGGTTCCAATTTCAATTAAGTGATCATTTCGTTGCAGGCTTAATTGCTGACAGATATTATCCATCTTCAAATTAGCGGCCTCTTCCAACGTGCTTGAATCGTTTTCAAATTCCAGACAAGAGTAATTTAAAGACTCATCCAGAAATAACTGGAAAAAGTCATTGCCCAAATCATAGTGCTCGTGAATATTGCGTTTACTTCCACTGACGGAATTCTGCCTGCGCCATGTTTGAATTGCACGAGCCAGTCGCTTTATTATTGACACACGTTTATTGACCTGATGATTAGCTGCTTCAGACCTAATCATGATCCTAAACACATTAACAAGATCATCCGTATCCCACACACCGTCAATGTAGGCATCTGCTACCCCCAGTTCGCCATCTCGAAGCAGTTTGCGATAAAATTCCGGGGATGAAATCGTCAAACCAGCCTTCAGCACTGCTGCTTCTCTATCTGAAGCATTACCAGCGGTACCGTAGCTACCCCAGGGATCAGTGATGTTCAGGCAAACGTCTGCTAGAGATGCGAGCTCTTTTTTCAGCACACGACGCATTAATGGAGAGCGTTGCTTCATGAAAACACCTTCTAGCAGAACAGCCTATCAACTAGATTCTCGACGAGTCTTTTTTGGATGGGAGAAGAATGTAACCTTCTTAAGGAACAATTTGAACGCCTGCAAGTAGATTCGAGCATAAACGAGCAAAGGCATGAGCGGAAACCGACAAGACATTTGAAATGATCGCCAACGTGTAAGCGGTAATCGCTGCATTAATAAAGAAGCCTTTATTGCCAGCGCTCCTTCTTCTACTACGCGAACACTGGCAAGCAGTTCTTTTCCCGGTTGGTTAAATCGCCAGATATAATCCTGATTCATCGGCATAAACGGCGACACATGCAAGGACTTTTCCAGACGTCGCTGTTCGTCAAAAGGACCGGTCCATTGCTGTGGCTCCAAAACATAACAGTAACGCTCATTCCACGGTGTGTTATGAACTTCAGCCACAACATTTACCAGCGAAGGAGTGCTGTCGTCATTGTAGACAAAGTAAAACGACACTGGATTCATCTGAAAACCGAAATGCCGCAAATTCGTGAGTAACCGCACAGCCCCTGCTGGTCGATTTCCAGTTTCCTGCTCAACTAAATCTCTCACCGAATCTATCAGGGGCGTAGCAGGGTCGCCCAAATGATCGCGTCGCCGAAACCAAAAGAGGTTAAACGATTTACATGACCAAAATAATCTTCGCTTAAAGACCTGGTCGAGCTCTCCCAGATCGAGAAAGACCATATACAATCCATAACGAAAGGCATGAGCTCGCTCACGCAACCTTTTATGCAAAACAGTCCCGCGATAAATACAACTATGCATTTACCCCTGCTCTTTCGATAGCATTAACAACTGCCATGCCACTCTGAAGTCCATCTTCATGAAATCCATGTCCCCAATAGGCACCACAAAACGATAGGCCATTCTGACAAATCAACTGATGGTGCTGACTTTGTGCCTCATGCCGTTCCCGAGTAAACAGTGGATGCTCATACTGAAACTCACGCAGAACACACTCCGGCGCAATTGGATGTTGTGGGTTTAGCGTTACGAAATGTCTATCCGGACAATCTAATTGTTGCAAGATATTCATATCATATGTCAGCGTAGCAAAGGCGCTATCCTGTTTAGGTATATGGTAATTCCACGCCGACCAGATTTTTCTGCGTTTGGGCATCCAACTCGAGTCACGGTGCAACACAGCAGTATTTGGTTGGTACGCAAACGCTGACAAAATGTTCTTTTGGTAATCACTCAAACAGTTGTGGGCAATCCGTAAAGCCTGACCCGAGTGGCAAGCTACAATCACATGGTCGAATACCTGATCCGTCTCACCATTACCAAGCAATATGCGAAATTGATCATTTTGCTTGACAACTTGTTGCACAGGAGTGTTGGTTAAAAATCTCGCATTTGAAGTTTCAACTATCCGATCGACATATGTTTTTGATCCCCCAGAGATCACATACCAGATAGGACGGTCTTTGATTTGTAGCATTCCATGGTTCTCATAAAATTCAATCATTGATCGAAACGGAAAATCGACAATTTTCTCAGCCGGAGAGGACCAAATGGCTGCAGCCATAGGCAAAAAATATTTCTCGTAAAAGCGTCGACTAAATCTATGTTGTTCGAAGAACTCGCCGACAGTTATTTGGGGACTTAGTGACGAGTTAATTACCTTGGCTTTTTTGTTGAATCGCAGAATATCCGACAAAAACCGATAGTGTGCAGGGTCGAAAAACCTCTTTTTTTGCGCGAAGAATGTAGACAGTGAGTGTCCAGAATATTCCAGACCGCTTTTCTGGCACTGAACACTAAAGCTCATGTCTGTGGGACGGGCCGTTACGTTCAACTCTTCCAGCAATTTACAGAAACCCGGATAAGTTTTCTGGTTGAAAACAATGAAGCCGGTATCAATATCTACGGAATACTCAGGATATCCCACAGAAATGGTGTTAACATGCCCGCCTAACGTCTCATCTTTTTCAAAAACTGTTACTTCATGATCTGGGCTCAGATAGAACGCTGCTGTGAGCCCAGAGATCCCGCTACCGATTACCGCAATTTTCATTTCGAGGCTATTTCTCGGGTGGGGCTTGATTGCTGAACAACCGAGCCAGGCTAAAAATCAACTATTCTAGAAAAAAACGTAAAAATGTCGTTGCAAAAATGCCGTCTAGCGTAAGGGTCTCATTATAGATGGTTAACTATCAATACATATCGTGCTTAAAGGCAACTCAAATGCGATCATTTTCATATAAGCGTGCTTGTATTTTTTCACTTGCGGCACTCATGATTTCTACGTCGGTAGCGGATGCTCAAATCAATTGGTCGCAATGGAGAGGGCCCAACCGCACCGGAAAAATTGCCGATTTGGAGCTGCCAACAGCACTTTCTGGTGATGCGATTAAGGTTGCATGGAAGTCGCAACACGGACCAAGTTACTCCGGACCAGTCGTGGCTGAAGGCATGGTATTCACGACCGAAACTAAAGATCGAAAATATGAGGTTGTAACAGCATTCAACGTGGATAGCGGTAAGCCTGTTTGGCAAACAAAATGGGAAGGTGCAATGGCCGTTCCATTCTTTGCTAAGGCAAACGGAGACTGGATTCGCTCAACTCCAGCCTATGCAGATGGAAGATTATTCGTAGCTGGAATGCGTGATGTATTAGTATGCTTAGACGTCAAAACTGGGGAAATCGTCTGGAAAAAGGACTTCGTCAAGGAACTTAACACCTCGCTGCCATCCTTTGGATATGTAAGTTCACCCTTAGCTCATGAAGGTAGTGTATATGTTCAGGCGGGTGCATCCATCTGTCGACTAGATGCGAAAACAGGTGATATTATCTGGAGGGCGGCAAAGGACGCTGGAGGTATGAACGGTAGTGCCTTTTCCTCGCCAACTATTGAAGATATTCACGGTGTTAGACAGCTAGTGGCTCAGACTCGATCTGCGTTGTGTGGTATTTCACTAGAATCCGGACAATTGTTATGGCAACAAGAGGTTCCTGCCTTCCGGGGTATGAATATTGTCACTCCATGCAAGCATGGGAATGGTTTTTTCACCTCAAGCTACGGTGGGGGCTCATTCTTTTTTGATATCAAGCTTGAAAATGGAAAATTTAAGAGCGTTGAGCGTTGGCGAAACACAATACAGGGTTATATGTCATCGCCGGTAATCATTGATAATCATGCTTACATGCACCTTCGCAATCGTCGCGTTGTATGTATGGACTTGTCCGACGGAGATGTTGAGTGGACATCGACACCTCAAGGTGAATATTGGAGCATGGTCACTAATGGTCGCCAAATTCTAGCACTAGATGCAAACGGCTCACTTCTGCTAGTAAACGCGACTCCGACAAAGTTTGACATTGCGGATAAATTGAAAGTCAGCGGCGAGCCTGCTTGGGCACATTTGGCGGTAATTAATGGATCGGTTTTTATACGCGATCTTAAAAATTTGACCCGCTTGTCTTGGGAAGCATCCGCAAACTAGTCAGAAGCATTTTATTGGTCATATATTGCAGTTAAACACTGCCATACTTCAACCCGTATAGAGTTGGAACTACTGGCGCTGATGATTGCGATCCGTGCCACTTCAGGCTAGGTTTTATAATTTACCTGGTTGAAGTCACGATATATGGATTCCGATAAAATACAGTGGCTGCGAGTAACCCCGTTTCTGTTAATGCATTTGGCTGTATTTACAGCCTTCCTTACAGGTGTTAGCACAACGGCTGTCGTAGTGGCGGTAACCCTATATTTATTAAGAATGTTCGGAATTACCGCTTTCTACCATCGTTACTTCTCCCATCGAGCATTTAAAACCAGTCGTGTCGTTCAATTTCTCGGCGCATGCCTTGGAAATTCAGCGATCCAGAGAGGGCCATTATGGTGGGCCGCTCATCACCGCAAGCACCATATGCATTCGGACTCAGACTTAGATGTCCACTCTCCACATCAGCATGGTTTCTGGTGGAGTCATGTTGGTTGGTTCATGACCAAGAAGAATTATCGATCAGATCACAAAGCGATAAAGGATTTTGCGGCATTTCCGGAATTGCGTTTCCTCGATAAATTTGATTGGTTCGTACCGTTATGCTTATTTTGTTCCTTATTTCTGCTAGGTGAATATTTTCAATCCGCTGGATTTGCAACCAATGGCTGGCAATTGGTCGTTTGGGGTGGAGTGATTTCTACCGTATGCCTTTACCACATGACATTTGCAATAAACTCGCTTGCACACCTACTCGGGACACAGGACTTTAAAGTGCGCGATCACAGCCGCAATAACTGGCTGCTATCCTTGTTCACATTAGGTGAAGGCTGGCACAACAATCACCACAAGTTTCCTGCAAGTGCTCGTAGCGGTCTGCGTTGGTGGCAAATTGATATCACCTATTACGTATTGTTAGTTCTGAGGATGCTACGAATCGTCCACTCTTTTCAGAACACTCCCAATGCGGCTGCTCAAACACGAGGTCGTTTACCGGCTAATTCCTAGCATTTTGCACCAGGTCCAAATCGTGTTGATTATCTTATTTGTTTTGATTGCCATTCAACCGTTATTAATCTATACCAACTCCCGATTTACTCATTCAAAAGCAAAAGGAGTTATAGAGGGTAGTTTAGCTAAGTGCTCAGCTCGTCCAAACTGTTACTGCATCAACTATTCCTACGGCGATACTGCTGCTGATACAGAGAAACTTCATGACACAGCGAGCCAACACTGGAAGGTGTTATTGGAGGCCGTTGAATGTTTGCCGAGAAGTACCATCGTTACAGCAGAAGATCACTATATCCATTGTGAATCACGAAGCTTTTATTTCGGCTTCATTGACGATATCGAATTACTTCATAATGAACAGGATTCCCGTATTTGTTTTCGTTCAGAATCACGTGTAGGCTATTCTGATCTAGGTGTAAACAAACGTCGGATAGAAAAACTGGTGCGAGAACTAAACAACGTGACTTCTAACTAACACTTTTTTGTTTAACTCCCAACGACACCGTCATACTCTGGATTAATAAATGTCTGAATCATCTAAGCCCAAAACAACCAGAAAACGCTTGTTTCTTTACTGCGTAGGTTTCCTACTGGCCATTACATATCTTAGCGGGGGAAGCATCCTGTACAGCTACGAGGTAAGTTCCTCAGGTTCTGAAGGCTCTGTCATTTACCGTATCAATCGATTCACGGGCTCTGTCGCCAGACACCAATCAAGCTTCACGACCGGAGCAGCTTGGGAACCATTAGAGTAATGAACCCATGAACTTGAGATCTCACACAGAGAACTCCTGCCAAAATGCTTCATATGCCACAATATTAAGCGGCATTCTGTTAAGTGCTTGTGCAGTGGCGATAATCTATTTGACTTCAGATCACCTAAGCCGATTCGACTTAGTTGGTAAGACGAAGCCCTTTGCGTATCCCTGGCGTTTACGAGAACCAAGCACTATGGCTCGGGTTACTGCGTGGCTGGGCTATTGCCTACACAATCTTTTCAGCTGGGTAATGATCTGGCTTGCGAAGCGTCGCTACGAGCATTTCAGTTCGCGAATGCGAGGCTTAAATTGGTGCTTCCTTGCCGGCCACATACTATTTTTCATAGCGCACTACATTCAAACTCATATATGGTATGACGGACTTGCATCTGACGTTCCCGAGGTTACAGCCCTTGGCTCGGTTGCTTTAATGCTGATCGTCGTGCTACTGCTGGAAACTCCACGGCGAGGTTTGTTCTGGGGACATGGCAAACGCTTGCCCAAACAAATGTGGATTACCCTTAAGAAATACCATGGCTACCTATTTACTTGGGCACTTACTTATACGTTCTGGTACCATCCAACTGCCAGTTCGCCTGGGCATCTAATTGGATTCTTTTACCTACTAATCCTGCTCTGGCAATCTGCGTTAATCTTTCATGAATTTCATCGAAATCGTTATTGGATTATCCTGCTTGAAATCATGGTTATCCCGCATGCGGTCATTGTCGCTTACTATCAGGGAAACCAGTTATGGCCAATGTTTCTTTTTGGATTCAGCATGGTATTTGTTATTACACAAATGCATACATTCAAGATGATTCCAATCCTCAAGATAAGCATCGCCATATCATTCGCATTGGTCGCTGTCGGTACCTACAGCTATTTGGGTCGCCTGGAGCAATTACACGAAATCATGCGAATTCCGTTACTCGATTACTCGATAGCCGGCCTTATCATTCTCGCATTCTTCTTCTTTTCACCAGGACGAAGACCACAAATACCGGCTTCATAACCAATTATCGCCGCCGTTGGTTATTGGCTTGAAGAGTCAAACGGATACAATGTCCGGATTAGGAACCACCTCATCATTTTTCCCGTGAATATCTTTAAGGCTCAGAAAACATGAAAAATACATTATTAGCTGTAATCTGCATCGTCGTAACCGCATGCGTTTGTGGTGCAGTTGCTCCAAATCGCAGCAATACTCCCGAATACGAACACATTTACGTTGACCCGGAAAATTTTACGATGCAGTTGTTTACCGACTTCGAAGCAACGGCCGTACCAAAGCAAGAAGGAGTGTTTTTTGAGACACTCGGAAAGCTTCAAAAAAGTGGTTGGCGGGTCGTATCAATGGATGATGTCGGCTTCATCATGATGCGCGAGAAATAACGAAAACGCGGAGGTAAGCTATTTGGCTTACCTCCGCTCCTCGTTTCATTCATTCGGTTTGCCTAACGCTGCATGTAACGATTCCGGTTACGGTTGCGATAGAAGTCCGATGATCCTTGTCGAAACTGGTTAAGAACATTTTCGATATTGAAGACGTTCTGCTCGTTTACAAATTCTTCAACTTCCAGACGCTCAACCTCTCGATGGTATACCATCCGTCGGCCAGCTTGTCGGGTTTGCATTCCAGAAACGTTTTCAATCCGTTGAAGTAGATCCTGAAACTGTGAACTTCCAGCAGCTGTTCTGGACATATTGCTTGCACGAACTCTTGGTTGTGCTGCCTGCCACATTGGGTTAGTTGCCGGTCCACGGCCACGCCATTGTGACCCCTGGTTGGAAGGGAACGCAAAACCGAAGTCTTGAGCTGATGTTTGTCCTGAGCCAAAAGCAATCACTACGATTGCTACCATAGTCGTCATTACCTTTCTCATTTTCTTTTCTCCTGACAAAAGTGTTGTTGTGGGACACAACAGCAAGACTCCTTGTGTTTTCTCTTAAATGCCCCTTACACCTGTATAAACGTAGGTGAGATATATACCGGACAAGTTATTTGGGATTAATTTCAAATTTCTGTCAAAAGAACCACTATTGAGGGTGTGAGGGTGATATCCCAGCCGCAACATTCCTCATCAAAATGAGGACACAAATAGCTTGTGGTTTGTGTTAAATCATTAACTTTTTCAGCTGGGATTAGTGAAATGCCTCTTTTTAAATTAATGGCGCACGGTTTGCATTATCGTCAAGTGTCAAACATGGACATTCAGACCATTACCTAATGGAGAGATTTATATGCGAATGAAATACGCCACCATTATGCTTTTTATGACGCCATTTATTCAGGCCGACAATGTAGAGGCACAGGATTTTGGAATCAGCTTTACAGGACCAAGAGGCGGTCAATTTAGCTTCTGGAACGGCCATACAAGTCGCTTTAGAACACCATCTTATGGTTTCTACAGGGCTCCTGTCGTAAGGCAATCAAACCCTTATTGTCTACCGCGGCAATCCTTCTCGGGCTTCTACAATTTTCAAAACAGGGGTTATTCAAGTACACGGATTCGTTCGAGAAGCTTTCAACGATTCAATTCCTCCTACCGTTCGAACTCTTCGTTCTGGGGGTTTTAAGCAACGAGTTGTATCGAATAACTAAGGCGACCAGGAAGATCACTACGTTCCTTTGCTAGTAAAAAGAACTGGTTAACTCATCGTCTAAGCAATAAGCACTGCTTTCATTGGGGCAGGCTCGAGTCACCACCCGCAGGGAAGGTTAATTAACCACCCCTGCGGGTCTTTTTTGATCGCTAATACTACGTGGCAATAAACAAAAGACTTAACAAAGGTTGAACAAACGTTCATCTCTCCCATCAACTCTACAAGTATGCGCATATTCAGTGCTTAATGCCAAAAGAGCTTTAAGGAATGAAATTCATCCCCTAAAGCTCTTTTGTTGCCCATTTCTTCATTTTGGAAAAGGTCAGCGATTCGGCAGACCAATTTAGTCCACCAGTTGAACCAAATCTCCTACTTTCACGTCTGCTAGCGTGCCATCCGGCATTTGACGACTCGCTATTGCTATTCGGTTACGGACAGACTCGATCGATAGAACAGCTACTATCTCAGTCAGTTCTTCAAGAATCTCTCCTGTAGCGGGATCTCTAATAACCTTCACAATAGCAGTAACGGCTACCTTCATTCCGGGCGCCAAGCCAGCATTTCTACCCCGGTTCAAGTAGACGACATCACCGTCAACATCTGCAATCAGAGCATTTAATTGGCCGGCAGCTGGAGCTTGTGCAGCACTCGGCAGATCGTTCGATGCCTGAATGCGAATATTATTCACAGCACTGTCGATTGCCCGCTGTATTGCCTTCCCAATGGAAGTGGTTGAGTACTGCCGCATTCCAAGTTGGTAGCGATCAATCGATCCTGCGAATTGTGTATAGTCCAGATTCAGACCAACATTATTCCCTACACTAGTGCCACGGCCATTTACGCTCGCCAAAATCCGTCCGGTTTGGGGATCAAAAGCACGTAATACCACTTCGGCTCTAGCTGTAGTTTTTGATACCGCTAATCCAACGTCGTATATCTGTCCGATCTTTATTTGCCCTAAGCCAGCATTGATACCAGCACCGGTACGTTGATCGGCCATGGTTACACTAATCTGGAAAATGGCATGGACACCCATTTTCTGGGCTTCCTCAAGTACTTGCGAACTTAAACGCCCATTAATCAGCGAAAGGCCGTCGACAACCTCATACTGTCCAGAGCTCATCAAGCTGTGCACCAATTGATCTGCTGCATAGGGAAAACGAGAGTTAAAACGCGTCTGCGATGGAAGCACAGCTACTGTTAAAGTGTGTTTTGGAATCTGTGCATATAAGTCCAAGTTACAGGCGAGAATACTTACAAGAACCAATAAAGTTTTTAGCCTATTGTGCGGATTTCGAGAGCGACCCATGTTTGAACTCCTTTATTCTTTTAATATGTAGTTGTAGATTTAGTTTGCCATCACAATTAAGAACGCAAGGCACCACATAAACGGACAAATGTTATTAGAAAAGAATTGAAAACGTTTGCCTTTTAAGAAGAGACTAGTGGAAACATCAGCAGGAAATGACCTTTACACAACTATTTAGAGAACTTGAAAACGGCAATCAACACGCCGCCAACGATTTACTAGAGCAATACGGTGACCATATCCGTCGCATTGCCCGTATCCGATTGAACGATTCAGTGCTTAGGCGTGTTGAAGACACTATGGATATTTATCAGAGTGTCATGGCTAATTTCTTCATGCGAGCAGCTACTGGACAATTTGATCTCGAGACACCGGAACAGTTGCTGGCCCTTATTTCCACGATGATCCGAAATCGTGTGATAGATAAAAGTCGATTCTACCGTTCAAAACGTCGAGATATGCGGAGGAACATTTCTATCGCTGAAACACCAACTGAAGACCGTAATCGTGAAACACCTAGCCTCATGATTAGTCGCGAGGAGGTAATAAACCAGTTCTACGCCAAGCTCAGCGAAGAAGAACGTTGGTTACTCTCTGAGCGATCAAATGGCAGCAGCTGGAAGGAGCTAGCCGAAAAGCTAAATGCGACACCAGATCAACTCAGAAAGCGTTTAGCCAGAGTGACTCAGCGCATTGCTGCGGAATTGCAATGGGAGTAAGTCAGATGGATTCAATTCAGGAGTTACTACCATATCTCTGTGCTGAACAAAGCACACGATGGGGGGACGATGACCATGTATTGGTAGAAGAGCTTGTCGAGCGGTATCCAGAAATAACAAACGATCGTTCAGCGTTGCTGGACCTGATTTACCACGAGATTTACCTCAGGGAAATTCATGA
>CENY01171619.1_pt1 | contig 23611 bp, 20 predicted proteins | sample 356181 | NCBI WGS metagenome assembly CENY01 (sample SAMEA2619840, study PRJEB7988) | marine metagenome | isolation source: saline water (ENVO:00002010), including
GGTATCGGCTGGGTTAAAATCTGGCGCCCGCATGTTTGGTGATGCCCGTTGCAACCCGTTGCAGACTTCAAGGTGGTGGCCGACTACGCCCCGGCAGGTGATCAGCCGGGTGCCATCGATGAGCTGGTAGAGGGGCTATCCGCCGGGCTCAGCCACCAGACGCTGCTGGGAGTCACCGGGTCCGGCAAAACCTTCACGGTGGCCAACGTCATCGAACGCGTGCAGAGGCCCACTCTGGTGCTAGCGCCGAACAAGACGCTGGCGGCCCAGCTGTACGGCGAGTTTCGGGAGTTCTTCCCGCACAATTCGGTGGAGTACTTCGTCTCTTATTACGACTACTACCAACCGGAAGCCTACGTTCCCGCATCTGACACCTATATAGAAAAAGACTCGTCCATCAACGCGCATATCGAGCAGATGCGCCTGTCGGCCACCAAGGCGCTGTTGGAGCGAACCGACACCATCATCGTTGCCTCCGTTTCCGCCATCTATGGCCTGGGAGACCCACAGTCCTACCTGCGCATGGTCCTGCACCTGGATCGGGGCGATCGGGTCGATCAGCGTTGGGTGCTCAGGAGGCTGGCAGAGCTGCAGTACACGCGCAACGACATGGTTTTCCAGCGCGGCACGTACCGCGTGCGCGGCGACGTGGTAGACGTGTTTCCCGCCGAAAGTGAGAAAGAGGCGGTGCGCATTGAGCTGTTCGATGAGGAGATAGAGAATATTTCTGTGTTCGATCCCCTCACCGGGGAGATCATAAATCGTGTGCCCCGCTACACGGTGTTCCCTAAAACCCACTATGTCACCCCGCGCGAGCGCATCCTGGGCGTGCTCGATTACATAAAGGAAGAGCTGCAGGATCGCCTGAAGTATCTGCAGACGAACCACAAGCTGGTGGAGGCACAGCGCCTGGAGCAGCGGACGCGTTTCGATCTAGAGATGATCCAGGAGCTGGGTTATTGCAGCGGAATCGAGAACTACTCGCGCTACCTGTCGGGCCGGGAGCCCGGCGAGCCGCCTCCCACGCTGTTCGACTATCTGCCCAGGAACGCGTTGCTCATCGTGGATGAAAGCCACGTCACGGTGCCTCAGATAGGCGGCATGTACAAAGGCGACCGGTCGCGCAAGGAGACGCTGGTGGAGTATGGGTTTCGGCTACCGTCAGCGCTCGACAACCGGCCGCTGCGCTTCGACGAGTGGGAAGCCCTCGCGCCGCAGACCATCTTCGTGTCCGCCACACCGGGTGATTATGAGGGCGAGCGCGCCGGGGCCGTGGTGGAGCAGGTGGTGCGGCCCACCGGTCTTGTAGACCCGGACGTGATCGTGCGGCCTGCCTCTACCCAGGTCGATGACCTGTTCGGGGAAATTCAGGACACCGTGGCCAAAGGGGAGCGGGTGCTGGTGACCACGCTCACCAAGCGCATGGCGGAGGATCTCACCGAGTATCTCGACGAGCACGGGGTGCGCGTGCGCTACCTGCACTCCGACATCGACACCGTGGAGCGCATGGAGATCATTCGCGACCTGCGCCTGGGCGAGTTCGACGTGCTGGTGGGTATCAACCTGCTGCGTGAAGGGCTGGATATGCCGGAAGTGTCGCTGGTCGCCGTGCTGGATGCGGACAAAGAGGGTTTTCTGCGCGCGGAACGTTCCCTCATTCAGACCATCGGGCGCGCCGCCCGCAACGTGAACGGCCGTGCCATCCTGTATGCGGACAAGCACACCGGGTCTATGGACAAGGCCATCGGCGAGACCGAAAGGCGCCGCACCAGGCAGCTCAACTTCAACAAGGAGCACGGCATCACGCCACGCACCATCGAAAAGCAGGTGGCCGATGTGATGGAAGGCGCTCGGGCGCCCGCAGCCGGCGCCTTGCGAAGCCCCAACAAGTCTACCCGCAAGGGTCAGCCGCAGGCGATCGAGGTGCCAGACGATCCGAAGGCGCTGGGCAGATTGCTCGAGCAGCTCGAAGAGCAGATGCTGGAACACGCGAAGAATCTGGAATTCGAGGAAGCTGCCCAGGTGCGCGACCAGATTCGCAATATTCGCGCGCAAAAGCTAATGGCTTAGACCTACGCCCGCGGCCGATCGGGGGCGAGCCGACATGCCTGCTCAGATGGCAAACCAGTGTTCGCCCTGGGCGTCCTCGAACAGGTAGTTCATCACCCGAGGCCACAGAGGCGGGGCCAATTCCTGCTCCCAGTCATCAAGCGCTGTCATTAGCTTGCGGACGATTTCGGTGTTGTCCGCGGCCACGTTATTGAGCTCGCCAGGATCATTCGACAGGTCGTAAAGCAGCACGCTGTCGCTGTGCTTGTTGTGCAGCAGCTTCCAGTTGCCATCGCGCGCGGCGCGGTTGAAATCGCTGCGCCAGAAAATAGGCCTTGCCGCTGGATGTGAGAGCAGGTTCAGCGAGTCGTATGTGCGGTCTTTGGCTAATGGAAGGCCCGCCGCCGTAAGCAGCGTGGCGTAAAGATCCGTGAGCAGTACGGGTTGGCTTACTTGTCGTGGGGGAACGATGGAGCCCCAACGCACGAACAGAGGGACCTCCAAGCCCCCTTGGAATTGAGTGAACTTGCCGGCTCGCAGCGGCCCATTGTCTGTGGCGCCCGTATAGGCGGCGCCGCCGTTGTCGCTGGTGAACACTACGATAGTGTTGTCGATCTGATCGGTGCCCTCGAGATACTGCATCAGTTCGCCCAGGGCCCAATCCAGCCGTTTGATCATGGCCAGATACACCCGTTGATTTTGATCGGCGGCTCGGTCAATGGTGTCGAGGTCGTCCTTGCGGGCCTGAAAGGGAGTGTGCGGGGCACTGAATGGTACGAAGGCGAAGAACGGTCGCGCGCTATCGTTGGCTCGCCCGATGAATGCCTTGGTCTCCTCCACGATGGCGTCGGTGAGGTAGCGCTCCTCGCTTATGGTCTCGCTGTCACGGGTAATGGCCGACGCGCCCGTGCGCCGCATCGACCAGATGTGCTCTTCCCAGAACAGGTCGTGGTAGTGGTTCTCGATAGAAGGGTCTGCCTCGTCGGCGTAGAGAGTAAACGCCTCCATAAAGCCGTATTGATAATCGAACCCGAATGCGTGGGGATGATTGCCGGCGGCATAGCCCAGGTGCCACTTGCCGATGATTCCGGTGTGGTACCCGGCCGCTTGAAACGCGTCTGCCAACGTGATCTCGCTGGACGGCAGCCCTTGCGCAAGCAACTGTTGTTCGGTGGGGTAGGCGTCGGATAGAAACGGCTGCATGGCGTCGGTATTTATGACGTAGCGAAAGCCGAGAAATTCCCCCAGATTGCGCACATAGCGCTGCATCGGCTGTGACTCGAATCCGAACCGGTTCTGATACCTTCCGGTGAGCAATGCGGCCCGTGAGGGCGCGCAGATGGCGGCGGTGGCGTAAGCGTTGTCGAAGCGCACGCCGGCATGCGCCAGCGCGTCGATATGAGGCGTTTGCACTGGGAGTCGGCCGTAGTGCGAGATGTCGTACTTGCCGAGATCGTCCGCCAGTATCAGGAGTATGTTGGGGCGTGTGGCGGGCTTGCTGGCGGCAACATTGGCGAGGTAGTTCGACTTACCTTGCAGCAGCGAGGTGTCCGGCGTGATTTCCCATCTTGGCGCGCTGGGCATTGGCCATGCGAGAACTGCCACCGCCAATGCGGCGGCTCCGGTGAGCGGCCAGCGTAGCTTCACCGGGCTGTCCAAGTCGTTCTAAAGCTGCGCATTTCAGGAGACTAACGCACCCTTCCTGCTGAGTGCACGCTCTCCGCTCAAGTCGTCCGGGGTGCTTGATGGGGTGTGCGTCATTAAAACAACGCGATAAGGGCCGTTGGCATACGAATAGTTGGCACACCGGTATTGGCCCTTAATTCCGGTTCGTATTTCGAGCCGTGATGGTTATTACAAATGCCTAATATCTAATCATCTGAGGGTCGGGCAAGCTGATCCCGGTAGAGACTAAATCTCAATAGGACAGGTGTAATGAAAGCAGTATACATCGGCCTGGTGGCAGCTATTTCCGCCTTCCCGTCCGCAGCAGTCGAGGCTTCGAAGCTGTGTGTACATCCAACCAATTCGACGTGTTACTCGACTATACAGTCGGCGGTGGACGCGGCGACCTCGGGAGACAAAATCGTCATTCGTCCTAAGGCGGACGGCTCGGCCTATAACGAAAGCGTCATCATTACTACACCCAACCTGACCATTAAAGGTGCTTATTGGCCGGCACATAAGACGACGTTGGGTTCAATCGGCGACCGGTGGGAATTCGCTGCTGCCGATGAGTTGCTCGATCAATTTTCAGCTGGGCCCGATCGCGATGCGACCATTGATCGTTGGCTAAACGACCTAGACAACTGTGGAGACGTATCCAACAATTTTGAACAACACGTCAACAGGCTCGAAGAGGTTTTGACAGGCAGAAACTTTGTGGAGAGTTGCTCGAGTATCGTCGTCGAAACGTGTGGTCACGGTGGGGAATTTGGGACTAAATGTGGCCTGTCGGCCAACGCTAATGGCGACGACCTTGGTACAGTTTTCGATGTGCAAGCGAACGGAACGACGATATCTAATTTAACCATACGCCATGGATATCGTGGAATTAACCTGAATCAAGACGTCACAGATACCACAATTACGGATACGTGTTTTCGTGGTAACACGACCGCGATTGCTGACTTCTGCGGTGTTGTGGACGAAAACGGGAACTCAGATTGTGCTGATCCGAATGGCAATGATAGGACCAGGATATTTAGGAGCTTTGTTGATGGCGCTTCAAATAGTGAAGGCATTAAAGTCACGGGCGACGATGTAATCGTGAGGCATAACCTGCTTCTTAATACTGAAGGCATCGACGTGGATGGGGATAATTATCTTGTCGCTGCCAACGCAGCATCCGTTACTACTGACGATGAATGTTTCGACCTCGATGGGGCCAATGGGGTGGCCAAGCACAACATTGGTGTTACGTGTGATAGCGGTATGTACCTGAACGATTTTGACGGCGCCGTGGTCAAAGGAAACCTCTTGGTTGGCGCGGCAGATGACGACGAGGGTATTTACGCGAGCGGAGGCGGTGACGACCTCTCTCTCCTATACAACATTATCGCTTTGACCTCGGATGACGGGATTGCGGGCTCTATGAGTAGTGGCACAATTAAAGGTAACTTCGTTGAGCGGGCAGGAAACGATTCGAGTGAGCCAGGATTGAAGGTTAACGGAGACGACAACACCATCGTTGCCAACTTTATGCGAAAAAACTCGTGGTACGGAATGGACGTAGACGGGGACGGCAATGATGTGTACTGCAATGTGTTGGATGGCAATCACAGAGCGGGCATAGTTTTAAGACATGGGTATTCATCATCTGCAGATACCACCAATACCACGATTGACCGCAACCTTATCTTGAATACGGACGGCGAGGGTGTAGCGATACCAGGCTGCTACATTTGGGATGCGGACACCGAAAGCAATACGTGTGACCCAACGGAGAATCCTGCGGCTACCAACACGACGCTGACTGATAATACGTTCGAGGACAACCGTACTGACATCTGCAATGAAAGTGATACGACCACGGATGGGGGTGGTAACACTTATTCGAGTGGTGGGTTTAGTACAGACTGCGTAGCAAATGAATGACCTTTGTTGAATCGAGGGCGTCTACCCGATCTGATTGAGTGGACGCTCTTCTTTATCTGGCGCATCAACCCCGAAACGAAACGACCTCTGCCTGCGCGGTAAAATAGGTAGTGTCCGTTTTAGTGTACGGTCAGCTTTCAGCGTACCCCGCCTCCCCTGGAGGCCACGGATTTGGTAGGCACGCCCGGAATCGAACCGGGGACCTCTACCATGTCAAGGTAGCGCTCTAACCATCTGAGCTACGCGCCTAGCGTGGGCCGATATGCGGCTAAGTTATTGTTCTAGCTACACCTTCTGGCAGTGTAGCGAGCCTCGCGCCGCGGCGGGCTATCATACAAGATTCCCCACCCATGCAAAGCGCTGCGCGGTCGCGATGTGCGAGGTTCGATTTTGCCCTTTCAGGACAAAGGCTTAGCTGCGTGTGCGCTTGTATCGCGCTACGGATAAGCAGTAGAATCCGCGTCCGGTCGCAAAACCCCATGTGGCGCGGCCGGAAATAGTTGGTTCGGTCGAGGATCCTTGGAGAGGAAGGGTGTGCCTCGGCTATGTTTTTGTTTTGAAGACCCATGATGGGTCGCCATGGGAGAACGCCTATCAAGAAAGCCAAGCGCGTGGAGCGGTCGCTTCTCAACGAAGAGATCATGGCTAACAGCGTACGATTGATTGCTGCCGACGGAGGTCAAGTCGGTGTGGTTTCAAGGGATGAGGCCCTAGACGAAGCAAGACGGTCTGGATTGGATCTGGTGCTGATCGCGCCGGATGCCCAACCGCCGGTCGTCAAGGTCATGGATTACGGCAAGCATCTGTTCGAGCTGAAGAAGACCAAGGCGGCTCAACGAAAGAAGCAGAAGCAGATCCAGGTCAAGGAGATGAAGTTCCGACCAGGAACGGAAGAAGGCGATTATCAGGTAAAACTACGCAACCTGATTCGCTTCTTGGAAGACGGAGACAAGGCCAAAGTGTCGCTCCGGTTCCGCGGCCGTGAAGTGGTGCATCCGGAGATCGGTATGAACCTGATGTCGCGAATCGAGCAGGATCTTGAAGAGTACAGCGTGGTGGAAGCCGAGCCCAAATTCGAAGGTCGCCAGATGGTAATGGTGCTGGGTCCCCGCAAGAAGAAGAAAAACCAACCATCGGCTGCCTCGTCTAACTGACGGGCAACCAGAAACAAAACACTTGCCGTTCGCTTGGTTGAGCGCGAGCGGTGGGGTAGATAGCGTGGAGTAGAACATGCCAAAGCTCAAAACCCATCGTGGGGCCGCAAAGCGGTTCCGGCGAACGGCGTCTGGTTTCAAGCACCGAAAAGCCTTTCGCAATCACATTCTGACCAAGAAGGCGCAGAAGCGTAAGCGACAGCTGCGTGGCTTGGACGACGTTGCCGCCGCGGACGTTCCCGCGCTGCGCGAAATGTTGCCCAAGAAGGCCCGATAGGAGCGCCGTCATGCCAAGGACAAAAAACAGCGTTGCTTCTCGTGCTAGGCGCAAGAAGGTCTTAAAGCAGGCGCGCGGGTACTACGGCGCGCGTAGCCGCACCTTTAAGGTTGCCAAGCAAGCGGTCATCAAAGCGGGTCAGTACGCCTATCGCGACCGCCGTCAGCGCAAGCGCCAATTTCGTTCTCTGTGGATCGTGCGCATCAATGCGGCGGCCAGGGAGCACGACCTTTCCTATAGTCGATTTATCGCGGGCCTCAAGAAGGCGGCGATAGAGATTGATCGAAAGGTATTGGCCGATCTGGCCGTGCACGAGAAAGAGTCTTTCGCGGCGCTGGCCGAGCGCGCCAAGCAGGCGTTGGCAGAAGCAGCCTAAGACCGACCATCGAACAATTGCACACCGTCTTCCGGAGGCCTTAAGTGGAGCTTCCCCCGATGGTTTGTGCGGAGCCAAAAGGGAAGACCCGAAAAACCAGGTGCTTCCCTTTTTTCGTTAGAGAGTGAGATGGACATAGACAACATACTGCAGCGAGCCCGCGACGAGGTGGCCAACTCGGCCGACGAGCAGGCGCTTGATGAAGTGCGTGTTCGCTATCTGGGCAAGAAGGGTGAGCTGACCGCGCTGCTGAAGTCGTTAGGTCAGCTGGATGCTGCTGAGCGCCCGGCTGCCGGGGCGAAGATCAATGCCGCCAAGGAAGACCTGCAGGAGTTGATCTCGGAGCGCAAGCGCGTGCTTGAGCGTGAGCAGCTCGGTGCGGCGTTAGATGCGGAAGCGGTGGATGTGACCCTGCCCGGCCGTGCCGGGGGTGCCGGGGGATTGCACCCCGTGACGCAGGCTATGCAGCGCATCGAGGCCATCTTTGCAGGCGCGGGGTATGGTGTGGTGTCGGGCCTGGAGATCGAGGACGACTACTACAACTTCGAGGCCCTTAATATTCCTGCTCACCATCCTGCCCGGGCCATGCACGACACGTTCTATTTTGGCGACGGCACGCTGCTGCGCACCCACACGTCGCCTGCTCAGGTGCACGTTATGGAGCGACAATCACCACCAATTCGAGTGATCTGCCCGGGGCGCGTGTATCGCCGCGACTCGGACCTCACGCACACGCCCATGTTTCACCAGGTAGAGGGCCTGGTCATCGACAAGGGCATCAGCTTCGCCGATCTGAAGGGTACGGTTGAGGACTTCCTGCGCCGCTTCTTTGAGCAGGATCTGAAGGTGCGCTTTCGACCTTCTTACTTTCCCTTCACCGAGCCGTCAGCCGAGGTGGATGTGCAGTGTGTGCACTGCCTGGGGGAGGGCTGCCGCGTTTGCAGCCACACTGGATGGCTGGAGGTGATGGGGTGCGGCCTGGTGCATCCCAACGTGTTGGAGATGTCGGGCATCGACCCTGAAGAGTATTCGGGCTTTGCGTTTGGCATGGGGGGCGACCGTCTCGCCATGCTGCTCTACGAGGTGGACGATCTGCGCATGTTTTTCGACAACGATCTGCGATTCTTGCGGCAATTCGACTAGAGGCGGGCCATGAAATTCAGTGAAGCTTGGTTGCGCGAATGGGTGGAACCCGGGATTTCCCGGGATGAGCTGCTCGAGCAGCTCACAATGGCCGGATTGGAAGTGGAATCCGTGGATCCGGTGGCTGGTGAGTTCGACGGCGTGGTGGTGGCCGAGGTGCTCAGCGTGGCCCAGCACCCGGATGCGGACAAGTTATCTGTGTGCGAGGTGAATGATGGGCGAGGCACCCATCAGGTGGTGTGTGGTGCCCCTAACGTGCGCGCCGGGTTGGTGGCCGCGTTCGCGCAGGTCGGTGCGGTTCTACCGGGCGGCTTCAAGATCAAGAAGGCCAAGCTGCGCGGTGTTGAGTCGAACGGCATGTTGTGCAGCGCCAGTGAACTGGGTGTTGGGGAAGACAGCGACGGCATCATGGAGCTGACTTTGGGCGATCGCATAGGCGAAAACCTGCGCTCGGCTCTGTCGCTGGACGATGCCACCATCGATCTCGATCTGACCCCGAACCGCGGTGATTGCTTGAGCATTCGGGGTCTGGCCCGTGAGGTGGGTGTGCTCAACCAGGTGCGGGTGGCCCCCGTGGAGATTGCGGCGGTTCCTGCCGCCATCGACGACGAGTTTCCGGTTCAGCTGGCAGATCCCCAGGGCTGCCCACGTTATCTGGGTCGCGTGATTCGTGGTATCGATCCCGGTGCCCAGTCGCCGGCATGGATGGTGGAAAAGTTGCGCCGCTGTGGTTTGCGCAGCATTGATCCTGTGGTGGACATCACCAACTACGTCATGCTGGAGTTGGGGCAGCCCATGCACGCGTTCGACCTGAGCGTGCTGCAGGACAAGGTGGTGGTACGCACGGCCTTGGCCGGCGAGACGCTGACCCTGCTGGATGGTCAGGAGGTGTCCCTGAATGAGGATACGCTCCTGATCACGGATGCCAACGGCCCGGTGGCCATGGCTGGGGTAATGGGTGGGGCGCGCAGCGGCATCCGCGCCGATACCCGGGACGTGTTCCTCGAGTCGGCCTTCTTCGCGCCGCTGGCCATCGCCGGCACAGCCCGACGGTTCGGGTTGCACACCGACGCTTCGCATCGGTTCGAGCGGGGCGTGGATTTCGAGCTGCCCCGTCAGGCCATGGAGCGTGCCACTGCCTTGCTTTTGGAAGTGGTGGGTGGCACGGCCGGCCCGGTCACCGAGTCGCTGGCGCAAGATGCCCTGCCTGAGCGTGCCACCGTAGCGTTGCGTGAAGGCCGCTTGAATGCCCTGCTCGGTGCGGTCATCGAGCCGGTGGATGTGGATCAGGTGCTTGAACGTCTGGATTTCGTTGTGCAGGCCAGGGACGCGCAAGACGACGGAGTGACCTGGCGCATCACTGCCCCCACGCATCGCTTCGATGTGGCCTGCGAGGCGGATCTGGTGGAAGAGGTGTGTCGGATCTACGGCTACAACCGCATTGAAAGCCGGCGTCCTCAAGCGGCGCTCGAACTTATGCAGGTGCCTCTCGATCGCGGATCGGAAACGGAGCTCAAGCGCCACATGAGCGCGCTGGGATATCACGAAGTCATCACCTACAGCTTCGTTGACCCCAAGCTGCAGGGCATGCTGGACCCCGGTGCCAAGCCGTTGGCGCTGGCCAATCCCATGTCATCGGAACAGTCGGTGATGCGCACCAATCTGCTGCCGGGATTGCTGGATGCGCTGCGCTTCAACGTGGCACGCCAGCAAGACAGCGTGCGGTTGTTTGAGCTGGGGTTGTGTTTTAGCGGAGCCCAGGCTGCGGAGCAGACGCTCACGCTGGGTGGGGTCGTGTGGGGTCGTCGTCACCCGGAGGCCTGGAGCCAGCCCAACGCGGCTGTGGATTTCTTCGATGTGAAGGGCGACGTGGAGCGCTTGTTCGCCTGGAGTGGGGCACAGGTGGCGTACGCGCCGCTGACGGACCCGGTTCTGCACCCAGGCCAGGCCGCGGCCGTTAGCGTGGACGGGGCGCAGGTTGGCCGGTTTGGCCGCCTGCACCCGGAGATAGAGCATGCCCTGGACACGCCCAGGTCGGTGTTCGTGTTCGAATTTGCCGCCGATGGCGTGCTGGTCCTGGGGCGGCGCAGCCATGGCGAGTTGTCCAAATATCCCAGCGTGCGGCGCGATCTGGCCCTGGTGGTGGATGATGCTGTCTACAGTGCGGAAGTGGAGAATATCCTGCGCGACTCGCTGGGTGCGGTGCTGGTGGACTTCAGATTGTTTGACCTATATGAGGGCAAAGGCATTGATTCTAATGAAAAAAGCTTGGGTGTGGGGTTGACGTTACAGGATCCTTCGGCCACCCTTACCGACGAGGACATTAACAATTATATAGGCAAAGCGCTTGCCGCCCTGGCCGATGGAGTGGGCGGACGATTGCGGTGACAGGGCCATCTTGCTGTGACAAGAGCCTTGCGGGCAAGGGCCTTGAGCTCAAGGCGGCGCGAACAAGCCAGCCGACAAGATCGCGAGCGGAAAAATAGAACAATGGTTTGCGATCGATAAATAGGAGGCTCAGTTGTGGGTGCTCTGACAAAGGCACAAATGGCCGATCGCTTGTTTGATGAGCTGGGGCTCAACAAGCGCGAGGCGAAAGAAATTGTTGACATGTTCTTCGGCGAGCTGCGTATTTCGCTGGAGAGCAACGAGCAGGTGAAGTTGTCGGGATTCGGCAATTTTGAGCTGCGCGAGAAGGGCGAGCGCCCCGGGCGCAACCCCAAAACGGGCGAAGAGATACCCATCACCGCACGGCGTGTGGTGACCTTTCGACCGGGCCAAAAATTAAAAGCACGAGTCGAGGCCTATGCTGGAACCCAGTCAGAGCAATGAGCTGCCCCCGATTCCGGGGAAGCGCTATTTCACCATTGGCGAGGTGAGCGAGCTGTGTGAGGTTAAGCCTCATGTGCTGCGCTATTGGGAGCAGGAGTTCCCTCAGCTCAAGCCCGTGAAACGGCGCGGCAATCGGCGCTACTACCAGCGTCAGGATGTGATCATCATCCGCCAGATACGATCACTACTCTACGATCAGGGCTTCACCATTGGCGGTGCCCGCCAGCGGCTGGCCGGTGAGGACGCCAAGCAGGATCAGACCCAGTTCAAGCTGCTGGTCAAGCAGATGATCGTGGAGCTTGAAGATCTGCTGCGGGTGTTGAAGTCTTAGACCCCTATGTCGCAGGACGAAGAGCGGCCGGAGTCGCCCGAGCCCCATCGGCAGCCTGAAAGCGGGACTTCCATACGAATTGCCATGGCAGTGTTTATCGGCACGCTGTTCGTGCTCGCTGCCATGGGCGTTTACTGGATGATGATTCGCATCTAAGGCCTAGGCCTGCGTGGCCTCGGGAAAGCTGAACCCGCTGTAGCCCTCGTATGCCACCTTGTCACAAATTTCACGGTAAGCGCCGACGCCTGCGGCATATGGCATGAACACGCGGGGCTTGCCGGGAATATTGGCGCCCAGGTACCAGGAGCCGCCCTCGGGGTACAAGGTGGAGTGGGCCACCTCGTTCACATGGTTGATCCAGCGCTCTTCCGCCTCGGGTTCTGCGTCCACAACAGCCTGGTTCTGCTGCGCCATGTGCTCGAACAGGTCGCACAGCCAGTCCACGTGCTGCTCGATGGAAACCAGCATGTTGCTCAGCACCGATGGGCTGCCGGGCCCGGTAATTAGAAACAGGTTGGGAAAGCCCGCACTCACCAGTCCCAGGTAGGCCTTTGGCCCGGCGTACCACTTGTCTGCCAAGCGCGTGCCGTCGGCACCCCGAATATCCATCTTGAGCAGCGTGCCCGTCATGGCGTCGAATCCCGTGGCGAGCACCAGATCGTCGAAGCTGTAGCTCGCGCTTTCCGTATCCAGTCCGGTGGCCGTGATGGTCTTGATGGGTGAGCTACGCACGTCCACCAGAGTGACGTTGTCGCGATTGAAGGTGGCGTAGTAGTCGCTGTCCACGCAGATGCGCTTGGTGCCGATGGGGTGCGTCTTGGGGCAGAGCAACTCCGCCACCTCGGGATCTTTCACGATACTGCGAATCTTGTTGTGCACGAATTCGGCCACGATCCGATTGGTGCGCTTATCCATGATCACGTCGCCAAAGGCGCTCAGAAAGCGCGCCCCGCCCACCTGCCAGTAGTCCTCCAATATAAGCTGCATTTCCTCTTCGGTGTAATCGTCGGCGCTCATGGCGGCCACGCCCTGCTGGGCTTCCGGCAGTTCCAGACCGCCGAAGCTGGACACCAGGCCAAGGCGGTGCTTTACGCGATGTTCCGGGTAGTGCGCTTTGAAATCTTTGACAAATTCCGGATCCAGATCCTGGTTGTAGGCTGGCACGCTAAAGTTTGCCGTGCGTTGGAATACTGTGAGGTGTTTGGCCTTGTCGGCGATTACGGGGATCGCCTGAATGGCTGATGACCCGGTTCCCACGATGCCTACCGTCCTGCCCGCGAAGTCCGGATCGTCATGGGGCCACTGGCTAGCGTAGTAGGTGGGCCCTTGGAACTGAGCCAGGCCGGCGATCTGCGGCACCTGGGGCGTAGACAGGCATCCGGTGGCCATGATGCAGTAGCGTCCGGTTACCTGGTGCCCCTGGTCGGTGGAAACGCCCCATCGCTTCTGCTCGCTGTCGAAGTGCGCGGCGGTAACTCGGGCATTGAACTCGATGTCGCGATTCAGATCGAAGCGCTCGGCAACGTGCTCTGCGTATTTCAGGATCTCGCCTTGCGTCGCGTAGCGCTCCGTCCACTCCCACTCCTGCTCCAGGTCTTCATCGAAGGAGTAGGAGTACACCAGGCTTTCCGCGTCGCAGCGCGCGCCGGGGTAACGGTTCCAGTACCAGGTGCCGCCCACGCCGCTACCGGCTTCGAATACCTGAACGGACATGCCCATCTTGCGGAGCCGGTGGAGCATGTACAGGCCAGCGAATCCTGCGCCTACGATAATGGCGTCGAAATCGCCGGAGTTGCTGTTCGTTGTTGCCATGGTTGCCCGAAATAGATGCCGATCGTCGATGTTACATGAGTCGTCGCCGGGCATGCGAAGCCGGTTTCGTCCGCCCTTGCGTCGCCTGGCTCAAAACCTTAGGTTGCGGTCACAAGAAATCAACTGGGGGACGGCAATGGCCACCGCATCACAAGACGTCAGCAATGAAGAAGTGCTCTATCAGGTGCAGGACGGCGTAGCTACCATCACGATCAACCGGGAGGCTCTGCAGAACACCATTTCCGGACCCATGCTGGCTGGACTCACCGAGCTGATGTTACGCGCGAATCAGGATCCGGACGTGCGCGCCATCATCATCACCGGCACGGGGCGGTTTTTCTGCGCCGGACTGGACCTGCGTGCCGGCGGCAGCGGCATCGGTCAGAACGCCGGTGGTGGCGCTAACCTGGATCTGCGCAACACACCGCCCACGGTGCTACACGAGTTGGACACGCCCACCATTTGCGCGCTCAATGGTTCCGCTGCCGGTTACGGCATGGATCTGGCGCTGGGGTGTGACATTCGCATCATGGCCGACAGCGCCAAGCTGGCGGCGGCGTTCACGGCACGCGGCGTGCTGCCGGAATCGGGCGGCACCTGGATTCTGCCCAGGCTGCTTGGCTGGTCGAAGGCGGCAGAGATCATCTTCACCGGCCGCACGCTGATGGCGGATGAATGCCTGGAGCTGGGATTGGTGTCCAGCGTGGTGCCCGCGGAGGAAACGCTTTCCGCTGCGCAAGAACTGGCGGCTCAGATCGCCGCGAATGCACCGATGGCGGTGCAGGCCTCCAAGCGCATGATGCGTATGGGCATGAACGAAACGTTCAACGACCATGTTCACCATGTGTATCTACAGCTCATGCCGCTGTTCCGTTCCGAGGACTTCAAGGAAGGCATGGCGGCCTTCATGGAGAAGCGCAAGCCGGAGTTCAAGGGGAGCTAGCAGACTGGGTCTGTTGAGTCAGAAGAGGCGAGTGCTGGACTATCCATGGGCCAGCTTTCGCCGTGTTCGGCCATCGGGTATCATTGCGCGCCCCTGGGATCCGCGGTAACGCGGTGAGAATCGGGGCTCAAATGCTTGAGATTTCGGGGCGTAGCGCAGTCTGGTAGCGCACTTGACTGGGGGTCAAGTGGTCGCAAGTTCAAATCTTGCCGTCCCGACCAAGTTCCTATTTTCACCTACTTTAGGTTCGGGCGTTGCGGCCCCTTGTTTTAGGGTCTCCGAAACTCGTTATTCAGTGCTGGTTCGCCGGTAGCGGACCTACGTGGCCGTGTTGAATCCGGAATGCGCAATAGCAATAGCAGGCGAACTAGAGAGGCGAAAACTGGAGCATCTAGCATCGAATCGTCAATCCGTAGAGCACGCAATATCATTCATCCTCCCGAAAAAAGACTGAGAGGGATCAGATGAAACTAAAAATAGCAGCCACAATTCTCATTCTAGTGACAGGTAGCCACGCCTACGCAAATTGCAAAGTCCGAGATGCTGTGGGGTTTTGGCACATGACGACCAATGAGTCAGGCTTCGTGTCCTACTGCACAATGCTGATTCGATCCGATGGAACACTCAATACAGCCAAGAGTTCATGCGAAGCAATCGGCGTATTCGGTGAGAAATTCTCGTTTCTCTTCAACAGCGGGAACGTCAAGGTAAAAAGCACATGCGAGATCACGATAAATCTAGAGAATGAGTTCGGCGGATCCACAACAATCAGCCACGGACAGATGAGCCGTAATGGCGAGCAGATGATCGGAATGGGAGACAACGAGGGAAACCCACTGACCTTCAACGGGGTCAAGTTCAACTAGTAACGATCCTCGAAGATGGAAAGAGGCTTCTAATCGCACGTTAAGGAGATACCATTGAGCCACGAACTCCACGACTTCATCGGCGCGTTTGGATCATTTCTGATCATCGCATGCTATTTGCTTATCCAAGTTGACCGGATGTCACACCAGTCGCTGGCGTATAGTGTTCTCAACGGTTTTGGGGCGGCGTTGATTCTGTATTCGCTCTACTTCGAATTCAACTTTGCGGCCGTTGTGATCGAATCCTTCTGGGTGTTGATCAGCATTCTTGGCGTGGTGAAATGGCTGCGCGGCCCAACCGGCAGTCATGTCGGCAATGCAAATCCCTGAGTAACTCAACTGCTCGAAGACCGTTCGCCATAGACATTTACTCGTTGTTGTGGGGTGGCCTTGTTACCAACTCTCAGGTGCCAGAATAGTGTTGCTTCCCTCCCGTGGAGAAATTAATTGCTTTTACGGGTATTTCACCGCTTTCTGGTTCGATCAGCCATCTTACCTGCCGCGCGCGATACAGCCGCCTTGTTGTACTCGTGGACCTCTGTGTATGGCTCCCACCAGGTCAGTACCCCCCTCTGGATCTCGTTGCGAATGAAATCCGCTGCCGGGCGCGTGAGGAAATCTGGCTCGTCAGCGGCGGCCAGCATGCCTCGCAAATAGGCGGCGTTCGCGTCAATGATGCGCTTATCGTAGCCGCCCGCAAGAATCGTTTCCCGCGTAGAGTGCACCGGCACTATCCGCTCGATATCCATTTGCTTCATCCGCTCGTACTCCGCGAGCTGGAGCTCGGGCGATGCAAAGCGCAGGTTCAGCGCCCACAATGGGTCTTCGAGCATGTCCCCCGCCAGCAGGAGTCGCTCTGCAGGCAGGTACACGGCTAGGTGCCCCTCCTCGTGAATCTCGAACCGATGCACCTCTACCCGGTAGTCGCCAAGCCACAGGTCCGCCCGATCCTCGATTGTGAATCCCGGCGGCACCACCGGGATCGGTGGATGGCTCCACAACGTACCTGCTTCCAGCGCCTCGGCGTGTTTGATCATTAGCTCCCGGGTACGACGGTGCGCAATGATCGGGTCGCCCAAGCATGCTGCGTTGCCGCCGATGTGATCAGCGTGCCAATGTGTGTTGATGACCCGAAACTCTCGGACTCCGCATTTCTTGGACAGGTACTCCCTCATCCACACGGCTTCCTCCGGCACATTCATTGTGTCGACCAGGATCGCTTGCTTGCCTCGGTGCACCGCCAAGCCGCCACCGCCCAGCCGCATGTCGATGACGGGGTGGTCGGGATGGCGTCCCCAGTAGAAGTAGGTGACGTGTTCGCTGATCCTGATTGGCTCGATGTAATCGATTGTCTTGCTCATGGGGGGTCGGCCAGATCTTCGTCACGGCCATTCTAATCCTCAGGGTTTTGCCATGGTTGACGTTGCCGGATCTCGCATTGAACTAATCGACACCGTGATGCTGTCCATGTTTGAAACATGCTATCGAACAGGTTCTTTCAGTTAACTAAAGGCTTTGCGTAAATCGATTTTTCCCAGGCGGGCATATACGGCTCAATAGGCCATTTTTCGGCCACGCTCTCCCAACATCCAACCGTATGGCGTACAGAAAAGCCCCCGCGGCTAATCCCCGTCCACTGAAAATACTAACAGTACGTTGCCCGGCATATGGAAATAGATCCCATAGCCAGAATTCACATAGAGATGTCCGTCCTTGACGATAGGAGCGCTTCCGCCGCCAAAAGAGCCACCATGTGCTTCCACCCCATTGATCGTCTGGAAGGCTCGGTCTGTCTCGGTTTCCCAAATGACATCGCCCGTCGCAGTGTCATAAGCTCGCAATCGCCCATCCATATGTCCGGCAAAGACTACACCTGGTATGGCCGTTACCGCTGAAGACACACCCGGATCACAGTTGTCCCGCTCTCCACAGAAATTTTTTGCAATGTTCGACCACTTTATCTCACCAGTGAAGGCATCCAGTCCGAAAATGCCTGGTTTGGCCTCTTCAATCGGTAACATTCGGTCATCGTAATCTGACATTGGGATGAAGACCGTTGTTCCTTCGGCGGCTATCCCGAAATGGGTGCCGCCCTGGTTGCCGCCACGCCCAACCTGTGTGCGCCAAACCTGTTTACCAGATTCCGGATCAATACCGTGGGCTTGTCCGTTCTTTTGTGCGGCAACAAGAATTTCACGCCCCCCTTCTCGCACTAGAATTGGTGGTGATGCAAAATCGACATCGGGGCCTATTTCTTCTGGACAGTTTTCTGGCGTTGGCGTGTTCGGCATACAAGCCATATTCCATGCGTCACCCGCCGTCGTCTGACGAACCCAAGCAATCTCTCCCGTATCAATTTTGAAGGCAATCACGGCATCGCTCGAACCCTGGGCCGGCGATGAGTAATTCTCACCCGTTCCCACATACAGCAGCCTGCGTTTTTCATCCACTGTGGGACTATTCCAAATCGGTGCACCTGAAGGCCCGAAATTGGGCGTCCCTGCATCGTTGATTCGGGTCTGAACCAGTTCCTCCGTTATGGTGTACGTCCGCCATTTCTGCTCACCCGTGCGTGCATCTAACGCGACGATCGAGCCCCTAAAGCTGCAGCACGGATAGTCGGGATCTAATGCCGGGACAACTTCGAGTGAAGAAACTGGCTGAAAAATTGTGCCATCAAAAAGTACCGGCTGCGCCGTCGTCGTTGCATTTGGATGCAAGCCGACCTTTTGTGACCAGACAAGTTCACCATTCGTTGCATTTACGGCATAGACCCATGACATTAGGTCAGCAAAATAGGCCAGCGGCGGTTCATCAGGAACTTCCCCCGGTGCCCATGCTGTATAGGTTATCCCGGTTCGAACTTCGGCAGAGGCCTTGAAAGTCCAACGAATGCAACCGGTCGCAGCATCCAGCGAATAAACTGTACCGTCCTGGCTTCCTACTACCAATGCACCGCCGGCAAAACTTGGTTGCGAACGGGCACGGTTCGCGTTCGGATAAGCAAAGGCCCACTTCAGAGAGAGTCGACGCACCTCGTTGGGATTAATGCCTGCAGTCTCACCATCAATAAAGTGGGTGTTTTCAAGGTCAATACCCCAGCCGAGCGCCATTGGCGGTTGGTCATAATCGAATTGTGACCATACGCCGGCACATTGTGCGGGCATGGCGATCGCTTCATCGACTGGCCCACCGCCGCTGAGATATTCCGCGACAAGTTGCTTCTCGTTGTCGCTGAGCACATCAGCTTGGGTGCGCATCAAGCCCGTTTGCAGGGATACCAAAAGCGAATCGTAAGGCATCATGTTCAGCGCCGTCAGGTGCGGTGCACGCTCCACCCCACCCATATGACAAGACGCGCAATGCTTGAGAAAAATTTCATGACCCAGATGTTCTTGGCCGGCAGTCGCCTGTCCAGCCATTTGTGAGGCAGACGACGCCGGAGAGTCTCTTCCAACCAGCCTTTGCGGCTCTTCTAGTGCCGGTTCTCCCCGTTGTTCTGAGCAGGCGACCGAGAAAACCACCACCAGCCCTGCACACAGTATTGCTCTCATAGACTTAACTACCCAGATCAAAGCCGTAACTGTAGTGGAGCCGAGAGACCAGTGCCAGACAGCGGGAACTTTCATCCAGGCAAGTCGTGATTCTCCGAAAAGATTTCACAACCTTGATCAGGTTGGTGGTCCAGGTTGGCACGCTCGACAACCCCAAACGCGCTTTATAACCTTGCGAAACGATTTGGCTAACCCCAAAGCGGAACGACCTCTGCTTTCAAGGGGCCTGCCCTTGAAGCGGATTCGGTCACGATGGGTAGAAAATACTAGTTAAAAACCAGGCTTTTTGGTTATCTATTGATAGTGGGCAGGAGTTGTGCTGATGAATGAAAAAGCGCTGAGCGTTGGCCAGGTTGCAGAGCGGTACGGCTGGACGCGTGGGCAGATCAAGTGGCGGCGTCAACGCTATTGGCGGCGAGGTGTCCATTTCTTTCGAGTAGGCGGCGAAACCCACTACAACGGGGAGATGATCGACAAATGGCATGCGACACGGCTCACTTACGGCAACACCAAGGCGGCGGTCAAGGCGTTTAGCGACCGTAAGGGTAGGGACTGATGTCCCTGATGAAGTTGCAGTAAGAATGGCTGCTCGATAGCGGGCAGTGAGGCTTTGGTTTGATAGGTGCGTGTGAGGTAGGTGCCGTAGGCCTCGTATTGCAAACAAAGTCACGGGTAGGCCGTCAGCTCCAACAATTGGTTGGCGGCACCTGGGCCTCCGACCTCTTCCGTATGCCGAGCGTAGGCCTCATCCAGTGGCTCGATTAGCTCTGGCTAGACTTGACTCCGACCAGAGCAGCCTTAGGTTGGGTAGGGCGTCCGCTGCAACGCGTTGTTAGGTGTCGGGTGATTCAATGTGACCTATCCTTTTGCTCATGCTGATCCGAACCCCGATGCGATATCCCGCTTTTCCATAGAACTCAACTGCTGAATCTTCCCGTCCGAACCAGGATATTGAGCTTAATGCAACCGAGGCCAACAGGCCTTTCCTGCAGCGTCCATCAATTGGGGCGCGACCCCCTGCGTCGGTAGTTTGGCTCAAGTTTGTGGTAGGCAAACGAAGCGACGGGGAGCCGGTCAGCTGCCACGAGCCAAGTTGACTAGTGCTCGCCAAGGGGCGCTGTGCCTGCGGTAATAGTCTTGTGTGCCATATCGCGAATGTAATGGCGCAGTGCCTTGAGCTCGTGGTTCGTAAGGCCCGGATAACCCGGCATACCCCGCCCAACTCGGTTTCCATCACGAACCACGTTGGCGAAGCCGGTTTCCATCTCTGAAAGTGGAAAGGGTGATGCGCGCAGATCGGGCGTCATGCCTGCGGCTTTGGCGTCGGGACCATGGCAAAAGGCACAACCATGATCGTTGTATAGATCCTCGCCCAGCGCCGACAGCTTTGCGTCAACGTCAAAGCCCGCTTCGAAAATTGGTTGCGGGAAATAGGGCGCTGGTTGTGGAGGTGGCTGCGCGGCGCCGTCAATGCTGAAGGTGAGCAGCCTACGGGTATGTACGCCGTAGGCCCAGCCCAATTCAGTGGCTCCGGGAACTGTACCTCCAGCGTACGCGCCACCAAACCCTACCAATACTGAAATATATTGGGTTCCTTTCAGTCGATAGGTGATGGGCGGCGCAGATATCCCTAGACCCGCATCGTAGCTCCATAAGCGCTCGCCGGTGCTTGCGTTGTAGGCGCTGAAGATGCCGTTCTGCTCGCCTTGGAAAACCAGCCCGCCGGCGGTGGCCAGAGTGCCGCTCCCCCAAAGCCCCTGCTGGTCGACCGTCCAGACAGCGCGTTGCTGCACCGGATCCCAGGCCTGTAAAGACCCGGAATAATCGCTCGGCTCCCCGGGCGCTGTGAAATCAACCCCCGTGCCTGCGAGAAAGGGTTGGTTCTCCCAGTCCGCGGGATAGGTAGAATCGTCGTACTCAGCGGTTGCGTGCAGCGTCGGTAGGTACACCAATCGGGTCAGCGGGCTATACGACATTGCGTGCCAGCTGTGAGCGCCTAACGGAGTCGGTGTCACTCGCGACCTGGACTTGGAATAGCGAGCTGCTTCGATCTCCACCGGCCGACCTGTTGCCAGGTCGACGTGGCTTGCCCAATTGACTTCAGCAAACGGCTCTGCCGAGATCAGTTTTCCCGTGCGCCGATCGATCACGTAGAAGAAGCCGTTTTTCGGCGCGTGCATAATCGCTTTGACTTGCTTGTTGTCGATCTCGAGATCGGCGAGCACGATGTCCATGTTGGAATTAAAATCCCAGGTCTCTGCAGGCGTCGTCTGATAGTGCCAGCGGTACTCCCCAGTGTCCGGATCGAGTGCCACCACAGAACACAAGAATAGGTTGTCGCCACCGCCCGGACTGCGCAGCCGCTGGTTCCAGGGAGCCCCGTTGCCCGTACCTATATATAGGGCGTCGAGCTCAGCGTCATACGTGAACGCATGCCATGCATGGCCGCCGCCACCATGCTTCCACCACTCACCAGTCCATGTCTTTGCCGCCATCTCCATCGCCGGGCTCTCGAAACCGTCGGCAGGATTGCCGGGCACGATATAGAAGCGCCATAGTTGTTTGCCGGTTTCACTGTTGTAAGCGGTGACATAGCCCCGCCCTGGACCGTGCTCAGTACCGCCATTGCCAATTAGTACTTTGCCTTTAAATGCTTTCGGAGCACCAGTGATGTAACGCGACTCGGTCAACGGAAAGGTCCGTGTCGACCAGATCTGCTTACCGGTAGTCCGGTCCAACGCGAGCAAACGGCCGTCCCAAGTAGCGGCGAATAGCTTGTTGCCATAGATCGAAAGGCCTCGGCTGTGAACGTGGCCTTGGCGTTTGTGGCCGGCGACCTCCTTGGCAACTTCGGGATCAAACGTCCACAACGGCTTGCCATTGCTGGCGTCCACGGCTCGAATGACGTTCATGGTCCCGGTGAAGTACATCACACCTTCTGCTACCAACGGCGTAGAGACCAGGCCTACGTCCTCAGGCAGGTCGACATACCATTGCACGCCTAAGCGTTCTACAGTTGTTGCGTTGACCTCGGTTAGCGGACTGAAGCGCTGCTCGTTATGGGTGCGCCCATAAGCCAGCCACTCCGCGGTGTTCGTCTCATCTGCCAGGTCGGTATCTGAAATGGAGCGGGGCTCGGCCCAACTCACCACGCCGAACGCCGCCGCAATCAATCCGAGGACAAATGTTCTGTTCGTACTAGACACAGTGGGCATCTATCTTTCCGCGACTAAAACCAGTGACCAATGGTACTCGGCGCCGGCATGATCTAGCCAAAAAAAACATAACCTACGATCAATCCAACAAAAAATCCGATCGGCCCTAGTGAAGTAATTCCGAATCTGCAAGCTACAAAACCATCGGCCCTCCGCTGTAGAACTAAATACCGATCCATTCCAACATAGTCACCACTAGCCAAATAATCATTCAATCTATTCATCATCGACGTATCCTGAGTCAAGCATGTGGGTGGATAATACAAATTAAAGCAACCTATATTTAGGTGGATGCGAAGGAATGCTGAAGTGAAGACGTTCGTGAAGTGCCTGGGGTACACCCTCGGAGTGATCGTGGTGCTGGTGCTGGGAATGCTGGTCTTGGGGCGTTTTGCCGATGGCCCCCTGGAAATCATCCCAGGTGGGCCCTTCGAGAGTGGAGAGGTGGCCAGCCAGGAGCCGGATTGGAGCTTCGCGAAGGACTACGGGACGGTGGAGTTTCAATTGCTGGATCCCGCGGCCTCGCGCACTACCTGGCTGGCGGTTCACGACGGCCGGGTCTTCATCCCCAGCGGATACATGACCACCTGGTGGGGGAAGATCTGGAAGCAGTGGCCCTTGCAGGCCGAAAAGGACGGCCGGACCATTCTTCGGGTTGACGGAAAACTCTACGACCGAATGCTCGTGCGTGTAATGGGCGGCCCGGAGATCGATCCCGTCATTGCCGAACTTGGTCGAAAGTACGGAGGCGGAGCGCCGTTCCCCCGCGAAGCGTTCGATAGCGGCTACCTGTGGATCTTCGAGTTGGTGCCGCGAGGATCCTGATCGCCGAATCGGCATTTCAATCTACGCAGCTGCTGTGACCGACCCCGCCCTCATGTCCGGCCTGATACTCACGCCTACGACTGAATCGCAATGGTTGAAATAAAAACAAAAAGACTGTTGATTAGACATATAAAGCCAAAATATAAACAGTCGCTTATCACTTTGATTGGTGATGAAAATGTAGCAGCCACCCTAAGCAATGTTCCTTTTCCATATGCGGAATCTGACGCTGATTGGTGGATAGAATCAGTCAAGTCAAAGCCTTACTCCCTGAATGTCTTTTATAACCACAAACTAATCGGTGGGGTTGGTTTGACTGAGCAAGCAGCAAATCTGTTTGAACTCGGTTATTGGATTGGCCAACCGTATTGGGGTAACGGGTATGCTACTGAAGCGTGTTTGGGGCTCTTGCGATACGTAAGGGATGCGCATGGTGATGCACAGGTATTTGCTAACGTGTACCCAGACAACCACGCCTCAGAAAAAGTGCTTTTCAAATTAGGGTTTGTTGAGGATGGCACTGATGTGACTGTTGATGTATCCACAAAAGAACAAGTTGTTTGCCATCGCTATGTCCTAACGTTTGCGCGGTTACCTGGTTTGTAACCGCTAATATGAGCTATTTTAGGTGGGTGCA
>CENY01089283.1_pt1 | contig 23600 bp, 22 predicted proteins | sample 356181 | NCBI WGS metagenome assembly CENY01 (sample SAMEA2619840, study PRJEB7988) | marine metagenome | isolation source: saline water (ENVO:00002010), including
CCCAGAGCCCAGGCCAGGGTTCGGCCGAACCCGGCTCCCACCATGAGCGCCCCCAGCAGGCCCGGCCCGGCGGTATAGGCGATGCCGTCCAGATCCGACAGCTTGGTGTCGGTATCTTCCAGCAACTCGCCGATGAGCGGGATCACCTTGCGGATGTGATCGCGCGAGGCCAACTCGGGTACCACGCCGCCGTACTTGGCGTGCACGGCGACCTGGCTGTGCAGGATGTGACCCACCAGCCCGCGGCGCTGGTCGTACAGCGCTACGGCGGTTTCGTCACAGGAGGACTCGATGCCCAGCACCAGCATGAAAGACTGCCTTCCGGGGGAACTTGATTGCTAACGGCGCATTTTGCATTGAGCGGCAACTACAGTAAAATTCGCGCCCTTTTCGTCTCGAGAGGATCGAGCAGAGCAGATGCCAAGCGTAAAGGTAAAAGAGAACGAGCCCTTCGACGTGGCCTTGCGTCGCTTTAAGCGATCATGTGAGAAAGCCGGCGTGCTTTCCGAGGTGCGTAGGCGCGAGTTCTACGAAAAGCCCACTGCAGTGCGCAAGCGCAAAGCGGCCGCTGCCGTGAAGCGCCACCTGAAAAAGCTTCAGCGCGAGTCCCGCCGGTTCGAGAAGTCGTACTAGGGCACACGCCCGTTTGGGTGGGCCCGCTCCGAGGGCGCTGCATACCGTGTCCCAGTTGAAACAAGCCATTGCCGATGCGACCAAGGTCGCCATGAAAGCGCGCGACAAAGCGCGTGTGGCAGCCCTGCGCCTGGTGGGGGCGGAAATCAAGCGCGTCGAGGTGGACGAGCGCGTGGATGCACTCACTGACGAGCAGGTGGTGGATGTGCTTAACCGCATGCTCAAACAAAGAAAAGATTCTTTACAGCAATTTACCGACGCCAACCGCATGGACCTGGCGGAAAAGGAACAGTTTGAAATCGACGTCATCGGCGACTTCATGCCTGAGCCGTTGTCCGCCGAAGCGCTGGAAGCCGCTATCGCGCAGGCGATCGCCGAGACTGGCGCCAGTTCGCCCAAGGATATGGGCAAGGTAATGGGCAAATTGCGTGAGCCCCTCAAAGGCAAAGCCGACATGGGCGCTGTTAGCGCCAGGGTTAAAGCGTTACTAAACGCATAGATTTACAAACTCCTTCGCGGCGTACGCCGATGGTTCTGATAGTCTTCCCTCCGGTTTTCTTCTTCGGTGGTCAATCGTGAACGCAGTCATTCCCGTCATTCTCGCGGGCGGTACCGGTAGTAGGCTGTGGCCGCTTTCTAGGGATCTGTTTCCCAAGCAGTTTCACGCCCTGCTGGGCGAACATTCCTTACTGCAGGACACCCTGGAACGGGCACGCAGTGTGACCGGCCAGGCGCCCATCATCGTGTGCAATGAAGAGCACCGCTTCATGGTTGCCGAGCAGTGCCGCGCGCTTCGCTTCGACTGGCAGCGCATAATGCTGGAGCCTGAGGGCCGCAACACGGCGCCAGCCATCGCGCTGGCGGCACATGCGGCGCTGGATGAGGTGCAAGGAGAAGGGGCTCCGCTGCTGCTGGTGCTGCCGTCGGATCACCTGGTCACCGGCCTGGATCGTTTCAAGGTTGCCGTGGCTAGCGCGGCCGCCGCCGCCGACCAGGGCGGACTGGTTACGTTCGGTATTCGTCCCACCCGGGCGGACTCGGGGCTCGGTTACATCCAGGCGGCCGAGGCTAAGGCTGTGGCGGGGGTGAGCGACGTACGCTCGTTCGTGGAAAAGCCGGATCCGGAAACCGCAGAAGAATACGTGCGCTCGGGCGACTATCTGTGGAACAGCGGCATGTTCCTGTTGAGCGCGCGCACCTATCTTGACGAATTGGAACGGCTGGCGCCGGTTATGGCGGCCAAGGTGGCTGCCGCCTACGCCAGCGGCGGTGTAGATCTGGATTTCTTCCGGCCGGGTCCGGAGTTTCTCGAAACACCCGCTGACTCCATCGACTATGCGGTGATGGAGCGCACCGATCGCGCACGCGTGGTTCCCGCTGATTTCCAGTGGAGCGACGTAGGCAGTTGGAGCGCGATCTGGCAAGTGTCTTCCAGAGACGACAACGGAAACCACAGCTTTGGTGACGTGGTCAGCGTGGATTCCAGAAACTCCTACGTGCACGCCCAGACGAGGCTGGTGGGAACGGTCGGAGTCGACGATCTGGTGGTGGTGGAAACCGCGGACGCGGTGCTGGTGGCTACCAAGGATCGCGTGCAGGACGTGCGCCGGCTTGTCGATCAGCTCAAGGCAGATGGCCGTGGGGAGTATCTCAGCCACCGAGAGGTGTTCCGACCCTGGGGTAGCTACGAATCGGTGGGTGCGGGAGAGCGCTATCAGGTAAAGCGTATCAGGGTGAAAGCCGGCGAGGTGCTGTCGCTGCAGATGCACCATCACCGTGCCGAGCATTGGATCGTGGTGAAAGGCACGGCTGAGGTCACCCGCGGGGAGGAGACCTTCACCCTGGGAGAGAACGAGAGCACCTACATTCCGCTGGGTGTGACCCACCGACTGCGCAACCCGGGCAAGATGGACATGGAGTTGGTCGAAGTACAGGTGGGCGGCTACCTGGGCGAAGACGACATCGTTCGCTTTGAGGACCAATACGGACGCTGACTTTCGCGCCACATGAGAGACTCGTGCGGCAATCGTTGCTAATCTGCGTCTCAAATGGCTGGTCGAATTCCCCAATCGTTCATCAACGATCTGTTGGCCCGGGTCGATATCGTCGAGGTGGTGGGTTCGCGAATTACGCTGAAAAAAGCCGGTAAAGACCACCAGGCTCTGTGCCCTTTCCACAATGAGAAGACGCCGTCGTTTACGGTGAGTCAGGACAAGCAGTTCTATCACTGCTTCGGTTGTGGCGCGAACGGCACGCCGCTGACCTTTCTCATGGAACACGACGGGATGGACTTCGTCGAGGCCGTGGAGTGGTTGGCCAAGCTGGTGGGAGTGGAGGTGCCTCGGGAGCGCGGATCGCGCCCGGCGCCCGACCGCACCGACCTGTATGACGTGCTCGAAGCCACCGATCGTTTCTTTCGCGGTGCTCTGAAGAACTCTGCGGCTGCGGTTAGCTACCTCAAGGACCGCGGCCTTACCGGGCTGGTAGCCCGCGACTTCGGCATCGGCTACGCGCCTGATGAGTGGCATGCGCTGCAGCAGGCGCTCAGTGAGACCATGCCCCGGGCCGGGGAAAAGGATCTTCTGGAGGCCGGCGTTCTCACCCGTTCCGATGCTGGCCGCGTGTACGATCGTTTTCGGGGCAGAATCACTTTTCCCATCCGGGACACGCGTGGTCGCATCATCGGATTTGGCGGGCGTGTGCTGGGCAAAGAGCAGGGTCCGAAATATCTCAACAGTCCCGAGACACCGGTATTCCATAAAGGCCGGGAGGTCTACGGCCTGTTCGAAGCGAGAAAGGCGAACCGTAGCCTGGAGCGGCTGGTGCTGGTGGAAGGTTACATGGATGTGGTGGCCCTGGCGCAAGCCGGAATCACCAACGCGGTGGCAACTCTGGGCACGTCGCCTACGGCGGATCACTTTCAGAAGTTATATCGCTACGCGCCGGAAGTAATCTGCTGTTTCGATGGTGACGCCGCCGGGCGTCAGGCAGCCTGGCGGGCGTTGGAACAGGGGCTGTCCGAGTTGCGCGATGGCCGCCAACTGAAGTTCATGTTTCTCCCGGAAGGGGAGGATCCGGATTCCATCGTGCGTAAAGAAGGCGAGCAGGGGTTTCTGGGGCGGCTGGCTGCGGCGCAACCGGCCATCGAGTACATGTTCTCGCGCTTGTCGGCGGATCTGGATCTGAACAGCCTGGACGACCAGGCGAGGCTGGCCACCCTGCTTTTGCCCCAGATCGAAAAGGTGCCCGAGGGAATTCTCAAGCAGCTCATGCACAACCGCCTGCACACCCTCACTGGATTCCAACCCCAGTCGGGCGGCAGGCGACCGGCGTCGAGTGCGTCACGCCCGTCCAAGCCGACCAGGTTGCCGCCGCTGACGCGCCGGCTGGTGGCATCGACGTTGCAGCGTCCGCAGTTGGTGCTGGATCTTGCTGAGGACGTGCGGGACGCGTTGGGAGCGGGCAGCGGCGTGCTCGAGGATCTGGTGGGCTATATCGTCGCCAATCCGGAGTGCGACACGGCGGAGCTGGTGGGCCGCTGGATGGGCCATGAGCTGGAAAGTCAGCTGCGCCAGCTCGCCCAGCGCGCGTCTGGTTTGTCCGACGATGCCCAGCGGGCTGAATTTCAAGATGGAGCCGTGCGGTATCTGGCGCAGCGGGAGACCGCCGATCGCCGGGCGCTTTTGGCCGATCTGAAGGAACAACCCACCGCGGACAACCTGCGCAAATACTGGGATCGCCGGCAGGGAAGGGGCTCAGGGGAATAGTGCCGAAGAGGGGGTGGTGGCCTGATTTGCGCAATCGAGATGCCAGCACTAGCAATTGCTTTGAGAGACCCCAATTAGCTCGCTATAATGAGCCGTTTTGCTCGGGGCTAATTAGCCAGGTTCCGGGGACGGTAATGAAGCAAAAAGGCGACTTTCTGTCAGGATAGTTGCCTTTTCTCTCACCAAAATCGAGGTGTCATGAGTACGGAAATCGAACAACAGCAGTCGCGTCTGAAAGAACTCATTGCGAAAGGCAAGGAGCAGGGGTTCATTACCTATTCAGAGGTTAACGACCACTTGCCTGACGATATTTCCGATCCTGATCAGATCGAAGACATCATTCGAATGATCAATGACATGGGTATCACCGTTTATGAGACGGCGCCCGACAACGACGAACTGCTCAATGCCAGCGAAAACACGGCGGATGAGCTGGCGGCCGAAGAGGCCGCTGCCGCATTGGCGGCGGTAGAAACCGAGGCCGGCCGCACCACCGACCCGGTTCGTATGTACATGCGTGAAATGGGCACGGTGGAACTGCTTACTCGGGAAGGCGAGATCGCCATCGCCAAGCGCATCGAAGAAGGCATTCGCGACATGCTGCACGCGGTGTCTTACTTTCCCGGCCCCGCCGAGTACCTCCTGAACACCTATACCGAGGTCACCAAGGAGGGCAAGCTGTCGGACCTGCTGGTGGGCTACCTCGATCCAGCGGACCATGTTCCTCAGGCAGCTCAGGTTCAACCCGGAGCGCCCGCAGCCAAGGATGACGATGATGAGGACGAGCAGGAAAAAGGCCCGGACCCCGTAGAGGCCAAGCGGCGCTTTACCCTGTTGAAGCGCAACTTCAACAAGGCCAACAAGGTGGTGGCCGACAAAGGCCGTACCTCCAAGGAAGGCAAGAATCAACTGGACAAGCTGGCCGAGGTGTTTTCACCCTTCAAACTTGTGCCGCGTCACTTCGACGAGCTGGTGGACATGCCGCGCATGGCGCTGTTCGTGCTGCGCCGCCAGGAGCGCATCATCATGAACGTGTGCATGCGGCAGGCGCGCATGCCGCGGGATATATTCCGTAAGGAATATGTGGGTTCCGAAACCAGCATCGCCTGGGTGAACAAGCACATCAAGGCAAACAAGGATTACTCCAAGGCCTTGGGCGCGCAGAAAGACGAGATCGTGCGAGCTCAGAAAAAGCTCAAAGCCTTGGTGAAAGACACCGGGCTGTCGGTTTCGGAAATCAAAGACATCAATCGGCGTATATCTTTGGGCGAGGCAAAAGCGCGCCGCGCCAAGAAAGACATGGTGGAAGCCAACCTGCGTCTGGTGATCTCCATCGCCAAGAAGTACACCAACCGTGGCCTACAGTTTCTCGACCTGATTCAGGAAGGCAACATCGGCCTGATGAAGGCCGTGGACAAGTTCGAATACCGTCGTGGCTACAAGTTTTCCACCTACGCCACGTGGTGGATTCGCCAGGCCATTACCCGCTCAATTGCGGACCAGGCACGCACCATCCGTATTCCGGTGCACATGATCGAGACCATCAACAAGCTCAACCGTGTCTCTCGCCAGATGCTCCAGGAGATGGGCCGCGAGCCTACGCCTGAGGAACTGGGCGACCGAATGGACATGCCGGAAGACAAGGTGCGTCGCGTTCTGAAGATCGCCAAGGAGCCGATCTCCATGGAGACGCCCATCGGAGACGACGAAGATTCCCACCTGGGCGACTTCATAGAGGACGTCACCATCGGCTCGCCGGTGGAGCTTGCCACGGGAGAGGGCCTCAAGGAGGCCACCCGCGGCGTGCTGGGTGGATTGACGGCGCGCGAAGCCAAAGTGCTGCGCATGCGCTTTGGTATCGACATGAACACCGACCACACGCTCGAAGAGGTGGGCAAACAGTTCGATGTCACCCGGGAGCGGATTCGTCAGATCGAAGCCAAGGCACTGCGCAAGCTGCGCCATCCCAGCCGCTCGGAACATCTCAGGAGCTTCCTGGACGAGTGGATGGAGTCCGGGGGCGGTAACCAATAGCGGTTGCCCTTGTTGCCGTGTGCGGCGTAGGAGTAGACTGCGCCGCGCAGGGCCTATAGCTCAGTTGGTTAGAGCAGTGGACTCATCGATTGGTGCGCTTTGTTCGAAAGAACAAAGATGAACGGGATGAATTCAGGGAAACCTTAACGCGTGCGGTCGTTGCGGCGGCACGGCGATGGCAATCCTGAGCCCAGCCCGCGGTACACCGCGGGAAGGTGCAGAGACTACCTGGGGAATGGCGTACGCGTGCGACGCGCACCCGAGCTTCCTTAATAACAGGCTAGAGCGTCCCGCACCCTAGTGCAGCCGCGCAGCGGTGGGCGAGGGTGGTGAGATAGTCCGCGCTCGGTAGAAATGCCGAGAATACGTGAATCCATTGGTCCCAGGTTCGAGTCCTGGTGGGCCCACCAACCAACCCGAAAGACCGGTCAGGGAGAACACAACCCCTGCCGTGGGCCTATAATCCCGCCCATCCGAGCGCTCGAGTTGGCTGTGCCCCACATCAGGATCTTTTTTTCAGACAGGATTCAGGTCAACGCGCTGCTGGTGACGCTGTGTTTGGTGGCCGTGCTGGTTCTGGGCTCGCAAAGTGCGGCCAGTTTTCCAACCTATCTGCTGGCGCTGGCCATGGTGATCGCCTGGCGACAATGGCAGGGCGTGTTCGCGGTGCCGCTGATTTGGGCGGTGGCGGCCCTGCTCGGTTATCTGGTGCTCAGTAGCGTGTGGTCGGAGCCGTTCGGCGGCCGGGGTGTGGCTACGGTGGCTTCCCGGGCCGCGCTGGTCATGCTCTTCGTGGTGGCGTTTTCGGAATGCGGGGAGCGCAGCGGTGTGCTCACCTGGTTGGGTCGGGCGCTGACCCTGGCCGGCGCCGGGGCAGCACTTGCCGCGCTCATCTGGTTCTTCATCAGGAATCCGGAGAACGGCCGGTTGAGCGGCCTAGGCCAGCTTGACAACCATGTGGTTGGCGCGCTGATCCTCGGCGCCGTGGTGTTGTTCGCCCTACAGCGCCTGTTCGATGAGGCAGCGACGGCCTGGCGCTGTGCCGCCTGGGTGGCGTTGGGCGTCATGGCAACCGCCATCTTCTTCTCGGGCTCGCGCAACGCCTGGATCAGCGTGGGACTTGGTACCTGCATCTTCGTGATTACGCGTCGTGCGGCGGATGTCCGCCGCTTCGTCGTTGCCGTAACGGCCTTGATTGCAGCGCTTACGCTGGTTCTTGGCCTGTTGGTTGCCAGCGATCTCACGCGCTCGGAACTCCTGCCCCGGGGTGACAGCCACCGACTGGCCATTTGGGTCGGTTCCGTGTCGGCGACCCTGGCTGAGAATCCGTGGCTTGGGCGTGGCATTTTGACGGACGATGCAGTGCATGTGCCGGGAGTCGCTACCTTTGAGCATCCGCACAACGTCTATCTGGCCGTATTCCACCAGGGTGGAGCGTTGGGCTTGGTACTGATGGCAGTGCTGGTCGTGACGCTGATTCGTATCCTGTTGCGCCACTTTCACGAACCCGACGCCAAGCTGGCGTTGGGGCTGTTGGGCGTTGCACTTCCGGCTTTCGTGCTCGACGGCCATGAACTCATCGACAAGGTGGGCGCCAGCTGGCTGTTGTTCTGGCTGCCGGTGGGTGTCGGGGTGGGATTGAGCTGGCGCCGGATGAAGCAGTCGCCGTAGGCAGGCCTGCACAGCGCTTACATTCTCAGCGCGGGGGCAAACTCCAGCAGCTTCTCCGGGAACTTCAGCATGATGGTGGGCCATCCCGTCTTCAGGCCGTTGCTGCGGCACGCCCGAATGATCTCCTGATTCAAGCGATAGGTGGAGACCAGCCCTTTTGTACTCAAGCCGCCGTACTGCATGCGTACCACCACGGAGTCGATGCGGTCGAACTCGATGCCGTGCAGCCACAGCGCACGAATGAGGAACTCGAAATCCGACGAGATGTTGTAGTCGGTGCTGTACTTGCCGATGGTGTCGTACACGCTGCGCCTGATGAAAGTGGTTGGGTGTGGTGGCATCCAGCCCAGGCGCAGTTTCTCCCGGGTGAACTTGCGCGAGGAGTAGGTGCGAATGGTTTTATCTGGACGGTTGGGCGGAAAATACTCAAGGTCGCCAAAGGCGATACCGATGTGCGTATTCTCGAACTTGTCCGCGTACAGATCGAGCACCCGCGGGTGCATGTAGTAGTCGTCGCCATTGAGAATGCCGATGATGTCGCCGGTGGCGCGGTCGAGCCCCTTGTTCACGGCGTAGTAGAGCCCGTCGTCAGGTTCCGAGATAACCCCGCTGATTTCGTCTTCGAACGGGGCCAGTTGAGCCAGTGTCTGGTCGGTGGACTGGCCGTCAACGACAATAATCTCTACGTTGGGGTAGCGCTGCTCCACCAGGCTGCGCATGGTGCGCGCGATGGTCCGTTCCATGTTCAGAACGGGCACGATTACCGAAATAGTGGAATCAGGATTGCCAGGGGAAGCGGACATGGGCGCGCCACCGGTGAAGAGCGATCAGTTTGAACAAGTATGAACTCCCCAGGATGCCGCCGCCGAACGCGTACTTCAATACGTGGTCGTACCAATGAATTACCACTTCATTCGTTTGCCGCACGAGGGACACTTCCTTGCGACCCAGGGTCTCGTAGACAGTAGACGACTTGGAGTCGGGATGGCGCCGAAAGGCCGCGAGAAATCGGCTGATCCGCTGGAACCTGCCATGCCGCATCATTCTAACAAACAGGTCATAGTCGATGGCAAAGTCCAGGCCCTCATTGAGCGGGCCCACCCGTTCCAGGAGTGAGCGGCGCCAGAAGCAGGTCTCCTGGGGAATGAAATCCCAGCGGCACATGCAGTAGTCCCAGTGAGGCGGCAGCACCCAGAAGCCGGACAGTTGGTCGTGCTCGTCTATGAAGATGCGGTTGGAGTACACGGCGTCCACATCGGGATGAGCGGCAAAATAATCTGCCAGAAATTCCACAGTGCCTGGAAGCAGCACGTCGTCGCTGTTGAGGAATCCGAGAATCTCGCCGGTGGCCACGGCGAACCCTTTGTTGATGGCCTCGGCCTGTCCGCCATCGGGCTCGACAATGAGTGTGTGTAGGGTTTGGGAATGTTTCTGCAGGATGGATTGGCTCTCGTCGGAAGAGTTCCCGTCCACCACGATGTATTCCAGGTCTTGGTAGTTCTGACCCAGCACCGACAGCAGGGTGCGTTCCAGGTACTCGCCCTGGTTGTACGACGGTGTGACGATGCTCACCCGCATGGGTAGTCCCTCACGGGCTTGTTGATGAAGGTGGCTCGAACCATCCTTTGAGGAACCTGCGCGAAGCTTACAGGCTATTCGCTCGACTGCATCGAGGCAAGCGATGGCCGGTGATGCTGCCCAACCTGACTGGTTTCACGTATCATCCACCGCGCTCGCTCGACGAGCCTGGAGAATCAATGCCGAACACCCGCAGCGCTGCGACCCCGGAAGTCAGCGTCATTCTGTGTACCTACAATCCCCGCACCGATTACCTCGCAATGGCGCTCCGTTCCATCGGCGCGCAGTCGCTCGGGTCCCATCGCTTCGAGCTCGTGGTGGTGGACAACAATTCGCAACCTGCGCTGGAGCCGGCGCCCCTAGAGCGAATCGCCGGTGTGCCTGTGCGCGTGGTAAAGCAGCCGTTGCAGGGTCTCACCCATGCCAGAGTGGCCGGCATCGGTGGCACCGATGCGCCCCTGGTCGTGTTCGTGGACGACGACAACGAGCTGGCCTTGGATTATCTGGAACGGGCCGTTGAGATTGCCGAGGCGCGTCCCGAAGTGGGGTTATTCGGGGGCATCACCCAGGGCATGCTGGAACAACGCGTGAGTGGGTGGAAGCGTTGCTTCCTTCCACAGCTGGGCGTGCGCAACCACGGGCTCGCGCGGATCGAAGGTCAGGGCAGCCATTGGGGTGAGTGGGAGCCCATCGGGGCTGGCATGGTGGTGCGTCGCATCGTGGCAGACGCCTTCGTGCGCTTTCTCGCCGAGCACTGCGATGCGGGCTCACTGGGCCGGCAGGGCGCAGCCCTGATGAGCGGCGAAGATTCGCTATTCTCACGGCTTGCTCATAGTTTGGGTCTCAACGGTGCCTACGAGCCCTCGCTCTCTCTGCGCCATTACATCTCGGAGTCGCGCCTGACCGCCCGATATCTCAGGCGGCTGTCGTACGGTCATGGCCGAAGTTTCGTGCTGCTAGCGCGACTTACCGGGGATGATGAGGTGTTGGAATTTCCTGCGAGCCCGCTGCGGCACATTGTTGGGAACTTTCAGCATCGGTTTGCCAGCGAGTCTCTGGTTGGCGCGCTCAGCGGTTATTACTGGGACCGCGGGTTTCTCGATGCGGTGCGTGAGATTAAGCCGGACGCCACCTGATTGCGCCGCTTGCTGGGATTAACGATAGGATCGCTCCAGTGATGGCATTAGAGTGGGTGTTGTTTGGCGAAGCGCAAAGCCGCTATAGGATAGGGTTGTTAACTTTGATTTATGTGGGTTTAGGAGTGAGTGTTGAATAATTCGAGAGGCTTCCTGGAGCGGCCTTGCAAGTCGTTGATGGCGCTAATTGTGTTGGCTCTAGTTGCCACCTCTGCAAGCTCGTCCACGGTCAAGAGGATCGGCACTGACGAATTAGTGAAAAAGTCCGCACTGGTATTTCAGGGTGAGGTGCAAGACCGCTGGTCCGGCATAGATGGGGGTTATATCAGCACCTTTGTGCGCTTTTCGGTTGAGGAGGTCGTTAAAGGCGAGCTCAAACAATCAACCCTCATACTGCGGTTTCTAGGCGGTGAGCATGATGGCGTTGTCGACATTGTAGATGGTTCCAACGTCCCGGCTGTGGGGGAGCGTGGCATTTACTTTGTGGAATCTGCTTCCACACCTATGGTGAATCCCCTTTACGGATGGACTCAGGGCCATTTTTTGCTTCGCGTTGATGAGGGGGGTACCGACCGAGTGTATACCTTAGGCGGCGAACCAGTGCGGGCATTGGAGGCCACCGAAACTCCCCTTACCCTGGAGATTACTCACGGGCATGCGGCTGGCGTAGTTGTTTCGGCACAGGCCAATGCACAACCGCTAGCGGCCGTCGAGTTTAAGCAACTGGTGCTTCAGATTTTGGAGGCTCAGGAATGATTCGGCGCCTTGGGGCTCTATTGGCCGGACTATTGGTGGCAGCCACCGGCTATGCGTTTCTTCCGATCGGTTCCTTTTGGGAATCCGCGACCATGGAATTTGTCACGGGCGATTTATGTGATACCGGCGTGTTTCCCGCAACGCCCGGGGATTGCAGTGGTGACGCTGATAATCCAGATTGGTCGGCGGAGTTCGTTACTGCCCTGGAACGCTGGAATTCGGTCGTGGACCGGTTCAATTTCACCAGTGACGGTGGGGGCGTGGGCGACGCCACTGCTATCTGCGAGCTAGGGGACTTTTTCAATCCAAATTCGAACAGTGCCTTTTTTGACACACAATTCTGCGGTAGTGAGTTTGGCGAGACTACTCTAGCCGTATCGCGCTCAACCGTGACGGCCACCGACGCGCGAATTCTGCGCAACATTGTGGTGTTCAATTCTGTCTTCGATTGGGGAGCATATGATGGTGCCAATCAGTTCATTCCAGATGACTTTCGTCGCGTAGCGGTGCATGAACAGGGACACTCGCTTGGGTTGGGTCACTCCACAATTGACGATGATCCAGAGCCCATCATGACTGCCTCGGTTGGCGATACCACTGCTCCCCAGCCTGATGATCTGCTGGGGTTGGACTATCTCTACGGCCCACAACACAACGATCTGGATAAGGATCTGGTTCATGACGTGCTGCTGCGGCACAACACTGATGGAAGGTTCGTTCTGCACCGACTGGCATCACGCGGCCTTGCAAGTACGGATCTCGTTGGCGTTAACAAAAAAACCTTCTGGAGCACCGTAGCAACTAACGATTTCGACGGTGACGGTGGTGCTGACATCATGCTGAGACACACCGATGGTCGATGGCGTTTGTACCTTACCGACGGACCCGCAATCAAAGATTCGGGATTAATCGATTTAAAGAAGAGCCCCAACTGGCAAGCTGTGGCAGTCGCTGATTTTGATGGCGACGATGATTCCGATGTCCTTCTACGACGCACGGATACTGGCAAATGGCGGGTTACTACCCTGGCTGGTCTCGCCATCGAAAAGGACCGTGCGGTATCAATGCGTCAGAGTTTGAACTGGGATTATGTGGGTGTCGGTGACTTCGATCGCGATGGTAAAGCCGACATCTTGTTGCGCAATACGGTGACGCGCAGGTGGCGACTTTACTTCATGAACGGTACCTCAATATCCGATGAAAAATCTGTTGACCTCCCGGCGAACCCAGTTTGGAACCCGGTGGCTGTTCGAGATTTTACCGGTGATGGTCGCACGGATGTCCTGTTGCGTCACTCAAACACGGGGCGCTGGAAGCTGTTTGAATTGCGCGGTTCAACTGTCGTTCAAAAAGGGCAAGTTGCGCTTAAACAGAACTTGAATTGGGAGCTGCAGTCAAACGCGGACATGAACTTCGACGGCCGAGCCGATGTCCTTATGCGGAATAAAGTTTCGGGCGACTGGCGTTTGACGTATCTGAATGGCCTTGCAGTCGTGGACGACTGGATGGTGCCATTGAAAACCAATTTGAACTGGGGAATTGCTGGGGTGGGGTACTTTGATCGAAACCTGACTCCGGATATTTTGCTTCGCAATACGGATGATGGTCGGTGGGTCGTCTACTACATGGAAAGGTATGAATTCGCTGATGACGAGTTCACAACGGACATTAACGAATCCAAAAGACTACCTATGAAAAAATCTGCGGCATGGCAGCCAGCGTTCACGGAGCCCCTGTAACAACTTCGGAAGCCATCAACTCCGCTCAATAGGCGTAACTGAACTTGGCGATATCGTCTCGGAAGCTTTTGGCCACCCAGTTGAGCGCGTCGTCGTTGAACACCCGGCGATAGTCCAAGGGAGCTGCTTCCGTGCTGACCCGAAAGGGTGTCGCCAGGACAAGTCGCTCGGCGATAAGGGCGGTATCTTTCTCCAGATGTTCGAAGCGGCCTACAAAGTCCAGGGGCTCGTCAAGAACATTCAGATACACTCGCCCATCGGTATGGGTTTTGCGTAAAACTTCTTCGCGCTGGTGGAACCGATAGTCGATCTCCAGCGTAAGCGGGGTGCCGAAACGCTGTTCGTATCCAGTGAAATCCAAGGTTCCATCCACTAGCTTCACGCCGAAGTAATCGGGGTATGCCAGACAAGACATCATGCGGGCCCAAGGGTTGCGGACTATGGAGAATTTGAAGTAGTCGTCCCAATGGTCGGCGTAGCGGGCTTTCGCTTGGCTAGCCGTTAGGTGTTTGGTCGGCGGGTCTACGTCCCACCAATCCTGGCCACAGATCCACTGTTCGACGCTACTTCCTGCGGTACGGGGGATGTGAATGAAGATGCATTTGTGCTCGTGGCAGATCATCGCTTCAGCCCGCGCCAGTTGTATTGACCGGCACACCTATGCGTGCCATGGCTTGCTTGAATCTTACCGACAGCATGGCCCGATTTTTGTCGAAAGCCTCTCCATCAAACTCTACTTGATTGATGGTTTGCTCAAAGCTGTCGGGCACATCAGTAGCCTTCAGATAAGCCAACTTCATGGTGTCGATGAGTTCTTCCGTACGCGCGTCGTGGGGAACAAATAGCGCGGGCACGCCTGCGGCTAGCGCTGCCATGTTGCCGTGCAATCGGCTGCCGAAGGCAATGTCGGCGCCGCGCATAGCCGCGATCCATTCGGCTGCGTTCCAGAAGATGCGGTGGCGAGAGTTGATGTGTTGGATAAATCTCTCAGGTGTGCCTTCGGGATAGATGATGGGGCGCACGGCTTGTGCAGTTTGCAAGGTGTCTGCACGGTGGGCGCCCGCACTCAGAGCGACGATCTCTTCCCCGCCAGATTGCTGCACATAGAGTCCATCGCGATCCACGGTCCATTGGAAAAAGCGCGCCTCCAAATCGCGGCGCATGGCGTGCTTGGCAATTTCGAAGGGAGCCGCTGCTGTCATCACCACTCGTAGGCTTCTGGGCGATTCTTGCAGGCGTTCCAGCGCTTTCGCCAACTGGCGGCCCAAGGTTGGATCCGGGTTGATCAACAGAGATGGACACCCCAGGATCTCTGTTTCAATGCCCAGGCGGGCGCATACCTCGGCGGAAAAAGCGCCCCGTGCCGTCACGAGCACCGCGCGCTCGCGGATGATGTCTGCCAGCATTCGCACTTGGGAGTCCTTGAGAATCTGGTCGATGGCCTGGGGGTCGTTACTAGACGGGGCCTGCGCACCCAAACCGAGGATCACCAACGGGAGATCCACGTCTCGCAGCAGCTTGTTCAGATTGCGCCAGTCCGCGCCGGGTCTGAGGTGATTGGCCGCAGGGAAGACGAGGTAGCGTGATCCTGCTACCGCATCAGCGTCGAAGGCGGGCATAGTCGCGGTAGGGATATAGGTCTTTTTGGGGGCGAGCAGGCGGGTGACTGCGTATTGAAACACCAGGTTGCCGGTGTTGTTGCCGGCGATCTTGAGTCGCTGCGCAGTAGTGAGTCGCGGCGAGTCCACGACGCTGCCGGCCGTACCCAGTATGGTGATGCCCGCGGGGTCGGACATGGTCGCTCCAGTTTCTTCGATCGCCATGATGGCACGATGCGCCCCTGAGTTGCAGGATGCGCCAAGCTGGTAGCGTTTGTTGCGCGATGGTTTTCGCTCACGATGCGCAGCGCCGCGGCGGGTGTGCCGAGAATGGTGACGCCTGACTGGGATGACATGGGGGTTCCGTTCGTCTGGCGCCATCATGGCGTGGAGCCCTACCCTCGCGTATCGGCAGCTCGCTATGGGTTGGCAATGCGTTTTCGCATATCATGCAGGGCCGACCCCGGGCGAAAAGCTGCGCCGGCATCTATCTTGAGTGAGAAGGCATTTATGCACGATGGCTTGCGCCGAAGCGTCGGCGAGACGGTTGATCGTCGGTGGCGCCCGTAAGTGGTGGCTGACGCTGGGCCCAGAATCTCGCTGGTCGTGCCGAGCTTCAACGCCGAGGCGACCATCGACCGCGCGCTGACGTCCATTGCCACCCAGCACTACGCCAATCTGGAACTCATCTGCATGGACGGGGCCAGCACTGACGGCACGGTGGAGGCTATTGCCCGCCATGGTGATCTCGTTTCTGAGCTTGTTAGCGAGCCCGACGCTGGGCAGGCCGACGCCCTCAACCGAGGGTTCTCCAAGGCCACGGGCGACATCTTTTGTTGGCTGTGTGCGGACGACGAGCTGGCTGAAGGGGCGCTGCAGCGGGCGGCTGCGTTTCTCGAGGCGCATCCTGACGTGGATGTCGTCACTGGCGGGTGCCTGCGAGTCTTCGACCGGGACGGCTCCGTACAGACCGAGCCGGAAGCGGACTTCTTCGAACAGCTGGTGCTGAAGAACACCATCGAGCAACCGTCTACGTTCTGGCGAGCAGGCGCACATCGCAGAGCCGGGGAGTTAACGCTCAAGCTTAAGTACGCCTTTGACTGGGAGTACTGGTGTCGGCTGCGGCGCTCGGGCGCGAAGTTCGCGTCGATTCCGGATGTGATGTCGGTGTACTACTTTTCGGACACCAACCTCACCTCCACAGGCGGCCGCAAGATCGCTCGGGAGATGTATCGGGTGGTCCGTGAATACGGCCCGTACCGCGGCTACATCGCTTGGATCTACGCTGCCTTGTACTCCGTGTTCGACCTGCGCGGTTTCTACGACGCCGATGTGTCGCACGGTAGGTTGGCCACTTGGTCGTTTCATGCGACCTTGAGGCTGCTGTACGCCCTGTTCGACCGGGAGTCGGTCAACGCCTATAACTGGAACTTTGCGTCACGCCAAGAGCGGGGGTTGGGGTGGTAGCCACGATCGTCGCGCGGGCGCCAAGGGGCGTATTCTCCGATTTTGCTCTGTCCGCGGGAATGTGGGCGCACTGGACTATTCCGGCCTGGCATCGGGTGATGCTGCAGTATCGGCAGACCATGGTGGGGCCCCTCTGGATCACGTTGGGGCTGACGATGATCATCGCGGTTAAGGCATTGATCTTCACCGGGGTGTTGGGGCCTGAGGACACCTACTTGGCGTTCCTGGCGTTTGGCATGATCTTCTGGCAGCTGATGTCGAGCTTGATCATGGGCGGCATCCGGGCTTTTTCCACGTCGCGCGCCACTCTGATGGAGGGCACGTTGCCACTCACCGCGTACGCGCTGCAAGCCACGGCCTACCAGATCATCCTTTTTGGTCACCATCTGCTGATCGTGCCCGGCATCTTCTTTTTCACCGCGAGCGGCCCCACCCTGGTAAGCCTGCTGGTGTTTCCGGGGCTTGCGATCTGCCTGATCAACGGTGTGTGGGTCGCTATGACGCTGGGTGTGCTGCAGCTCAAATACCGCGACCTTGAGAGTTTCTTTCAGCCCTTGCTGCGCGGGATGTTTTTTCTTACGCCAGTGTTCTGGGATCCCAGCATCGTCACCGGACCGCGGCGCATTCTGGTGGATTTCAACCCGTTCTACTACTTTCTCGAGCTGCTGCGGGCACCGTTGCTGGGTTATGCGCCCGCGCCACGGGTGTGGGTGGTGTGCGGCAGCATTACACTGATAGGTCTGGTGGCCACCTTGGTGCTCTATCGGGTTCAGCGCGCCCGCTTGGCGTACTGGTTGTAGCGATGATGGCTGCGATCTCCCTGTGCGATGTCTCGCTGCAGCTCCCGATCAGAGCCCGGGGAGGCGCTGCGCAGCGCACCGAAGGTGGGAGATTGGGGCGTCTGCTGAGCATTTATCGAATAGGCGGGTTGCGCACCGACTGGCACACGGTGATTGACGACATCTCCCTCACGGCCCAGGTAGGTGACCGCATTGGCCTGGTAGGCGCTAACGGCGCCGGCAAGACCACGCTGTTGAAAATCCTGGCGGGCTCGTACTCGCCTCAGGCCGGAGAGGTTCGGATCGCCGGCCAGACCCGCCTGATCCTTCAACCTGGGGCCGGCTTGTTGGCGGAAGGCTCAGGCTACGAGAATATTCTGCTGCGGGGGCTCTCCCTGGGCTACCCGCTGGAGGAAATCAAGCAGTGCCGCGATGAGATTGCTGCATTCTCAGGTTTGGGCGACGCGGTGCATCACCCGGTGCGCACCTATTCTCGTGGTATGCGCGCACGCCTGGCTTTCGCTATCTCGACGGCGTTGCCTTGCGACATCCTACTGCTGGACGAGTGGCTCGGTGCCGGGGATAAGGAGTTTCGAGAGCTGGCCGCCGAGCGAATGAAAGCCTTCGTTGCCCAATCCGGGATTGCGGTGATCGCAAGCCATAACGAGAGTCTGTTGCGCTCGTCATGTAACCGTATCGTTGAGATGGAGGCCGGGAGGGTGATTAACGATGAGCGCTTGTAGTTGTGTTGTCGCGGTAGATGTCTAGCATGGCCCGAAACGCCATGTACATATTCGTTCTATCTCCCAACAACAGCGGCACGACGGTAATTGGCCAGTACATCGCCTCGCAGATCGATGGCTACCTGCCGCCCTTTGGTAATCACGAAGGCCAGATGGTGCCCGCGGTCAAAGAATCGATGCGGTCGGATCCGTGGAATCCCGAGATGCGCTTGGACTGGCCCTTCATCAAGAGTGTGTGGGATGAGCTGCTGGCCGAGAGCGGCAAAGGGGTTTTTGTTGAGACATCACCACCGAACCTGATGCGTGTGGGGCAGATTCGAGAGGCTTTTGCGGAGGATGCACGCTATCTGTTCTCCATTGCCAATCCGTACGCGCAGATTTCATCTTGCATTTACAACTACTCCGACCCACCTCTAGCTCCGCGCACGCTGCGCCGTTTGACCGAGCAATGGCTGAACAAAGCCAGAGCCATGGCGCAGAATATCGTGAGCCATCCGGACATTCCGAAGATAACCTACGAGGACTTCTGCCGAACGCCGACGGTTATCAACGAGGCGCTGGACTTGCCGGTGGTTTCCGACAGCGCCATCGCAGGAAAGCGCAACGCGCCGGTGAGTAGGATCATGGACATGACCAACCGTAACATTCTGTTCAACGACGCATTTACCATCGATCGCATATCTGAGCTGTTGGCCGAGGAAGAGGATTTGCTCCAGTTCTTCGGCTACTCCCTGGTCGAGGATGGTGTGGCGTTCGTCACAGGCTTGAAGGATGACTTTGCGGCGCTGCACGCGGCACTCATTCGCCGCTCGCGTTGGGAGGCCAAAGGCCGCAAGGGTGGGATCTAGTCCTAGATGCCGAAACGGCGCGCTTGGGCTTCGAATTGCTCCAGCGCCCAGTCGTAGAGTTCCCAATCGGCACGGAGGTTCTTCAGGTATTTCTTCACGGCAGGGTCGGCCATCTCCTGGCTGAGGGCGAAGTCACTCTGTGAGGTCGTGTTGTCCTGCCTCACGGCACTACAGTCGATCTCCAGGCCGTAGGGTTCCAGCCGTTTAGCCAGCAGGCGAACGCTTCGATCCATTTCCTCGGTAATCCCGACGAAGAAGAACTGAGCAAGGATGGAGCGGGCAATCTTGGCGTTGTTGTTGCGCGCGAAGTAGTTGGTCTGCCGGTTCGCGGTGATTCCGAGCTTTCTGTCCTGCTCCTGCTGCCAGGTGAAAAAGTCGCCGATGGACATGGCCATGAAATTCTCGGGGACCTGGGCTCGCTCTGCATCGGTGAGGTTGTTCCAGTCTTTCTTCATGTAGCGAAAGTACGACAGGTGGCGTTTCGCCGGATCGCGAAGCAGACAGAAGTACAGGGGCAGATGAGGCCCGATCATCCGCGGATAGTTGCGGAAGGAGTGCGACGAGATGGCGTTAACGTGGGGGTGATCGTACAGGGCTTCCAGCATGTCCAACTCGCTGTGAGTTTGCTGGGGAACGCCCGTATACATCTCTAGGTGCGTGTCGCCAAAACTGTGATTGAGCAGGTTTTTCAGTGACGTGCCGCCGTTCTTGGGAAGGTGCACGTGCACCAGTATGGGTCTGCCGCGTACCCGGTCCATTCTTCGGCCGATGAGTTCGGCACCGTAGCCACCGTTGCTTCGGGTCACAGAGAAACCGAGAAAGCGCAATTGTTCGGCGACCCAGTCCGGGCCGATGCCGGTGGCGCCAGTGTCGGCGCCGGTACCGATGATCGGCACCGCCGGATGCTTGCTGTCCATAGGTGCTGGCGGCGCACCTTCCTGGCTACCTGCGCGCACCACCAACACCTGGCAGAGGCTGGCGCAGTATTGCAGTAATGCCCGGGGATCAGCGGCCTGGTCGAGCGCCCCGTTCAGTACGACGGCGTCGGGCATGGTATTGAGCTTCTTCGAGGACGCCCAGGGTAGGTCGATGTCGAACCTACGCTTGGTCAGGCGCCGGCGACCGGGCGTCCACCAGTCCACGGTTGCGTCCGAGGCATCGAGCGTCTGGCCAAGCGCATCGTCCGGATCGCCGATCACGAGGATCTGCGTTGAATCGGCGATTGCCTGTGTGAGGTTCGGGGTCAGCTCCATGATGTGTCCGCGGCTAGAATTGGTAGTGCCCCAGCTCGATGTCCTTGGCGAAGACTTTCGCTACGCGATCCACAGACTCCGGGTCGAAGTGGCTTCGATAGTCGGCGTCCCGGTCGCTGCGATTGATGTGCTTTGACTTGATCCTGGCGCCGATGCGTTCCGACAGTGCGCTGGCCAGCTCATCCATCCGTTCGATGGGATAGATTGCGTCCACACGCTGAGAGCTGTCTTCGTCGAAGGCGAACACCCCGATTCCCGGCGCGCCGATGTCCTTGCGCCACACACGGTTGCCGATGTCCCAGGTCTTGCCCTCGAACAACCAGGTCTTGAACGCCATGGGCTGATCCGGGTCGTGGTTGGGCACGAAGTTGTAGCGTCCCTTGAAGTCTGGCTTGAAGAAGCTGTAGTAGGACACCGCGAGCTCCCAGGGATTCCTCAGGGTGGTGAACGAGAAATAAGACGAGTAGTCCCAGCCCTGGGACTCGAACAAGTTCAGGGTGGCGCGCCAGTTCAGATGCGGGTGAAACCCGGGCTCCGGTTGGTCTTTGTGGTTGCAGATTACGTCCGAGTGCTTCGCCAGCATGGTGCGAACGGAAGTGGAGCCAGAGCGTGGTTTGGACAGGAAAAGAAATTTGTGCCGGTGAGAAATGCGCATAGTGTCCTCGGGCGCCGGCCTGGCAGCCGCTGCACAATGTACTTGCTCGACTGTGGCTTGCCAACCGGTGCGCGCGAACGTGGCGAAATCTCTTCGCCGGCACCTGCCAACCGCGTGGGCGGCCCGTTCGGAGGCTCGGCCCCCAGCGCCGATTTTCGGGTGGAAATGTGCTTGCCGGCGCTAGCGCCTCAGTGTGGACTCCTGGCCCAGGAACCACTCATAGGTCTGGGCCAGTCCGTCGGCCAGCGAAATGGAAGGCTGCCAGCCTAGCTGTTTGATCTTGTCGATGCTTAGCAGTTTGCGGGGTGTCCCGTCCGGTTTGCTGGTGTCGAACACCAACTCCGCACCGAGCCCGACCACTGTGCGGATCTGCTCGGCTAGCTCCCGGATCGTGACGTCCACGCCGGTGCCCACGTTGAAGTGCGAGCAGCGTGGGTCCGTGGCGCTTGCGTAGGTTTTCTCATCGACCGCGAGGGCGTGCAAAGCCGCTTCTGCCAAATCGTCAACGTGTAAGAATTCGCGTTTGGCGTTACCTGTGCCCCAGACTTCTACTTCGTTTGCGCCATCCAACTTGGCTTGGTGAAAGCGGTCCATCAACATGGGGATGACGTGCGCGTTTTCCGAATGGAAGTTGTCTCCCTGGCCGTAGAGGTTGGTAGGCATCAGGCTGCGGTAATCTGTGCCGTACTGGCGATTGTAGGATTCGCACAGCTTAATCCCCGCGATCTTGGCGATGGCGTAGGGCTCGTTGGTAGGTTCTAACAGCCCGGTGAGCAGCGCGTCTTCCGTCATCGGTTGGGTGGCGTGCTTGGGGTAGATGCAGGAGCTGCCGAGGAACAACAATCGGTGGATGCCGTGGCGATACGCAGCGTCGATGAGGTTCGCCTCGATCATCAGGTTGTCGTATAGAAACTCGGCGGGATAGGTGTCGTTGGCGTGGATGCCGCCTACCTTCGCCGCGGTGATCACCACGGCGTCGAAGTTGCCGGTTTCCATGAGGTGGTCGATCTCGTCTCTGGCAGTGAAGTCGCAAATTTGACGGGTGACGCCCCGATACTCCATGCCGTGCGCGTCCAGCGCCCGGCAGATGGCCGATCCCACCATCCCGGCCGCGCCGGCCACGAGCACGTTGCTAGGCTTCATGGTTAGGAGCGCTATTCATTGAAGTTGTAGGTCTTGAAGCCGGCGTCGGTGACCAGCGAGTCGCGTTTGGCGAGTTCCAGGTCGGAGAGCGTCATTTCCCGCATCAATTCCTGAAACGAGGTCTTTGGCTTCCAGCCAAGATCGTTGTGAGCCAACGCGGGATCACCAAGTAGCGTGTCGACTTCCGTGGGTCGAAAATACCTTGGGTCCACCTTGACGATGGTCTGCCCCTGCGCCGGCCCTCCGGGTTCGGCGGATTCGACTATCGCCACTTCGTCTTCGCCGGATCCCTCCCAGCGCAGCTTCATTCCTAGCACCGATGCGCTTTCCTCGATGGCCTCGCGCACCTTGAATTGTTGGCCTGTTGCGATGACGTAGTCCTTGGGCTGCGGCTGCTGAAGCATCAACCATTGCATCTCCACGTAGTCGCGAGCGTGGCCCCAGTCGCGCAGGCTATCGAGGTTGCCCATGTACAACGTGTCCTGCAGCCCGAGGGAAATACGGGCCAGGCCGCGGGTGATCTTGCGGGTCACAAAGGTCTCCCCGCGAATGGGGGATTCGTGATTGAACAGAATGCCGTTACAGGCGTACAGGTCGTAAGCTTCTCGATAGTTCACCGTGATCCAGTAGGCGTAAAGCTTGGCAACGGCGTAAGGCGAGCGCGGGTAAAAAGGGGTGGTCTCGGTTTGCGGTACTTCCTGTACCTTGCCGTAGAGTTCCGAGGTGGATGCCTGATAGAAGCGTGTTTTTTTCTCTAGGCCGAGAATACGAATGGCTTCCAGCAGCCGCAGCGAACCCAGCGCGTCCACCTGAGCGGTGTATTCGGGCGATTCAAACGACACTGCGACGTGGCTTTGGGCGCCGAGATTGTAGATTTCGTCGGGTTGGCTTTCCTGCACCACTCGGATCAGGTTGGAGCTGTCCGTCAGATCGCCATGGTGAAGGACGAGCCGCCGGTTGTCGTCGTGTGGATCCTGGTAGAGGTGGTCGATTCGTTCCGTGTTGAACAGAGACGAGCGCCGCTTGATGCCGTGCACTAGGTATCCCTTGGCGATGAGAAGCTCGGCAAGGTAAGCGCCGTCTTGACCTGTAATTCCCGTGATGAGGGCTACTTTTGCCATTTTGCTGGGGACCCGCTGGATTAGGGCCGGATTGTATCAGCTCTCGGCAGCGCTCAAATGCGATGGGGTTCTCGTGAGCGGGGCAGGTGAGCCGGAATCAGGAGGACATCTTCTCGATGGTGGTGTCGATCTTCTTGCCTGCGTTGGCATTGAGCCGGCTGCCCAGTCTGATGAGCCGTGAGCGCTTGAGCTCGTAGAGGTCGTTGACGGCGCCGGAAATCAGACCGGCATAGTAGGCGTGGCGTTCACGCAGCGTGGTTTGCAGCTCTTGGGTTTTTGCCAGGAGTTGATCGCGCGTCTCGGTCAGCGCCGCAATGTTGTTGGATGCGTCGGCAAGTTGCGCACCCAGCTCTGCCGCGCTCCGGCTGAGCTCGCTCTCCAGTGCGCCAACGTCATGCAGTGCGCGCGACAGCCCTTGGCGCGACTGCTCGAGTTCGGCCTGTCCTCGTCGCTCGGCCGCGCGAACTTGGGAAAGCTCCGAGTGCGTCTGGGTCAGATCTGCACGCAATCGGGTGAGCTCGGCATAGGCCTGGTCCAGATCCAACGCCTTCTGGTCTCGGTCCTTCTCTGCATGCTGCAGGTTGTTGCGTGTTTCTCCCAGATCGGAATGGGCCTGGTTCAAGTCCCCGCGCAGCTGTGTCAGGTCCGCATAGGCCTGGTCCAATTCCAACACCTTCTG
>CENY01166813.1_pt1 | contig 23441 bp, 17 predicted proteins | sample 356181 | NCBI WGS metagenome assembly CENY01 (sample SAMEA2619840, study PRJEB7988) | marine metagenome | isolation source: saline water (ENVO:00002010), including
CGCTATTCTTACCGCCTATCCGCGCGGGCGTCGGCCACCCTGAGCTACCGATTCCAGCGCCGGACGTACCATGACAATCTTCCCGATGGGGTGGAAAGTTCGCTGATCGACAGCACTGGACACGGCGGCGGTTTGCAACTGAAGTACTTAGTCAGTCCGCGCAATATTGCCGAGCTCTCGGTGAACTTTCGCCATTTCAATCCCGAAGGCAAACCCGGCGCGGACAGCTGGAGTGCTAGGCTGGGGTGGACCCGCCGACTGACCGAACTCACCAAGCTGAATCTCGAGGCAGGTCTGCGCCGTACCAAGCGCTTTAATGGCAGCCGTACCGGTGCGGTATTCAAGGCGAGGCTTGATCGGCGGGGCTTGTCCGGCGAGACTTTTCTAGTCGCGGAGCGTTCCATCTTGCCCAACGCATATGGTGACGTGGTTGAAACCGACCGGCTTCGCGTGGGCTGGCGTAAGCGACTGTCAGAACGGTTCGGGTTCTCACTGGCCGCTGCCGCGCACAGGACCGACTACGGAAAATTGGCAGGTGCTTTCGACTACTCTAGGAAGTACATCCAGCTCCGCCCGGAATTGCTATGGCAACTGGTCGAGCGGGTGGCCGTTGGCTTCAACTATTCCTACTTGTGGCTCGATCGTGCGTCGTCTGCAAAAAGCGCGAACAGCCACGCTTTCGGGGTTACACTCTATTACGCGCCAAGGGGTATTCGGCTTTGATCGTCGATGATGGGAACCAGATCCGGTCGGCACACTACCTGATGGATCCCAGTGAATACTGGGCTATTCTTCGTCGTCGGCGATGGAACTTCCTGGTGCCTTTCTCGGTCGTTCTGCTTGCGGCCGTGATGATTGCCTGGCTGCTTCCACCCACCTTTCGCGCCCAGGCCACAATCCTGATTCAGCGTCAGGCCATCCCCCAGAACCTCGTTGCTACTACCGTAACAGGCTACGTGCAGGAGCAGATCGAGCAGATTCGCCAACAGATCGTTACCCACACGAATCTGATGGAGATTGCCGAAAAATTCGACATGTACCCGGGCGAGCAGGATCAGGCTGGGATCGTGCGCGAAATGCGTAGGGATATCGAAGTCTCCATGGTAGAGGTTGAGGCGACCGACCCTGATCGGGCCGGTACTCGCGTGGCCACCGTTGCTTTCAACGTTGCATTCAATGCGAATTCTGCAGAACTTGCCAAGCGCGTCACCGACGACCTCGCCGAGCGCTTTCTTGACGTACACGTGCAGGCGCGTACGGAGGCGGCTACCAAGGTGTTCGACTTTCTCGACGCCGAAGCGGACAACATCAAGGTGGAAATCGCCGATCTGGAAAAACAGCTGGCCGGCTTCAAGCAGGAAGAAATCCGCCAGCTGCCAGAACTGATGGGTATGAATCTGTCGCTGTATGAGCGCACGGAGCGCGAAATCGAAGCCACGGAGACACGCATTCGAGAATTGCTGCAAAGGATAGACGTGACTCGAGCCGAGCTCTCGCTTACCGAGCCCTACGATGACGTGGTGACCCAGGAAGGCGAGCGTATGCTTACCGCAAGCGAGCGCCTGGGTGTCCTTAGCGCACAGTACCTGCAGGCCACGGCGCGGTATTCTTCACGGCACCCGGACGTGGTTCGATTGACGCGCGAAATCAGCATCCTCGCCGAGCAAACCGGTGACTCCGCGCGGGCAGATGAGCTGATGAAGCAGCTCATCTCGCTACAGGAGCAGCTTCGCCAGGCGCGCCAGAAATACACCCCCGGCCACCCTGAGGTCACCGCGTTGGAATCTGCGGTGGCCGCGGTTCAACGCGGTATGCAAACGAGCCTGATTTCGCAGCAAGCCCATATCGAGCCGACTGCCCTACCCCCGGATAATCCCCGATACGTTGCCCTGCAAACCCAGCTGACCAACACGCAGACCAATTTGGTCGCAGAGGAAGAAAAGCTCGCAGGCCTGCAACTCAAATTGCAGCAGTACGAGGATCGTCTTTTCCAGACCCCCATTGTAGAGCGCGACTACAAGTCGTTGAGCCGAGGCTACGACGATGCGCTGCGCAGGTTCTCGGATCTGAACCGCAAGCAGTTGGAAGCGCAGTTGGCGGTTACACTGGAAGCAAGCCAAGGGGCCGAGCAATGGACGTTGGCTAATCGAGCTTTCGAGCCTTTCTTTCCGGAGAGCCCCAATCGAGTGGGGATTGTCCTGTTGGGCGTCCTGTTTGCATTGGCAGTAGGGTTGGCGTTCGTCACCGTGGCTGAGTTCCTTGACAAGACAATCAATTCGGCCAGAAAGCTCACAAGCATCGTCGGTACGCCACCGCTTGCTGTCATTCCTCGGATCGCGGCGAGCGACCGGCCATCATGGTCATCACCGTAATCGTGGGTACGTAATCTCATGGATCCAATAACTAAGGCGCTGGAACGCGCGAAACAGAACCAGAGTGTGAGCGGCTGGGTAAATCCCTCCCAAGCCGGAGCCGTTGCACTTCCGCAGGATCTGCCGTCGGCGGTGAATACCGTAGAGCTCGACGCTAAGCTTCTGCATAACAATAGGCTGCTTTCCGGCGATTCGCTGGAAGATCCGGTAATCACGGACAAGTACCGGCTGTTGCGAACGAAGATTCTGCAGATCATGCGTGCCAATTCCTGGAAGTCGATTGGCATCACCAGCCCGGGAGCGAAGGCGGGCAAATCGGTGACGTCGTGCAACCTGGCATTGTCCATCGCTCGCGAAGGCAACCATCAGGCCGTGCTGGTAGACGCTGACATCCGCAAGCCCACTATTGCCGAGTACATGGGAATCGAAAGCGAATTGGCATTGCCCGACTACCTGCTGGGTAGAAGCTCGCTACCACAGGTGTTGGTGGACATCTCCAATTGGTCGCATCTGAGCGTTCTGTGCGGTGCGCCCGACGGGGCGTCCGGATTGACGCCCGAGTATCTGAAGTCGTCCCGAATGTCAGACATCTTTGCCAGCGCAATGACTAACGGATATCCCACACTATACGTGGTTGACCTGCCACCGGCGCTCATTGGAGACGATGTCCTGGCGGTGTCCATGAATCTCGACTGCTTGCTTGTTGTGGTGGATGAAAATTCCACCACGGCGGACGACCTGAAACAGACCCTTGAGCTCGTGGGCTCTCGCAACATCGTTGGTACGGTGCTCAACCTTTCGGCCGAAAAGCCTACCAACCACGGCAGCTATTATCAGTACTACCGCGCCGGAGCCTCTGAAGAAGCTCCTGAAGTGCCACAAAACTCATAGAGGGCAAGTCTGTGTACGAGAGCTTCTACGCTTTAGACAAATCGCCGTTTGAGAATGTCCCGGCGCCAGAGTTTCTGTTTCCGAGTGCTCAGCACCAGCGCGCGCTTTCCACGCTGCAATACGCTCTGGTTGCACGCATCGGTTTCTGCGTGGTGACCGGTGATGCTGGAACCGGCAAAACTACAACGGTTCGTCGGGTGCTGCAGACACTGGACCGGGATACCTGCGTAGGCCTTGTAAGCAATACCCATTGCGAAACCTTCGAAGAACTGATGCGCTGGATTCTGCTGGCCTTCGACCTGGACTACGAAAACCTGGATAAGGTGAAGATGTACGATGAGTTCGTGCAGTTCCTCATCGGCCAGTATCAAAGCGGTCAGCCGGTCACCTTGATCATCGATGAGGCCCAGAATCTCGGATTGGATAATCTAGAACAGCTGCGCATGCTCTCAAACGTCAATACCGAGAAAGGCCAGATTTTGCAGACCATTCTGGTGGGTCAGCCCGAGTTGTGGAATATGCTGCGCGAGCCAAATATGAAGCAGTTTGTCCAGCGAATCTCCTATGACTGCGAGCTTCGCCCTTTTGCGGATGCCGGGCTTACCCGGGAATACATCGAGCATCGCGTGAGGACTGCGGGCGGACCTGAAGGATTGTTTCAAGACGACACCTTCGAACTGATATTCGCTGCCACCGGAGGTGTTCCTCGTTTGATCAACCTGATTTGCGATACCGCTTTGATTTACGGATTCGGTGAGAGCGAATCGTCGATTTCAGCAGGGACTATCCGGCAGGTAATTGAAGACAAGCAGGCAAACTTCAACCTGACTGGAGCAGGCGGCGCAGACTCGCCGACTGGGATACCCAATCAGGCCGAGCTGGGCAGTATCGATCTTAGCGACAAATCTGCTCGCAGAAAGCGAACCGTTCACCTGCGACCTGACTCGGCTAGACCGGAAGACGAAGGAAAACTGTCGACCATCGAACGTGCCGCACTACGGCGCAAGGAGCGTTCATGAACGTGTTGTCCATTCACTCACCTATTGGATCAAGGTTCCCTGCATGCTAGATGCTTGGCGCAAGCTTTTGGTTCTGCTCAGCCCGCGTGAGCGCCGTCTAGGTGCCGGTGTGCTGGCGACTATGGTAGTCGTGGCGTTCTTCGAGTTGGTGGGCGTAGCCTCCATACTGCCGTTTATCGCTGTTGTTGCCGCGCCCAGCATGATCGAGGAGAACGTCTATCTCAGCCGGGCATATGACTGGTTGGGCATGACTTCCACAAACGACTTTATCCTCTTGCTTGGCCTGGCCATGCTGTTCATGCTCCTGTCTTCTTTAGTGTTTCGGTCTCTCGGGCTGTGGGTTCGTACACGTTACACGCACGGACGTACGCACACTATCGGACGCACCCTGCTCTCCAAATATCTGGCACAGCCGTATCCGTGGTATTTCGAGCGACATAGCGCTCGGCTAGGCAACACCATACAGGGCGAGGTGGCACAAACGGTAAACGGCGTCTTGGCACCCTTGCTGCGGATTATATCCAACAGCTTGCTGACGATTGCATTGCTCACGCTGCTTATCATCGTAGAACCGGTCATTGCCTTGTCGGCCGCCGCGCTGATGGCGGCCGCCTACGGGGCCATTTTCATGTCGGTCCGCCCTATACTGACGCGCCTCGGCATGGATCTTCGCGCGGTCCAGGGCACGCGCGCACGAGTGACCAAAGAGGCCTTCGGCGCCATCAAAGACGTCAAGACGAATGGTCTCGAACAGAATTTCTTGCGTCTGTACGAAGCCCCGTCCGGCCGTGTCGCGCGCCTGCAGGCCAAGCAGATTCTGCTTTCGCAGCTGCCCTCTTTCGCGATGCAGGGTCTTATATACGGCGGGATATTGGGCGTGATCCTGTATCTGCTTGCTGTGCACGGCTCCATCGAAACCATGCTGCCGACCATCGCGATCTATGCATTTTCGGCGTACCGGCTCATGCCCGCACTGCAGGGACTCTATTCGGACTTCGTGAGCCTGCGTGCGAACCTGCCCATGCTGGAGTCCGTCCACGGCGACTACCATAATCTCTCAAAGAGTGGACTGGTCTCCGAAGAACCCTCCCCTCTGGGCATCACCGAATGTCTCGAGCTCAGCGGTATCACATTTTCGTATCCAAATGCTGCCAATCCTGCGTTGGCCAGTTTGAATATGAAAGTTCCCGCACGTCACACTATAGGTCTGGTTGGAACCACCGGGGCGGGTAAAACCACAGCCGTAGACCTCATACTCGGCCTGCTTGAGCCAACCGATGGATCCATGCTGGTTGATGGGCAGGATCTCTGGGCCACCGGCCGGATTCGGGCATGGCAGCGTACGCTTGGCTATGTGCCCCAGCACATCTATCTCAACGATGACTCCATAGCGGCGAACATCGCCCTCGGAGTGCCGATGGATGAAATCGACCAGGAAGCCCTGGAGCGGGCCGCACGCACGGCTAATATTCACGATTTCATTGTTAATGAGTTAGAGGAAGGCTACGACACCCACCTCGGAGAATGGGGTGTGCGACTATCAGGCGGCCAGCGCCAGCGTGTTGGAATCGCCCGCGCGCTCTATCATGACCCGCCGGTAATCGTCATGGACGAGGCAACCAGTGCCCTCGACAATGTGACCGAACGGATTGTCATGGAGGCTGTTCAGAAACTGGGGGCCCAGAAGACGATCATACTGATCGCCCACCGGCTGACCACCGTGCAGAATTGCGATCGCATCTTCCTGCTTGAGAACGGGCGAATTGCCGCATCCGGTACGTATAACGAGCTCGTTGAGGAGAACGTTCACTTCAGGGAAATGGCCCGGGCCAGCGATGAAGACGCGGCACAAGAAAGTCCAACCCTGGAATACCCGACCAACGCGACTCGATCCGCCTGACGGGACGCCGTGTCCGACTAGGCCGCAAACATTCCGGTGTCGAGCGCCCGCTCAATCTGGGTGAAGTACCACAATAATCGCGGGGCACGCCTCAGCCGATGCCAGCCCATGGGCCGTATGAGAGCGGCTGAAACGCAGTTTGGCAGTAACTCTTCGCCACTGGCGAGGGAAGCTTGATCAAGGCTCGACCACTCTTTCGGCAGATCGAATCCGCGCTTATTGGCATTGAGCACGCTCGAGTCAATTCGCCCATCGAGCCATTGTCGCAATAGCGACTTGTACCAGTCCGGGGTTGGATTGGTAACTGGCCGGGGAAGAGAGAGCGCGAATTCCGCGAGCCTAGGTGACAGGAAAGGCGCCCTGGTCTCCAGGGAGTGCGCCATGGAAGCGCGGTCGACTTTCACCAGCATGCGGCTGGCAAGAGCAACTTTGATACCGATCCACTGGGCCTTTCTGAATGGGTCGAGCGCATCAATGCTATGTTGTCGATGTGCCCAGGACGGATCGTACCCGTCAATGCTCTGCAGTAATTCCGGCGCCAGGATTGAACGACGGCGCACGCTCAGCCTCCGCGAGTTGACTATTCGGTCCTTTGTGACGCGCCCCCATCGTTCCGAGCCCAAGGCCGAGAACAACAAGGCGTCCCACCAGAAGCTCGCTGAGCTGCGCAGACCCGACACGGTCGGCACCAAAAGCGGGCTGGGTCCCAATCTAGGCGCCAGGTAGCGCCCGAAAGAATAGCCTCCAAAGACTTCGTCACCGCCGTCTCCAGTCAGGACTACCTTGACCTTGCGGGCGGCCAGCCGGGATACGTGCTCGGTGGGCACCAGCGATGTATCCGCAAAAGGATGATCGAAAACTGTGAGGGCTCTGTCCTTGAAGTATTGGAAGTCACCCTCGCCCAAGTTGTCCTCGTGGTGGTCCGCACATATGCGAGCAGCCGTTTGCCGGGCAGCGGGCAATTCGTCATTACCGCCAAAGCCGATGCTGAATGTCTGAATGCTCGTATCCAGTAGTTCGCTGGCAAGCGTAGTGATACAGGTGGAGTCGATACCGCCGCTGAGGAACGAGCCGACTTCCACGTCCGCGAGCATGTGGGATGAGGTCGCTTCTCGGAGCTCCACGCCAAGTTGTTCTAAAGCTTCGCCCTGGGTAATCGGCTGCGGATTGGCATCCGGGGTGAACGTCCAGTAATTGCTGATTGCCGATCGGATGCTCCCCGACTCGGTGCGCTCTATACGCATCTGATGGCCGGCCGGCACCACGTTGATGTCCTCAAACCAGGTGCGGGGTTCGGCAACGAAATCCTGGATCATGGCGTCGACCACGGACTCCTTGCGCAGCGCGAAGCCGCGCCCCGCGCAGGCCTTGATTGCCTTGATTTCCGATGCAGCGATGAAGACATCTCCCAGATCGGCATAGTAGAGTGGTTTCTGGCCGAAATGATCCCTGCCCAGCAGCGCACAGCCAGTGTCGGCGTCGTACACCGCGAAAGCGAACATGCCGAGGAGCCGCTCACACAGAGACTCCTCCCATACGCGGTATCCGTGTAGCAAGACTTCCGTATCTGAGTTGGTCTTGAACTGGCAGCCTGCCAGCTCCAACTCTTCACGCAACTGAGGAAAGTTGTAAATCTCGCCGTTGTAAGTCACCCAAAGGTTACCGTCCTGCATCGGCTGGTTAGCACGGTTCGATAGGTCGATGATGGAGAGCCGCGTATGACCCAGACCAACGGTATCCGCCTCGAGAAACACCGACTGCTGCGCGTCCGGTCCACGATGAATCATCGTGTCACGGGCGGCGTCGAAGTGTGCCCGATCCAAGGGTTTGCGGGACAATGCGATGAGAATTCCGCACATGAGAGATGGGTGCCTTTAACCTCTACCTAGGTTGCGGGCTGAGCCGCAGGCTACAACTGCATTTGCGGTGGTATGCAAAATTGGTGCGTTTCGACTCATTCCGTTTAGGATTCCAACTGCTCGCCTTGACCTGCACTGCGTGGCGCATAGAAATGAAAACCGTCCACATCCTCCACCAGCTCGTAGCGTTCCAACAGCTTTTCCATCACCCCGGGGAAATTGGCGAGCCGAAACTGATCGAACTCGCCATCGGGGCCTCCCGTGGCGGTATCCACTACCAACTCCGGCTTGCGAGCCAAAACATCGCCTATCCAGCGATCCTCGTAGTACTGGCGCTGTCTTGAGGTGTACAGTGCCCTTTCGTTCTGAGCCTCTCGAGTGCCAAGCCGCACACCCGCACGACAGATATCCGCGAACCTCACGCCCCAGATAGCAACGGCTGCGTGCGGCCCCGCGTGCCGCAATACCGCATCGGTAACGGGCGGAATCTCTTGGCCTTCCGCATAGCTCCTTTCGGGTTTGTGTACGGACATGTTGCGCTGAAGCAGGTTGTATTCCGCAGATGCCACAGCAACTAGAACGACCGCGGTGCCGATGACCAGCCCATTGGAGATACGCCCCAGTAGGGGAAGTTCCAGCTTGAACTTGGTCGTGCTTGCGGCATCCATGGCGGTCTTGACGAGGGCGCCGATCACCATGGCCAACGGAATAAAGAACAATACGAGGTAATGGGTCCAGTTGTTCTTGGGCAGCACGATAGCGTAGATGGCGGCGACGCACAGTAGACCGCCGAGAATCAGTTCCCGTGCGCGAATAGCGCGGCGAAATTTGTCGCTCCATATGGCCGCAGGAGCACTTGCTAGTATCACGACCAGCCCAAGGAGCAGGAGTCCGCGGGAATCTGGTGGCGCGAAAAAATACTGGGGCGCACGCAGCAGGTTTTGGAGAAACGTCACGTCCTGCTGTGTCGCGTTCCAACCAACGCTGGCATACAGCAGGTTGTTTAGTACATAGGACTGCCAGAAGTCGTAAAGGGCTCCTCCGACCAGCAGGTAGACGGTCATGAATGCCGCGAATGCGGCCACGCCTAGCAAGTGATGCGTGAGGCGATTGGGATGCTCCTTGAGTGCGGACCAGCAAGCGAACACACCCCAGACAAGGGCAATGGGGGCAGCCTGTATTTTGGCAAACGGAACCATTGCGAGGATCACCCCAAGCAAAAAGGCAGGCAGGCGCCCTGAATTGTCCGTGTCCCCGAAAAGACGGACCTGAACGTAAAAGGCAAGCGCGAGCAGCAGGAAGGCCATATGCTCGCCGTTGTAGGCAAGGTAGTCCCAATACGTGGCCGTTGCTGGAACAATGGCCAGCGGCAGAATCAGAATCCTGGCCAGGCTGCCTCCGTATAGGCGGCGGAACCCCGCGAACATCAATCCGAACGTCACGCACCAGATGGCAACCGTGACGAATTTGAGTGAGGTGTAGTCAACGGGGAATCCGAACAAGCCCGGCAGTGCAACCGCAAAGGTGGAAATGGGCCCGATCGCCTGCATCTCTGCGGACATCCAGAAAAATGGACTGTGCAACAGAGTCCTGGCGCTCAGCAGCAGACTGCTCTCATCGGGATTCTGTTCCAGTTCGATGAAGTTCGGTAACCGCAACACGATCAGCATGAGCATCAGCAGCGTTACAAAAAGGCGATCGCTCAGTAGCGTTTGCAGAGTCTTGGATGCCGCAGGTGGCAGACGCAGCAGAGGCAGAAAGGCTAGCAGCGCCAGCGCACCCGTTGCTATGGAGCCGAGCGCAAACCACAGTTCGTTTCCCCAACTCCCCAAGCCCATGAGCCATTGGGCGAGTTCTTGCTGAAAGGGATTTATCGGCATCGCACTAGGTCCTTGTAGCGTTTTTCCTTGCCAGATGAGTCGACGGATCGCGCAGCACCATCACGCGCGGGCGATCATAACTGAATTCATATTATGAGCATTGGCCTCATCCAATGCCGGTGAGTAGTGCTCAGTTTGGTGAATGGTTTGTAAGCACCGTCGGCTCCCGGGCAGCATGCCGTGTGGCCCCCGCTCGGTAAGCAGAAAGGTTGATCAATTCCTCAGCTACGTTCTCTAAGCACCTCTCGGTACACGTCGACATAACGCTCGGCAATCGCGCGCCAATCGAAGCCGGCTACCAGTTCCGAGCTACGCTGTCGCAGCCTGGCGCTAAGGTCCGGGGTAGCCAGTACTTTGGAGATCTCTGCGGACAAAGCGCTTGGCTCCCCTGGCTTCACGAGAATTCCGGAGACGTCGTGTTCGATGAGATCTCGGTTGCCCGAAATATCTGTAGCTACCACAGTCAGTCCCGCGGCCATTCCATCGAGCATGGCCAGCGACAGGCCCTCCGCATCACCCGACACGCCTGCGGACACATATACGTCGCTTGCACCGTACAGTTCGCCCAGACGATCGCGGTCGTTCGCCATTGGCTGTATCGATCCCGTGAGCACCACCTTGCGCTGTAGCCCCAGTTTTTCGATCAGACCGCCGAGCCCTTCAGTATTGCGGCCCACGATGACCAGTCGAGCAGCACTGTGTTTTTCGAGAATCGATGGCATCGATTTGATCAGATTCTCATGGCCCCGCCTAGGCTCATAATTGCCAACAGTAAGTATCAGACGCGTCTGCTCGCCAAGTCCAAACTCGGCGCGGACCGCCGCACCATCGGCTGCCGGGAAGCGCCGGGTGTCAACGCCGTTGGGAATCATGCAGATCTTTTCGCGGACCGCGCCCGCCTCCGTCAAAGCCGCTGCAACATTTTCGCTGATTGCCGTAACCCGATCTGCGGCTACGACAGCCGCATCAATTTTTTCCCTGATGACGGGATTGAGGCGGTGCCCGTACGACAGTTTCGGGATGGTCTGAATATCCGCACCGTGGGGTGTGATTATCAGCGGGACGGTCCTGGTGGCAGCGGTACGACTGGCCACATACCCAGTTGGATAGGTGTTATGTGCATGAACAACGTCCGCACCCCACAGCCTGAGGTCAGCTGACAGGCTCATCCCGGCAATCTGTTCGGGAAATAAACCAAACAGCTTGGGCCACCGGTGCACGGGAAAAGCAAATTTTACTTTGCGGTGAGTGAAGAAACCGGATGGTCCCAGCACTCTGACTTGGTGCCCGATATCAGTAAGGGCGCGGGCAAGTTGGAACACAACCATTTCCCTACCGCCTATCGCGGGCAGAAAGTTATTGACGTACAAGACGATGTTCAGTGGGTCATTCACTATAGGTGGCTTTCCGGGGCGAGTGCAGGAAAATGTTGGGGCATCCGTAAAGGCAATTTACAAGCATATCCAGTGTGTGTTTGCGTTGCCGAATTGTGAACAAAATAAATTAGATTGCCGCGAACATAGTTAACAATTGCTGCTGGCGTTGAATGTTAAGCTTTGCTCGCGCATCGATATACCCGTTTTCTGTAATCTCCTATGAGCCAATACATTCTGGGCATTTCTGCCTTCTACCACGACTCCGCGGCAGCGCTGCTGCGCGATGGACAGGTGGTTGCCGCCGCGCAGGAAGAGCGCTTTACCCGACGCAAGCACGATCCCGGCTTTCCTACCCACGCTGCACGGTACTGCCTTGATTTCGCGAACATCGGCGTTGCCGATGTGGACTATGTAGGCTTCTATGAAAAGCCGCTTGTCAAATTCGAGCGCCTGATCGATACGTACCGGGCATACGCGCCAGAAGGCCTGGAATCCTTTGCTGAGGCTTTTCCGCTCTGGGCTCGCCAGAAGCTGCAGATGCCCGACGTTCTGCGCGATCAACTTGGCAGTGAATTCCGAGGCGAGATCTGCTTCACAGATCATCACGAGTCCCACGCCTCCAGCGCCTTTTTCCCGTCCCCCTTTCTGGACGCCGCGATACTGACGCTGGATGCCGTCGGGGAATGGAGCACCAGTTCAATCGGGCACGGAGTAGACAATCGACTCGAGCTTACCCACGAGATGCGCTTTCCCCACTCATTGGGCATGCTGTACTCAGCGTTCACCTACTACACCGGCTTTCGTGTCAATTCTGGTGAGTACAAGCTCATGGGTCTTGCCCCCTACGGCTCGCCAACCTACGTGGACACGATCTATGACAAGCTGATCCGCTTGAGTGACGACGGCGCTCTGTGGATGGACATGTCCTACTTTAACTACTGTCAGGGATTGACCATGACCTCCGAGCGCTTTCACGAGTTGTTCGGTGGTCCGCCGAGGGAACCGGACAGCCAAATCTCTCAAAAAGAGATGGATCTTGCAGCTTCCATCCAAGTGGTCTGCGAAGAAGCGGTCATGCGCAGCGCTCGGCATGCAAGGAACCTGACCGGATCTGACAATCTGGTCATGGCCGGTGGTGTCGCCCTCAACTGTGTGGCAAACGGTCGTGTTCTGCGTAAAGGTCCGTTCGAGAATGTCTGGGTGCAGCCTGCCGCAGGAGACGCTGGGGGCGCATTGGGATCGGCCTTGCTGATCTGGCACCACCTCCTCGGTAATCCTAGAACGCCTAACCCCAATGACAGCCAGCAAGGGTCTCTGCTCGGGCCACAATTTTCCGAAAATGAGATTCGAATATTTCTCGATTCCGTGGGCGCACGCTACCACCACATCGCGGACGATGCCGATCTCGCGCGCGAGGTCGCCGGAGCCATCGCAGATGAGAAGATCATTGGTTGTTTCCAGGGCCGCATGGAATACGGACCGCGAGCCCTGGGGTCGCGCAGCATTATTGGTGATCCCAGATCCGAAAAGATGCAGCAGGTGATGAACCTGAAGATCAAGTATCGCGAATCGTTTCGACCCTTTGCTCCTTGCGTACTGCGTGAGCACGCCTCTGAAATATTTGATGTGAGGCCGGGAGAGGACACGCCCTATATGCTCATGGTCGCGCCAGTCGCCGACTGCTGGCGCACGCAATTGAGCGGCGATGAGAAAAGACGCATGGCCGACCCGGATCTGAGGGTCCGAGTCTCGGTGCCGCGATCGAAGTTTCCAGCCATTACCCATGTGGACTACTCGGCGCGCATTCAAACCGTTGATGAAGAACGACATGGCAAGTTTCATCGAATCATGAAAGCGTTCTACGAAGAAACGGGATGTCCCGTCGTCGTCAATACGAGTTTCAACATCAGAGGGGAACCCATTGTCGGCACCCCTGAAGACGCCTATCGGTGTTTCATGGCGACCGATATGGACTGTCTGGCTCTGGAGAATTTCCTGCTGTTCAAGCAAGAACAGGATGCCGCACTACGAGTGAGCGCCGAAAGCTACCAAGCTCAATATGATTTGGACTAGTCCTCGACCCGCATCAACGCAACTTTCGCGACGCATTTGAGATGACATTATGATTAGCCTTCCCAACCAACCCCGACGCGCAGATCGCCTCGCTTTCTGGATCGTTCTTTCCGTTGGCGGTGGCGCCATTTTGTCGTTGCTTGTCTTGTGGGGTGCAGGATCGGCGCTCGCTCTGAGCGTACTTGTTGCCGTCGCACTGACGTCAGGGGCAGGATTTCTGTTTCCATCCGCCTCGACCACAGTTTACGGATGGTGGCGGAAGCTGACGCGAAGAGCATCTTATGTACTGGTGAAGGCGCTGGTCTATATCTGTCACGCTACGGTTTTGCGGTGGTGCAAGCGCTTTGGACCGAATCTGGATTCGTTCGTTGGCAATGAGCCCCAGCAACCAGCCTGGATCCCACGCAGCACAGTCGAGCCACACGCGTACCATTCGACCTGGCACAGCGTCTCACCGGATCAGCTGGAGCGCTCGGACAAGTCCAGGTGGTCTGAGAGCGAGGATCGGGGCTGGGTTTTCGCGATACTGGTTTACGCCCGGGTGATTGCGCTCATCCGCGGCTCGAGCCAACGAACGACGGCCACCAACATCTATACCTTGTTTTAGAACAGGAAGTTCGGTGCGAATACTACACATACTCGTTGGAGCGTTTGCGATGGTATCGGTGCTACCCGTGCTGATACTCGCCGCCCCCTTTATCGCAGTTGCCCATCTGACCGCCTGGTTGTCGAAGAGGCTCGAACCCGAACATGCCCTCTGGGGAGATCTCATAAAATTCGATGAGCAGTTCGGCTGGAAACCAACGCCCTCAATGAACAGCTGGCATCTGGTAGACGACGTTTTCAAAACCACCACCGACGAGGATGGATGTAGGGGCGCAGGATCCATCGACGAAGCCGAGATGATAGTTGTGGGGGACTCGTTCGCTTGGGGATACGGGGTTAGTGACCAAGATTTCTTTGCCAATCTTGATAACACCCCCAAGACAAAAGCCATCGGTTGCGTCGGCTACAATCAGATTCAGCAACTGATGTGGATGCGTGAAATCGGCCCCAGACTCAGTGGCAAAACGGTGGTTTGGTTCGTATATCTGGGCAATGACCTGTATGACAACCTGCAGCCGCATATGAACGGCTACCGGACGCCGTTTGTGCGCCAGTCACGAGGCGGCGGACCGTGGGAAATCGTAGCTTCCCACGTCTCCCCGCAACGCTGGTTTTTCAAAACGGAAGCGCTGACCGGTAGTGATCACTACCTTGAGCAAGCGAGCGAACTATGCGTCGACAATCACTTCTCTCGCAGAGCCTATTCGGCGTGCGAGTTTCTGCTCGGAGAGGCTAAGGCGTTGTGCGATGAGTCGGGTGCGGATCTGGTGATCGCTTCCATTCCCGAAAAGATCCATTACGACGTCGATCGGCTCAGGTCACAGTTAGCCGAGCATCCCTGTGGTGGTGACGCCATCGATCCGGACTACCCGGACCGGCGGTTAAACGACATGTGTGAGCGCCTGGGAGTGCCTTTCGTGGCAACCAAGCAGCTCACCACCATCGATGACTTCAAAGCCTCTGACTGCCATTGGAACGAGCGGGGCCACGCGCGAATTGCCCAGCTACTCAAGGACCTGCATCGTAATGCCAATCGCGTCCAGCCTCCTAGGGAGCACTCCAACCTCTAACGTTTATCGGCTGTCGCTCTGGCGCAGCTATCGCGCGATCGTTTTCGGGTTGCGCGATGGGGTGCGCTTCTGGCGCGCTGCTGAATGATTCTCTGAACCGCAGCGCTGCAACTAACCCGGAAAGGAGCATCAGCAAGGCCGTTGGGACGCTCGCATGGACAAGGCTCTTGTAGAAGAAGATAACTGGCAGCATGGCCAGCGCTGCAAACCAACCCAACCCGATAACCCCACGCAGGCCGGGTGCACCAGACAGAACAGCAGCGTCGCGCAGCACCATAGCAGAAAGCACCAAAACGAGGACCAGCCCAACTATCCCCGTTTCCAATATGGTGTAGCCGTAGGTAGTTCGTGCCACATCGTAGTCTACGAAGTACTCTGAATACGCTCCGCGAAGGAGTTCATACCGCTTCGGGGACGCTACGTTGCCGATTCCCAATCCGAATGCCAGGCTGGCAAAGTCGTCGGAAATCAGCTTGTATGAAAATACTATCGTATCGGATCGCGGTACGATCCTAGCTTTGGCTTCTTCCGCATCCTCAATCTTTCCAGAATATTCATGACGCAACATAATATCCGAGTAGTATCCCACCAGCGTGCGGTCGCCATACTTCTCTGGGAAAAAGACTTCATACGACACAAAATAAGTAGCAACGAAGAGAATAGACAAAAGCCCCGCGGCTGAAAGCCTGCGAAGGCGCTGCGCACCGGAGGAAGATTGCCACGCCAAGGCAATTACCGCGACGCCGAGAAGGAAAATGGATGCCTTGGTCTCGTTCAAAAAGGTAGGCAGGAGCAGGATCGGCAAGGCTCCGATCAGACTAGCAGTGGAAATTCGGCCTCGAAGACGCAAGGCGCCTAGCATGACGATGGCCGCAACCATCAGTATGGTTGTCATTGAACCAGACGGGAGGGTACCCCGAACCACATCACCGGTAGGGTTGGCTGGGTATAGTAACAACCGCTGGTAGACGCAGACGGGGAACTGAATGAAGCACATGACCAGCAGAAATTTGAACAAACGCGCCAGGTCCTTCTCGGAGAAATTAAAGGCCGCGGGAACGAGAAAGAGCGGCAGGAATTTCACATAGTCGCGCAAGCCGGCGAGGAACGCCCCCGAGGACATGGAATTGACAATGGAGCCCAGCGCGAAATGCGCCAGGATTAGAACGCCGATCAAAAGGTATTTGGGCGACAGATGCAGTTGCTTGTTTCGACCGATCTCCAGCATGACCAGCACAAATAGCAAACCCGATCCGAGTTCAGTCGCGAGCGGGACAAGGCGTGCTGCGGGGCCCAACAATCGGAGCAGGTCCACATAATCGGCCACGAAAGCGGCCGCGATAGTAAGGTATAGGACAAGCGCTACAAACATTGGTCAGTACGAAATCGGTTGCAGCCTGCGACTGCCCGTTGGGCCGGGATAGTTCCGGCTCTAGTTGCGCAATGGCGTGGCATCAAAATAACCTCGCGGATCCGCTCAGCAACAAATTACTTGCTCGTTTCCTGCTTGATACGGCCACATTGAACCGAATTTGACCCCTCGAATCATCTCATTGCTTCGCGAATTCGAACCAAGAGCGGTCAATACAAGAATTTAACCATGTCCTGGAGTCAATCGCGCGCCTAAAATGTTGTCGGTCTGTAATGAATTGAGGTGGGATGTCCCTACTGGACGAATGAATCTTCCCAAGGTGGATATCGTGCACGGACTTCTCCGCCAGCGGGACATACAGTACCCAGATCGAACTCGGCAGATGCAATGATCAGAGCCCTCACCAGAGCCCTCGTACGCCCCTATCGGCGCACCACGCCGATAACCAAACGCGTGGCCGTACTCATACCCATGCGGTCGGAACCCGCAATCTCGGACGAAGAGATGGTCGCGGTTCGCCAATTGGAGCACTTCCTACCGGACCATGAGCGATTTTTCCTTACCCCGAAGGGCAGGCCGTTTCACATGGAAGGCTATGGCTGCGTGGAGTGTCCGCGAAAATATTTCGGGTCAATCGGCGCCCACTCCAGAATGTTATTGAATCCCGACTTCTACAAGCGCTTTGAAGAGTACGAATACCTATTTTTTTACCACCTCGATTCCATCGTGCTGTCCCCAGACCTGGAGAGGTGGATGGATGAAGATTGGGACTATATAGGGCCACCGTGGGTGATTTCGCAGGATACGCCATGGGTCAAGCGACAACGTGTGGGCAACTGCGGGTTTTCGCTACTGAGAGTCGAAGCCATTACCAAAGCTCTGTTGAACCGATACCGGGCGGAGCCCTCCTACTACTGGTCCGACAAATTCATCAGAAGCGGTGCCCGGATGCCATGGGTTTTTCCACTATTACGCAAGCTGGGAGACTCGCTTCCGAGCGTGAAGTTCTTCAGCAGAACCGTCCAACGATGGGAAAAGTCGGAGTCTCAAGCTCACAACATGGACTTGTTCTTTTCCGACGAGGCTTCCATCTACAATCCTGAGTTCAGGGTTGCGCCGTTTGAAGAAGGCTTGAAGTTCGGGTTCGAGGCAGACCCGAGAAAATGTTTTGAACTAAACGGCCATAGAATGCCCTTTGGCGCGCACGCCTGGTACAAGTTTGATCGGCAGTTCTGGGAACCCCACCTGCTTTCCACAAGCACGCACGCTCACGATGAGCAATCTGTTGGGTAAGGCTACCACCCGCCATGAACATTCTGGGCATATCTGCGTACTATCACGACAGCGCCGCCGCCCTGTTGCGCAACGGAGAAATTGTCGCTGCCGCGCAGGAAGAACGATTTACCCGCAAGAAGCACGACTCCAGCTTTCCGCATCATGCCGTAGCGTACTGCCTCGGCGAGGCTGGTATCGCGTTGCAGGCAGTGGACTGCGTTGTGTTTTACGACAAGCCTCTGGTGAAGTTCGAGCGCCTGCTTGAAACCTATCTCAGTTATGCCCCAAAGGGCGTCCGCTCGTTCATTGCCGCCATGCCAATCTGGTTGAAGGAGAAGCTCTTTCTCAAGCAAACCCTACGCAAGGAGCTATCGGCATATCTGGGCGACGACGATCCGCCACCAAAGTTGATGTTCGCAGAGCACCATCAATCCCACGCCGCATCAGCGTTTTATCCGAGCCCCTTCCAGCGCGCAGCGGTACTTTGCCTTGACGGGGTCGGTGAGTGGGCGACCACCACAGCGTGGCTGGGCAACGGCAACGACCTGCAGCCGCTGTGGGAGATCGACTTTCCACACTCGTTGGGACTGCTCTATTCGGCGTTTACTTACTATGCCGGCTTCAAGGTCAATTCCGGCGAGTACAAACTCATGGGGCTAGCCCCGTATGGACGGCCGATCTATGCCGAAAAGATTCTCGACCATCTGGTGGACCTGAAAGCCGACGGTACCTTTCGGCTGGATATGCAGTACTTCAACTACTGCACCGGGCTTACCATGACCAACGCCCGCTTCGACACGCTATTTGAAGGCCCGCCGCGAGCCGCCGAAAGCGAGATTACCCAGCGAGAAATGGATATCGCGGCTTCCATTCAATCGGTCACCGAAGAGGTGGTGCTGCGCCTGGCGTCCACTCTGCATACCGAGACCGGCGAAGAGAATCTGTGCCTTGCCGGGGGTGTGGCGCTCAACTGTGTAGCCAATGGCAGAATTCTGCGTGAGGGCCCGTTTTCCAACCTGTGGATCCAACCTGCGGCCGGTGACGCGGGTGGCGCGCTGGGTGCTGCCACGGTGGTGCAGAACGCGTTGTCGCCTACGCCACGGGTATGCGACGGGGCCGATCAGATGCAGGGGTCCTATCTCGGACCGCGAGCCCACGGCGAAGACATCCGCCGTACGCTGGACGAATTCGGCGCCAGCTACCGGGCCCTCGATGACGCCGAGCTGATGCCACGCCTGGCCGAAATTCTCGAACGCGAGAACGTGGTTGGTTGGTTTCAGGGGCGTATGGAATTCGGGCCAAGAGCGCTGGGGGGACGATCTATCATTGGTGATCCACGCAGCACCAAAATGCAGTCCGTGATGAATCTGAAGATAAAATATCGAGAGTCGTTTCGACCCTTTGCTCCGTCGGTACTGGCAGAGCGGGTCACGGACTACTTCGAGCAGGATACGCCCAGCCCCTATATGCTGATCGTGGCCCCCGTGCGCGAGAGTCTGCGGCTGGAGCTCGCTGACGAGCAGCGTCAGCTGTTTGGCATCGAGCAGTTGAATCTCAAACGCAGCGAGCTCCCCGCCATTACCCATGTGGACTATTCGGCGCGGGTTCAGACGGTGCACGCTGATACTAATCCGCGCTTTCACGCCTTGCTGAGCGCCTTTGAGGACAAGACCGGATGCGGCGTGCTGGTGAACACCTCTTTCAACGTGCGCGGCGAGCCCATGGTAGGAACTCCCGAAGACGCTTACCGGTGCTTCATGCGCACGGAAATGGATTACCTTGTGATCGAGAATTACCTCCTTGCTAAGTCCGATCAACCGCCTCTGGAGTCCGACAGCAACTGGCAAAACGAGTTCGAATTGGATTGATGAGCGGACAAGCGCGCAATATCACCACTCCCGATCGCAAGGGCTTGCGGGAGTTCGGGCTCGTCACGGGAGCCATTATCGCGGGTCTGTTCGGCCTGCTGCTGCCCTTCCTGTTCGCCCTGGCCTACCCACTGTGGCCCTGGATTGTATTTGCGATTTTAGGCTTGTGGGGCTTGTTGTGGCCCAGCACTTTAGGTGGTGTTTACCGGGGCTGGATGCGGTTCGGGCTGCTGCTGTCCAAAGTCACCACACCCATCATCATGGGGACCGTGTTTTTTCTGGTGATTTCCCCCATTGCGCTGATACTCAAATTGATAAAATGGGATGCCATGATGCGTCGTCTCGACGATGACGCCGAGACGTACCGACTCGAGAGTCCGCAATCTGAGAACCATAACCTGGATAGGCCATTTTAGATGCTGGAGCTGTTGTCGGACCTGTGGGATTTCATGCGCGAGCGAAAGAAGTTCTGGCTTGCCCCCATCATCATCGTCATGTTGCTGCTTGGCGGACTTATCGTACTAGCGGAGGGCTCTGCGGTCGCGCCGTTCATATATACGCTGTTTTAAGCGCAGAGTAGGCATCCACCTCTCCCGCTACTCGCATCAATGCTGGGTTTCGGTAATGAGCTAATTGTAATAATTAACCATGCTTTCTTTACATAGACGCACGTTCGAAGTATGGGCTACGGATAAACTTGCCATCGTAACTACTGGCCAAGCAGCAACGCCATGCACCGTCATCCCCACTCAGTAGTGGCCCCACCAGCAGGTGTGTCGTGAGCGGCCGCCAGTTTCTTATCGTGGGCGGCGACATAGCTGGCAATCTCGGTGATTCGGCTATCGCCCTGGCCCTGACCGAAGCCATTAAGCGTATCCACCGCGAGGCCAGGATAGCCATCGTAGCCAACCAGCTGCGCGTGCACGGCCCAGACGTTCCGGATCTGTACGTGGCGCCGGGGCCGCGCGGAATGAAGGGGCTATTCGCGACAGCGGCCGCCAGTGATGCGGTGATCTGCGGCGGTGGCGGGTTGTTTCAGGACGACGACAGCCTGGTCAAGATGCCCTACTGGGCCTTTCGCCTGCTGACTATTCGGCCTTTTGCGCGCCGCATTATCGGATTCAGCATTGGCGCCGGACCGCTTAGACATCCGCTGAGCAGATTCAGCGCTCGAATAGCCACCGCACTGCTTGACACCGTCAGCGTGCGAGACCGTTTAGCCAAGGAAGCGTTACAGAGTTCCTGTTCTCAAACCGTTGATGTGATCCCCGACCCGGCCTTCATGCTGACTGCAGCATCTGGGCAGGCGGCGGATAAAGCTCTCGGTGCCGCCGGTATCCCGCTTGATGGACGACCGCTGATTGGTGTGGCCCTCCGGCGCTATTTCAACGCCGCGGGCGGCATGATTCCGCACCAACTGCGTACACGCCTGGGATTTACGCCACGTGGCCGCAGCCGCATGGCTGAGCTCCGAGCACGCATCATCGGTGCCCTTGAAGCGGTAATTGCAAAGACCGGTGCTCACGTGGTGTTCTTACCTACCTACCATTCGCCGGTGGAGAACGATACGCAGATCTGTAAGGAGTTCGCCGACTTACTTCCACAGGGAAGCGCTAGCATTCTCGAAGCATCCGATCCGCGCCTTTATAAGGCCATCATGGGCCGCCTACGCGCGCTTCTAGCTGGCCGGATGCACCCCGCCATTCTTGCGGCTGGCATGGGCACGCCCAGCGTGGGCCTGGCCTACAACCAGAAATTCAGAGGCACCTTCGAGCTCATGCGACAGAAGCGTGTTATCGACGTGGCGGAGGTTGCTGAGCAGGACTGTGCAGACCAACTTGCCCGTCTGCTGGTGCAAGCTATGTATCAGGATGATGGTACCCGGCAGGAACTAAAACGCAGGACCAACGAGCTTGCGGAGCGAACCCGTCATCACCTGGCCAGAGTGCTCAATTCACAACCTCCGCCCGAACCCGCCGAATTGGCCAATAGGCTGGGTCAATGAGCGGGCGGTCAGACACACTTAGCAAGGCCCACGGTCACGATCCGTTACTGCTGAACGCAAGCCAAGGCTTTGTCGCAAGACTAGACGCGTTCATAGACGACGCGGTCAAGCACGTGCCGTTCTACGCTGATCGCCTGGCCTCCTCACGAAACGGCAACCCGGGGAGGTTTCGAGATCTGCGCCCGGTTACCAAATCTGAGCTTGTACGCACCACCACCCTAGCGTTAACCAACTCTCGATTCGATGCGGCCAACCTGCGCATCGAGCGTACTACGGGCTCTTCCGGCCAGCCGTTCTCTGTGGCCATGCACCGCAGCTATCTCCTGCGCCGCAATTGGCGCTTTCTTCGGGCACTCCTCGACGTGGGATACCGACCTGGGCAGCGCGTGATGTTGGTAGCCAGAACTGGCGAGCCCACTCAGAAAGATCGCTTCGGATGGTGCTACGCGCGCATCGACCAACCCGTGGAAATGCTCTACGTTCGCTACCAGGCTATCAAACCCAGCATCTTGTATGGATGCGTGACGCCACTGCGCCTGCTGGCCGAATACGCCCGCAAGAACGGCAAACCCCTGCACCGGCCCAATCTAGTCATCACTACCGCGGAAGGGCTCACCGACGCGGCACATGACCACATCAGCCGTGAGTTCCAGGCACCAGTGTCTGACTTCTACGGATGCACCGAAATGGGGCTGGTGGCTTGGAAACGGCCGGGCGCAGCATATTACGAGACATTCGACAACTCGATCGCGATCGAGCTGGCACCTTACTCGCCTAACGCAGGCTGGTACCAGCTGATTCTGACCAATCTGGAACTGCGCTCCATGCCCATTTTACGGCTGCAGATTGGCGACCTGGCCGAGGTCAGGGCCTTTGACTCGACGCCGCGCATCGTCAGGTTTCAAGGCCGAGAGATCGATGCGCTGATTAGAGAGGATGAGGTCATCTCACCCTATGCCGTGACGACGCAGCTCGAGAAGATCGAGGACCTTAATCGTTTTCAGCTGACTCAAGTGAGTCCACGCCGTTTCGATGTAGATGTGGAGTGTGACGCAGGTGCCAAACTGGCCGTTGCACAGCAGATAAAATCGTGCCTACGAGAAACTTTCGGCAATGACATCGAGATTGCGTTGAACTTTGTCGACAAAATTCCGGTAGAGATGCTTCGGAAGTTTCGTCCAATTCGTTCACTAGTTGGCCGGCAAGAATGAGAATATTGTGTCAGAACTACGAATTCCCGCCTTTGGGCGGCGGGGGCGCTGTAATTTCGCAACACCTGGCCGAAGAGCTATGTGATCGAGGCCACGAGGTAGATGTTGTTACGTCTGGAATGAGTGGCCTACCCCACTTCGAGCGGTCGGGGCTATTGAGTGTGCGGCGTGTGAATGTGCTGCGCACGAGACGGTACATGGCAAATAGCGCGGAACTGGCAAGCTACGTCTATCCTGCCTATCGCGCATCGTTGGCAGCCCATCGCGATATGCCGTTCGATGTCAATCACACCCATTTTGCTCTACCAAGCGGTGTCGCATCGCTTGCGCTCAAGCGTAAGACGGGACTCCCTTACGTGCTGACCCTCCACGGGTCGGATGTGCCTGGTTACAATCCGGACCGCTTCAGACTGGCCCACTTGCTTGCCAGGCCTATCTGGAAGCAAGTGGTCAAGGACGCGGCCGCGATCGTATCTCCTTCGTATCATCTCAAAGAGCTGTTCCAACGGCATATAGATCTTCCCGTACGGGTTATTCCCAACGGATTTGCACCACGCATGGTCAACGAAGAACAGCATACCAAGAGAAACAGAATTCTGGTTGTGTCACGAATGTTTCACCGAAAAGGAGTTCAATACCTGCTGCGCGCATTGCAAGGGTGGGA
>CENY01020503.1_pt1 | contig 23295 bp, 26 predicted proteins | sample 356181 | NCBI WGS metagenome assembly CENY01 (sample SAMEA2619840, study PRJEB7988) | marine metagenome | isolation source: saline water (ENVO:00002010), including
GCTGGAGAAAACGTCCCAGTCGTGGTCACTCCAGGAGATGGTGCCTTTCGGTGAGCTAGGTGGATCGATTGGAGCCGGGTGTGGCTCAAAGGGGGACCATTGTGTCCCGATAAAGAATAGTGCGATCGCTGCAACTGGCCCCAGGGCTGCTCTATACTGGATCATTGGCCTTCCCGAGCTGTCTCGGACGTAATATCTCTTGGCGTCACACCGGGCATAGCTGGCTTGCTCAGTTTGCCCTCATCCCGTGCTCGCTGAATTGCTCGCCAAACATTGGGTGGAGAGAAAGGAAGCCGGTCCACGCGCACACCAATAGCGTCGTAGATCGCGTTAGCTATAGCGGGAATCGACGGATGTAAAGGCCCTTCACCTGCTTCTTTTGCTCCATACGGACCTTCAGGGTCGATGGACTCGACGATCAGTGACTCAAGTTCTGGCGTGTCTAGGCTAGTTGGAATTCGGTAGTCGAGGAGTGAGGGGGCATTATGGAGACCTGCGCGCCCGTGGTCGACGTCTTTAAAGATCTGCTCCTCCATGATGGCCTCGGCGGCTCCCATGTATGCTGATCCCTCCATTTGACCCTCTACAAGGACGGGGTTCAGTGCTCGGCCACAGTCATGCGCGATCCAGATTTTCCTCACTTCGACCACACCTGTTTCTATGTCTACGTCGACCTCGGCTACGTGGGCGGTGAATGAATACGCCGGGGACGCGCCGATCGTCCCACCGCGGTATTCACCGTGCACATCCTTCGGTGTGTTATACCAGCCTGTTGCACCAAGGGTACCATGCTCAGCTTCTGCGAGGTTAAATGCCTCAGCTATAGGCATGTGCTTTGACGTGTCCTGCGCCCACAAAGCTAATCCACCCGAGAGGAGCACCTCCGACGACTTCACTCCCCAGGACTTTGAGACCGACCCCTGCACTAGTCTCCGAAGCCGTGTGGCGGCGTCGATAGCAGCGTTTCCGAGCATAAAGGTTACGCGGCTGGAATAAGCGCCAAGGTCAACTGGGGTAAAGTCAGTGTCACCTCTCAGGACTCGCACCCACTCAAGAGGCACACCCAGCTCTTCTGCGGCGATATAGGCAACGACGGAGTCACACCCTTGTCCGATTTCGCTTGCGCCGCTGAAGACGGCCACCCGACCGCTTCGGTCGATCTGCATCTGGACGGCAGACTGGGGCATTTCGTTTGGATAGATCGGGTAGTTCGTACCCGAAATGTATGTTGAGCCAGCAATCCCGATGCCTCGCCCAAAGGGTAGGCTGCGGAATTTGTCTTCCCACGCTGACGCCGTTTCCACCGAAGAGAGACACTTGAGGAATCCATTTGAAGTCACCCGTAATTCATTGATGGTCCTCGTGTTTTCCCCTATAAAATTGCGGCGCCTGAACTCTATGGGATCCAATTCGACCTTTTCAGCGAGCTTATCGATTTGGACTTCGAACGCGAATCGCGGTTGGACGGACCCGTGGCCCCGCTTTGGCCCGCACGCAGGCTTGTTCGTGTACACGCGTGTCGAGTCGAAGCGGTAGGCCGGCATCTCGTAAGGCGCACACAGCAGCTGGCCGGAATAGTAGGTTGTCACCAGGCCAAAAGAAGCATAGGCACCCCCGTCGAGCAGGATTTTGGCGTCTATAGATGAAAGTTTACCGTCTTTGGTGGCACCTGTCCGGTAGTGCATGTGGAATGGGTGCCGGCCACGATGCGAGTAAAAAACCTCTTCGCGCGTATAGAGTATCTTCACCGGACGGCCGGTCTTCATGGATAGCTTGCCGACGCAGAACTCTAGGTCGAATGGCTCGCTCTTCCCTCCGAACGCGCCTCCTACTAGCGGTTGCAGTACTCGCACTTGTGCTTGGTCGAGCTCGAGTACTCTCGCTAGTTCACGGTGCAGGTAATGTGGGACCTGGGTCGTTGACCAAACCGTTAATCGACCTACGCCGTCCCACTGTCCGATCGCACAGTGCGGTTCGATGGCGGCGTGTGTAGTCCCCTCGAAGAAGTAGTCGCCTTCGACAACCACATCGGCCTTTTCCATGCCAGCTTCGATGTCGCCGAACTCTAGCTCCACCACCTTTGTGATGTTCCCGTTCCAGCCCTCCTTTCTCGGATCGTGCACATATGGTGTCGAACCGTCGGCCTGAAGTGCGAGGTGTGGGTCCAAGAATGCGGGTAGCTCTTGGTATTCTACGCCTATCAGGGAGAGTGCTTCGATCGCCGTGTCTTCGTCGATTGCTGCCACGGCGGCTACTCCATCTCCTATATAGCGCACTCGGTCTACGCAAAGCGGGTACTCATCTTGGGTCCAGGGGATGATTCCGTATTGGATGGGCATATCTCGTCCCGTGATGACCGCATGAACACCTTCCAGCGCTTCTGCACGCGATGTATCGATCGAAAGGATGCGCGCATGAGGGTGAGGGCTGCGGAGAATCTTGCCATGAAGCATACCCGGAAGCGTTACGTCATCCGTGTAGACGGCACGGCCTGTAGATTTTTCGAGCCCGTCTACTTTGCGCATTCCAGATCCAATCACTGTTGTGGCTGGGGCGGTTTCAGTAAAGTCTTGGTTCATTCCCAGTCCCGGGTTCTCTCTTCCAGCGAGCTGGGCACGAAACCCTGTAAGGTATAGTCCGACTGTGAGTTACGAGACTTCATCGTTCTGGCCTCCCTCTTCTTTTCGTTCCTTTATTCGTATCGCTGCAGCTTCGACGGCATCGTAGATCTTTGCGTAGCCTGTGCAGCGGCAGAGATTGCCAGCAAGTGCCTCCTGAATCTCCAACCGTGTAGGATTGGACGTCTTGTTTAGAAGTACTGCAGCGGAGCATAGAATGCCGGGTGTACAGAAGCCGCACTGGGCAGCGCCGTTAAGATCGAACTCGTCCTGAAGAGGGTGTGGCCCCTCTGGTCCGGCTAAGCCTTCGACGGTGATGACGTCAGACCCCTCCGCCTCCCACACCGGCGTGAGGCACGCGAGTGTGGGTGCACCATCTAGAATGACGGTACACGCACCGCAGTCACCCTTATCGCAACCCTGTTTTGAACCGGTCAGTGCCAGCACGTACCTTAGCGTCTCCAGGAGAGTGTAGTGGGTCGGCACGCCGACCTCGTAAATGTCTCCGTTGACCCGGAGGCGCACGACTTCAGTCATATTGGACATAGATAGTGACAAGGTCGCTCGCGCTGTGTCATGTTGGCAACGGCACCTTTGTCATGACCTGTGGTAGACAGACGTCAATCTTTAAATGAGAGTTCAGTCGACGGTCGCTCCGCTGAGCGCCGGTCGTTAAGACAACAGAGCGGGAGATGTAATGCCTTATCCAGAGATGATGGTTGCCCCGATGCGAGAAGATCTGGTCCGTGTGGGCTTCTCCGAGATGCGTACGCCAGACGAAGTCGATACGCTTTTAGGGTCCGAGACGCGGACGACGCTGGTTGCCGTGAATTCTGTGTGTGGATGTGCCGCCGCTATGATGCGGCCGGGGGTATGGATGTCTCTCCAGGGAGAGAAAAAGCCTGAAGTCCTGACCACGGTCTTTGCCGGACAGGATATGGAGGCTACGGATCGCACTCGTGACTACATCACCGGATATCCTCCGTCTTCTCCCTCTGTTGGGCTTTTTAAGGACGGCCAGCTTGTCTACTTCATGGAGCGCCATCAGATCGAGGGACGTAACCCTGAGGACATTGCGGCAGATCTGCGTGCTGCGTATGAGGAGCACTGCTAGGGGGTTGGTAGGATCGTTCCGACGAGTGCCCCCGAAATGGCCTTAAGAGTTAAAGCCCGCGTCTTATGAGGGTAGCCGCTTTTAAGGCCTGTATTGGGTGAATCACTGCGGATGAATCTTGGCTGTGTTGCTTTTCATCTTCCTCTAAAACGGGCACGCTGCTGGCCTGCGATCTCTACGAGGCGTCGGAGTTCGGCGATGGGTTGATCGGAGTCGTCCACCTGCAGGCGCATGACTACGTCGTTGTTCAGCCAGACCCCGCCGTCTTCCTTTACTATAAGAATTGCTGCGGACTGCATGCCGCGAACGTCTCCACCTGCATCCTGGCCTGCTTCCAAGGCGGCAAGGAGTCGGAACGATAGGTGCTGTCCGTCAGTGCTCTCAAATGCGTGGACCATGTTTCTTACGACCTCAGGGCCCGCTAGGATATTTCCTTGAGCTGACACATGCTGGTTCATCTGATGCCCAGCCCAATCACTTGCTTGGGTCCCTGTGTGAGTAGCTACGTTTCCGCTGGCATCCATTACTGAGAATTGCCGACCTTGGACGGCCCACCTCTCCGGTCGCGGGTTTGGATCGTTCCTTAAGATTGTTTCCACGACTTGGCCCGGAGCCATACCTGATCGGAGCAGCTCAAGTGCTTGTGGGCCGTAGCTGACGTCCACTACGGCTTGGGTGGCCACTACACCGACATTGGCTTCCGCCCACAGCACCCCATTCCCCACAGAAAAAACCCGTGACTGTACGGCTCCACCTAGCTCTCCTGTTTCGGGGTCGTACCCGAGAATTGAAAAGGTTGCTACCGGGGGCCAAGGAGCTTCGGAGCGCGAGGAGCTTAGGTGCGTGCCTTCCCGGGACTCCGGAGTCGGCGTGTTGGATGGCGAGTAAAGCCCGACTGCTATGGTTGCTGTGCAGAGCAGGGCAAACGCTGAGCGTGGGTTCAACGGTACTCCTCACGAACTGGGGAAAACACGTCAAGTATCCGGCAATTGGTATGGGCTGTGCCGCTGTGCGTCGCCTCCCCAGGAATCACGAGCACTTCACCAGATTCAAGGATATATGTCTCTCCGTTCACAATCAGTTCGTATTTCCCCTCGAGTACATTCACCACCTGTTCGTGTGGGTGACTGTGTTCGGGGAGTTTCGCTCCCGCGTCTATCTTCCAATAGACGTGAGTCGTATGAGCGGAGTGCACGAAACGGCCATGATGGCCGGTAATGAGCTCTCTGGGTTCCAGAGAAGAGATGTGATAACGATCGATCATCAAAATTCCTCCATGACGAGACGGATTAGAAACGGATTAGAAGCAGAGTACTCTAGTATGATGTGATTCTTCTCACTCGTTCGCGCTTGCTCAGCGTTCCGAGCCGAATAGTTCAGGTGGGGTCGCCAACTTGCACGGTTGGAGATGGTCGGGCAATCGTTGGCATTGGAGATGATCATGAACCCTTTTCCTGCGGTGGAGTACACTCCGCGATGCTTTCTTGGGGCGCCATGTTAGTAAGTTCTAGTAGTGCCTTGGGTAGGTTTCGACATACGCGTGTGAACCGTGAACCGACCTAGTGGGTTGAGCTTCGGGCACTACTTTGTCAAAATTCCCACGGTTGCTTGATGAACGATCTAGGTTCGAGACATCGCATTGATGAGCGAAGACAGCTTAGAAGAGTCAAAAACTGAGACTGAACCAACTCTCAGTAGTGGGCTAGACAGAGTCGTTGAGAAAGAGCGCCGAGACTTTCTAGTCGGCGCTTCCGCAGTAGCGGCAGGCACGCTTGCCATGTTAGCCCCGATTGGTGCTGCGGTGGTTTCGCTGCTCGACCCTTTGCGTCGTGAAAAGGTGAGCAGTGAAATGGTGCTCGTGGCCCGGACTTCAGCGATTCCAGAGGACGGGTCTCCTCGGAAATTCACGGTGATGGCTGACCGAACCGATGCCTGGGCTGCCTATGACGACAGCCCCGTGGGAGCGGTTTACCTGCGCCGTTCGGGTGATGAAGTCCGCGCGTTGAACGTGGTGTGTCCCCACGCGGGGTGTTTTGTCGGCGTGGCTAAGGACAACTCTCGTTTTTCGTGCCCCTGTCACCTAAGCAGCTTTGATTTGGACGGGGCCGTGGATGATCCGACCAGCCCTAGTCCACGGGATATGGACACGCTCGATGTAGAAGTCCGCAATGGCGATGAGGTATGGGTTCGTTTTCAGAATTTCTTGCCCGGTCGGGCTGAGAAGACCCCCGTTTGATGCGCGGGATGCTCGACTGGCTAGATAATCGCACGGGCTACCGTGCGTTGCTTCAGGGGGTGCTCTATGAGCGTATCCCTGGTGGTGCGCGCTGGAGGTATATCTGGGGGAGTACGCTTGTTTTTGCCATGGTTGTCCAGCTCATCACTGGTGTAGTTCTATGGTCCGCGTACAGTGCTAATGCACAGGGTGCGTGGGAGAGTGTTTGGTTTATCCAAAACCAGATGACGGGCGGATGGTTGCTTCGTGGCATCCATCACTACATGGCCCAAGTCACGATTGTGCTTCTCGTGCTCCACCTCATGCAGGTTCTGATCGATGGCGCATACCGAGCACCACGCGAGGTCAACTTTTGGTTCGGGCTTATCCTGCTCCAACTAGTGCTTGGGCTTTCTCTGACTGGATATCTTTTGCCCTGGGACCAGAAAGGGTACTGGGCCACGAAGGTAGCGACGAGCATTGCGTCAATGACCCCTGTCGTGGGTCCAGGGCTGCAACAACTGCTCGTTGGCGGGTCGGAATACGGTCACCTGACACTGACAAGGTTTTTTGTACTGCACGCGGGCATACTTCCCGCGGCAGTCGCATTGCTGATAGTCGGACACATTTACCTATTTCGACGTCATGGCGTAACAACTCCCAAGAGCGCGAGAGAAAAACCGGACGGGTATTTTTGGCCGGAGCAGGTACTGAAAGATGGCGTCGCTTCACTCATTGTGATGGCGACAGTCTTAGGGCTCGTTCTGTGGAGTGGTGGCGCTCACCTAGGGGCGCCTGCCGATCCGGCGGAGCCATATGCAGCAGCGAGGCCTGAGTGGTACTTCCTGTTCCTTTTTCAGTGGCTGAAATACTTCCCGGCAGGGTGGGAGGTCATAGGTGCCCAGGTAATACCGGGGCTTGTGCTCGCGCTCGTAGCGGCGATGCCGATCATAGGAGGGTGGAAGTATGGACATCGGTTCAATGTCGGCGTAGCCACTGCTCTGCTCGCGGGTATCGTGATGCTAACTTGGCAGGCGCGGGTTCAGGACTCCGCGGACCCTGAGTTCGTGTCGGCTCAAGCTGAGGCGGAGGTTCTGGCGGAGCGTTCATCCGAGCTTGCATCGGAGTTCTCGGGCATCCCAGTTGAGGGCGGGCTCGCGATGCTTAGAGCTGACCCCTTAACCCAGGGGCCGAGGATTTTCGAAGCGAACTGCTCCCAGTGTCATAGGTTTGAGGGACACGACGGCCTTGGCGCCCAGCCAGCCGATCCGCCCTCGGCTTCCGATCTCGCAGGGTTCGGGACCCGGGAGTGGCTTGCTGGGCTCCTTGATCCAGAGCGAGTTACGACGGACGAATACTTTGGAGGGACCGAGCATGTGAATGGCCGCATGTCGCGATTTGTGCAGCGCGGAGTTGCGCGTTTTTCACCAGAGGTCCGTTCGAACCTGGCAAAGGTCATCATGGCTGTGTCAGCCGAAGGAAGTTTGCCCTTGCAGGTCGAGCAGGATGCTGTTCAGCTGGCGGAGATAGAAGAAGGTCGAGCGCTCATGAGTAGTGAGGAGATCAACTGCACCCGCTGCCACACCTTCCGTGACCAAACCGAAGGTGATGTCGGCCCGGTTCTGACCGGGTGGGGTTCACGTGATTGGATGCTCGGGATGCTCCATGATCCTACCGAGGAGCGTTTTTACGGTGCAGACAACGACCGTATGCCATCCTTCGGGGCTGAGAAAATTCTTACCGAGGATGAGATGGGTCTCGTAGTGGACTGGCTCAGGGGCGACTGGGTTAGACAAGACAGTCAGGGACACTGACCCTTTGCCGTCCGGTTACTGAGCTTTGTGCCAACTCGTTTGTTTACAGGATGTCTCAGGAGGATCTTAGAGACTGCGCTTCAGTTTTTTTGAGCCCCTTCTGTAACCCAAGCCTTGATCACGTCGAGTTCCTCCGCTGGCATGGGGTCGCCCCCGTCCGGCATGTCACCAGATGCGATCATGTCAATGAGCAAGCTGGCGTCGACATCACCTGCCTCTACGACCGTCCCGTAGTCAGATCCACCCATAACACCTTCGTAAGTGTCCAGCTTAAGGCCTAACTCGGCATTGTCTTCGCTGTGGCACTCCACGCAGTACTTCTCAAGGATCGGCAACACCTCTTCAGCGAAGCTGACTTCCCGCTGCGTAACTGCAGTAATGGCGTTGTCTTTGACCGGGGTATTACCGTCAGTCTGCACGGCAAGCGCGATGCCAACGACCGCAGCCAGTGCAGCTGTTATGTCGGAGCGAAGCAGCATTTAACCTATCCTTTCGGCGGCTTAAGAGGCGCCATTCGTTTCGTTTAAAATCTTTGCTCACTAGAGTGATGGAGAACTCTGTTTCGGTGCAACCGCTCTCCAGCTCATGGAAGCAAGTATGTGTAAATGTAGCTACTCAATATACCTGACAAGACCTCCAGGTGTTGCACCTGTCCTAAGTTGTGCTGTGCCCCCCTGCCCTGTCGGCGTATCATATCTCACTCTTTTTAACAGTCTTAACCCGTTCGTTTCATGAGTTATCAATCTCGAGTGTTTAGAGTGGTTTACCTCTCTGCCATGGTGTGTTTCCTCGGTTCGTGCCGCCCGACATTTGATGATGCGGAGGTTCCTAGTGTCGGGTCGGGGGAGAGTGAGTCCCGGGTTCCGTTCGCTCCGACAGCCCTTGGAGAGATGCCGCCGGCCATTCTTGGAAATGGTGGGGACCTAGAAGGGGAAGCCGTGAACTACCTAGACGGTGACCTGGCAACCACCGGATATATCGCCGTGCCGGAGGGAGAGGGCCCCTTTCCTGCACTTGTTGTAATCCACGAATGGAACGGACTAGTGGATCGTGTCCGGCAGGTCGCAGATGACTTTGCGGCGGAAGGTTACGTCACCTTAGCGGCTGATCTCTATCAGGGTCGTACTGGCAGCGGCCCAGAGGAGAACATCGCACTGATGCAGGAAGCAATGGCGGATATGTCGATGGTGGTGAGCAACCTAAACGCTGCAGTCAGCTTTCTGAAAGCTCGACCGGACGTCTCCGGGAGAGTCGGCGCGATGGGTTGGTGTTTTGGTGGAGGTGTCGCTCTCTCGTTTGGTTTGGACGGCGACGATCACGATGCTACGGCGATCTTTTATGGTCGCCTGATTGATGATCCGGCCGTGCTAGCTGGTATGGATCATGAGGTCTATGGAACCTTTGCCAGGGAAGACAATGGTCCATCGCCGCAACAGGTTGAGGCCTTTGCGGTTGCACTTCGCTCTGCTGGAATTAAGCATGACTTGCACATTTACGATGAGGTCAACCACGGATTTTGGCTTCGAGTGGATGGTGATATGGATGCGCGGAGCGCCGCAGGCCTAGATGCATGGGAGCGCCTTAAGGCCTACTTGGACAGGACGCTACGCTGATAGCATAGCGAATGCTGGATTCTGTTTTCTTGACCCTAGCTTTGCTTGAGCCTGCGACTTAGACGTTGGTCGCGCTTAAGCTGCTCTCGTCTCCGTTTGGCCTCTCCCGAAGTCTCTCCAGTGTGCCGTGTTTCGACGCTCACTCCACCCATACATACAAACCCTGTGACTCGAAGGGTCGGTTTTGTCGAGTCGGGTGAGCCCTCATCGTCGGAAGTGTGGTCGAATCCTCCCATCAGCGCGGTACCTCCGACCTCAAGGTTGACACCTTGGGGGACTAAAATCTCCACTGCCCCCATTAGACAAAAAACTTGGATCACGTTGATTCCGGGCGCTAAAACACAACCCCGTAGATCCAATTCGGTGCCACCCATGACTGTCAAAACTGTGCTTTTTCTTGCTAAGCTGAGCGGCCCTTTGTGGCTCACCCCTCCCATTACCGTAGTGATAAGTTCGGTTTCTTTAATGTCCGATGCAGTCGCGACCTGATAATCGCGTAAGGGTGGTGTCTCTCCAAAGGACTCTTCTATGGGGGGGCAGGCCTCCTCAGTGCGCAGGTCTTCGGTGAGCGAATCTAGGGCGGACTTGGTGTGGGCCGCGTGTGAGGCGTCTATACGTTGCTCGAACTCGTCTAGGCTAAGCTCGTCCCGGGAGAAATGTTCAATGAGGATGCCGACGGTCGCCTCTCTGTCTCGGGCACTCGGAGCCTTGTCGTCGTATTCGGACTTCGTCATGGATGGGTGAACAGTATCCTTAGGTCAACATGCTAAGGAGAAAGGTAGCACCCCGGCACTTTGTCTTCGGCGCGAGTAACAAGAGCCTCTGGTCTTGAGTGTCCAAGAGTGTTCGGATGCTGGCGAAAAGCAGGCTGCATCATCATCTTTGCCAGCCGTCACTCAGGTTAAGGAGTTCATTAAATGCGGTCCCATAAGACTAGAATCACGCTGATGCTGGCCCTAGCGCTGGCCTTCGGCGTAGCTGGCTGTGCATCTTCTGGCGGAGGTAGTAGTCGGCCCGCGGGTGCATCTTCTACCCGGATTGTGCGTGCCGAGCTTGCCGAGCTTACCGAGCTAGACGCTATGCAGGCTGTTAATCGACTCCGTCCACGCTGGCTCCAGTCGCGTGGAGGAGACGCTGTGCAGCTATACGTCGATGGGACACGTCGCACTAGTTCCTCGGATCTGCAGTCCTTGAGAACCAGCGACATCGAGCAGATGCAGTTCATGAGCGCTAGTGACGCAACCACCCGTTTTGGGACTGGACACGCTGGAGGGGCGATCATGGTTACCAGTAGGCGTTCTCGGTAGCCACCAGATGGAGGAGGACAGGAACGGCGGGCTTCAGCCTGTGGCGGTCGGGGCCCGCCGTTCTGGGTTCTCTTTTTGTTGGAGTCCGTCGGATTTTACCTGACCAAGCCCCGAGCGAAGTGCTCTAGAACGTTGGCACAGGAGTAGATTTGGCGAATGTCGACCCACTCGTCATCCGTGTGAGCCTGTTCAATGCTTCCCGGTCCATAGCAGACGGTGGGGATACCGGTTTCGTTTAGGAACGCGGCGTCGACCCAAGCTGTCATGCCTTCGATCACTTGCTCCACTTCGAAGGCTTCTCCGGATCGTAGCAAGCCTGTGACCAGTGGGTGACTTGGAGCCACCTCGGTTCCTGGTCGCTCTAGTGTCATTGCTAGGCAGGCTTCCATCGTGGGCTCTTTGGCTGCAACCACGTCCAACACGGACTGGAATTCGTTGACCACTGTTTCCGGGGTTTCACCCGGCAGAGTCCGTCGTTCGAGAAGGAGCTCACACTCGTCCGGATAGACCGATTCAGCGGTGCCTCCATGAATCTTTCCTGCGTGCACCGACCCATACTCAAGGAGTGGGTGGGCTGGTCTCGATCTGAGTTCTCGTCCGTAGCTGTCCAGGGCGGAAAGGTATAAAGCAGCATGTCGGATTGCGTCGACGCCGATGTCAGGTCGTGATCCGTGCGCGGCCAGTCCGCGGAAGAGTGCGCGAATCCAAACGAAGCCTTTGTGGGCGGGCATGACACTGAGGTTGGTAGGTTCACATACGATGGCAAGATCCGCGTCGGGTCCGCCCTCAGATATGAGGTCGGCCATGCCGATACTGGCGTGCTCCTCATCCGAGGTTAGGGCCACAACCAAGTTTGGCCGAGGACCTTCTTTAGCCAGTCTATAAGCGGTTACAAGCAGAGCAGCATCCCCAGCCTTCATGTCACATGATCCTCGGCCGTACATGCGATTGCCGTCGAAGCTTGCCTCGAAAGGATCAATAGTCATGCCTGAGACACCGACTGTGTCTAGGTGACCGTTTAGGAGTATTGTCGGCCCCTGCCCTTCAAGTCGGCTGACTACGTTCGGTCGTCCAGGGGCGGGCTCGGTGATGGTCGTCTCAAGGCCCCACCCTTCGAGCAGTTCTGCGCAGGCCTGTGCGATGGCGGTTTCCCCTGCTCCGTCTATCTCAAGGGCAGGGTTCACCGACGGGATTGAAACAAGCCAAGCCGCTAGGGCTACCGGATCACCTTTATGGGCGCCGTCAATAAACCTTTCCCGCTCATAATTCATGTCGATACAGGTCTGAATGAAACTCAAGAGGTAATCGATAGTACAATATGTAATGTCCCAAGGCTCGGAGTCGTCCCACCCAACCGACATGCTTAACTGGAGGAATCGTCATGAAGAAGTTTACTATCGGGCTACTGAGTGCAGCAGCGCTCGTGACGACGATTCTTTTGGTGCGCCAAGACAAAGAAGAGCCGAGTCCACCTAAGTCCAATTCCGCAGGTCAGGCTCAGGTGCCTGTTTCGCTTGAGCGCATCAGGGAACTCGGCCTGTAAGATCCGATGTGACCTGCAGGGAAAAAAGGCTACTGTTCTCTTGGTAGCGTGTGGTAGCGGGGCTCCTTGAACTCTGGGGCCGGTTTCTCGCCGCCGCTCTACTCGAAGTGGTCTGCGTTCTTCTTAGTGTAGGCGGTCCACTCGCTCGGCACGTCGGTGTCTGGGAAGATTGCCTGAACTGGACACTCAGGTTCACACGCTCCACAGTCGATGCATTCGTCCGGATGGATATAAAATTGATCCTCACCCTCGTAGATGCAGTCGACGGGACAGACTTCAACGCAACTCGCGTCCTTAGTCTCGATGCATGGTTCGGCGATGATGTAGGTCATGGGTCCTGCTGGTCCGGAAGATTTTGTCTGGCGCCAAAAACCTCTAAAGGTGAACCGCACGTGGCAAGCATCTGAGGAGCAGAAATCTTCAATGCCAAGATGGCTACACACTAACTCTTGCAGCCAATCTACTGCGAACTAGGTGCCCAGGAATCGTGGGTATGCTCGCAGAGCAACTTTGGCGGAACCAGCCTTTTGGTCTATGGGTCCAGCTCGGATTCAGGGTGTTTCATCCACTCAACGTCACCCATCCCGTTCCGGTGGTTTTCGAGTCTAGCCAGTGTGAATAAAAGGTCGGATAGACGGTTTAGGTAGGCGAGAAGTTCGGCCTCCGATCCCTTTGTTCCAGATAAGCGCACCACCGTTCGCTCTGCTCGCCTGCAAACCGTTCGAGCTACATGGAGAGCAGCGGCTCCGGGACATCCTCCAGGTAGCACAAAGGCGCGAAGTGTTGGCAGCTCGGTGTCCGCCGCGTCAATCCAGGCTTCCATCTCTTCCACTCTCTGCGTCGGCATCGCAGGTAGCTTAGGCTTTTTCCCTCTCTCCTGAACTGGTGGGGTGGCGAGATTGGATCCAAGTGAGAAAAGATCATGCTGTAGTAACTCTAGCCGACCTAGAATCTCAGCATCGCTGACTTGGGCTATAGCCCATCCGATCGTTGCATTTAACTCATCTACGGTCCCGTAGGCGTCAACGCGTACGTTGTCTTTTGGAACGCGCTTCCCTCCAAACAGGCCGGTTTCTCCAGTGTCTCCAGTTCTGGTATAGATCTTCATATCAGCGGAGTTTGGTGAGTTTGCGGATGTTTTGAGCTTTCTCGAGAAGTGAGCTTGTTCGGTCGGCTAGGTCCTCTGGTTCGGGCTGCAGGAGATCTCGGATGTCGAGCAGGACCTCGAGCTTCAGTTGTTCTTTCTGATAATCCATGTCGATCGCCTCCATCTTCTGTTCGTCACCGGATGTTTCTGCTTTTGAGAACGCGGCTCGGTATACGTTTTCTAGACTTTGCAATACGCGTTCCCGTTTACGCATGTCTACCTCGAATTAGATGACGGCCAGGAGCTTCGCCCCTGGGCCTGTTTCATAGTACCCCCGAACCGCTGTGCGAAGTTCTCTCAGGCTACTGTAGAAGTAATGATCCGTCCCGGGTATACGCACTAGCGTAATGTGACTCCCCAGTGGCGAGACCAAGCTGGCGACCTTTTCACCCGGCCCAAACTCGTCGTTGTCACCCTGAACGATAAGAATGGGCTTCCCAGCACTAGCCATGAAGCTGTAGTCGTATCGGTCGTCTAGATCGACCGGTAGGCCTAGCCCCAGTAGGCTGACTACCCGCTCGTCTGTAGCACCTACGGAAAGTCCGACGATAGAGCCGAATGAAAACCCGCCAACAACTATTGGAATATGTGGGTATGCAGTTTCCAGCCAGTCTATTGCCGCTCGAAGGTCATCCTGTTCTCCGACCCCGCCGTCGTGACTGCCAGTGCTACCTCCGACTCCACGGAAGTTGAAGCGGAGTGTTACGAGTCCGGCGTCATTGAGGCCCTGCGCGGCTCGGTAAACCGCTTTTGTATGCATGGTGCCACCGTGTAATGGGTGGGGGTGGCATATGATGGCGCCGCCTCGGATTGTCCTTTCGGGTTCCTTGAGAAGAGCTTCAAGGTGGCCGTGGGAAACCGTGATTCTGCGAGCGCCGTGTGACAAGGGTGTGTTGTGTTGTAAGGCTGAACTTTTGGTCGGACGCAGACTTACGGTTGTGCGGCCGCCGTGACGGGGCGTTATGTTCTCGTAACCAGTAAGACGGGTCAAGGCAGGAGAAGACACCATGCACGCCTCGGATGTCACGCCGGAGATCGCCGCACACGCCAATGAGCTATATTGGGGCTCGGATCGTAGCGTCAATCACATCGCAGAAGAACTAGACCTATCTAAGGGCGCGCTCTATACAGCGCTCAAGGTCCTTAGCAGTGGTAGGTCGTGTCCGCTTTGCGGTGACGAAGTCGGGTGGCCTAACCGAACAGCTCGGGACCAGGATAAATTGCATTGTGCAAGCTGTGCATGGTCAGGAAGTACAAGTCAGACTACGAGTTACGAGAACACAGAAAGGTTTAGTGAGCCTCGGCAGGGCAAGGATGACGATGTCGAAATGGCCTCTGATGAAAATCCACTAAGTCCACCAGACACGTTTGGAGGCTCAGGGTTCACTAGGATCGCAGGTGGGGCGCTACTTGGCGCTGCCGTCGGACTTGCTCTGGTTCTGTGGGTCCGACGTCGTTGATGCATCTGTGATGCTGACGTTTTTTGGCCTTCACTGGAGAGCAGCTCCCTGCTTCGCTAGGCGTATGTTTTGGGGGAAGAACGCGAACGGCTCGTCTCTGTTCCACTATTCTGACAGCACCTTCAGGAGTATTGAAGTGGGTTTTAAGAAGGGAGTAATCTCCGATGGGAGCTTTTGTCAGTGATGGAGATCCAGGTTTCTCTTCCGCTTGCCTTCATGGCCGGACTGGTGTCGTTCCTGTCGCCTTGTATCCTCCCGGTTGTCCCTAGCTACTTGGCCTTCGTATCGGGGTTGACGCTAGGAGATTTGGCCGAGCACCCTACGAGGCTCGTTCGGAAGAGGGCAGTGGTCCATTCTTCCCTTTTCGTTCTCGGTTTTTCTTGTGTCTTTATGACCATGGGCCTAGTAGCGACAGCTTTTGGGGCAGCTGTGACGCAGGCTTTGCCTGGGCTGAGCAGGGTTGGCGGTGTGGTGATGATCTTGTTTGGACTTTTCTTGGCTGGTGTGTTTAGCCTGCCGGTGCTTTACCGAGACCTCCGTCCCCAAGTGCGCGCGCAGCCCGTTACGGCTGTCGGTTCTTTCGTTGTCGGCGTCGCATTCGGCGCTGGCTGGACTCCTTGTATAGGACCGGTCCTTGGTTCGATTTTGCTGTACGCGAGCCTTGAGGCGACTATGGCTCAGGGGATGGGGCTGTTGACGGCCTACGCTCTGGGGCTAGGTATTCCGTTTATTCTCTCGTCTATCTCGTTCAATTGGCTTATTGCCGGTAGCATGAGAGCCCGAAAGTGGATGGCTGTTCTGCAGCGTCTCGCGGGCACCGTGCTGATCTTGATTGGTTTGCTTATGGTTACTGGTCGCTTCGCTAGTCTGACTGCGTTCCTGGCAGGAATGGGTCAGGTTATCAATTTGGAAATCTGATGAAAGCTGGATTCCGAGCGTTTTTCGTTTATGCACTTACGGCCACCCTAGCCTGTTCAGCGGGTGACTCTGATTCTGACGCTGCAGAGGGGACCGAGGACATCACACTTAGTCTCTTGGCACAGCCGGCGGGGGACGGTGTCTCGACGACACTGGCCGTCGACGAATCTTTGGCGTCTCAAGGACCGCGGGTGTCAGTCGCCGAAGTGGGGTTTAACCGTGGCGATACCACAGCGCTTGTGAAAGTCTTGGAAATGTCCGATTACGGTTGCGGTTATTGCCGCAAATTTCATGAGGAAAGCTTCGGCCCGATCCTTGAAGAGTTTATCGAGGCGGGAATGGTTGAGTGGAAGTTTGTGCCGTATATCACGGGTATGTTTGAGAACTCTCTCGCAGTGACCGAAGCCGCTGAGTGTGCCTACGCTCAAAGCCCAGATGCGTTCGAGGCATTAAATGGTCGCCTTTGGGCGGATCAGGCAGTTTGGAAGGGAAGTTCGGAGCCGGAGGCATTAGTACATGGTTGGGTTTCAGAATTGGGGGTCGATATGACTTCATTCGACGCATGCCTTGCCTTGGATGAGCGAATTCCGAGAATAGCGTCGGCGACTACACTCGCCCAACAACTAGGGGTTCGAGGAACGCCCACCTTTGTGGTAATCGGGTGGCCACCCATCCAGGGTGCGTTGCCGTTGCAGGTTTTTCGTGACGTACTGGCGGCGGCTCACAACGAACTACAGTCACTTCAGGAAGGCTCAGGAGAGGTGGGTGGAGCAGGTCCCTAGAAGGCAGCTTAAGGTTAGAGTCGTCGCAATACCTATGGTGTCGCGAGTAGGTCCCGCGGGATTTCGGCGGGACAGCGCTTTAACATGAGCGAGCGAGTAACGATCGACTTCGGTCAGCGGAACTCGTTATGGGCACGCACCTTGTTGCTTTTGTTGGCAATCTTGATTCAGGGTTGTGGGACTGAATCCAGCGCCAGCTGGACAACGTCCTCGCCGGTCCGCCCCGGCCTCTTTGCGCCTGGAGTAATCTCCACGGATATGAGAGAGTATGGCATCACGTTCAGTCCCGATGCTAGAGAGGCTTATTTTACCCGCAGGCCCCGGGGAGGGCAGCCTCAGGTATTCGTATCCTACTTTCGGGGGGGGCTGTGGACCGAGCCCGTCCGCTGGTTGTTCTCAGGTGTTCATGACGAGGCTCCGCACGTCTCGAGTGACGGATCGTCGATGATCTTCGTATCTCGTCGTCCGATGCCTAAGTCGGGAGACCGGAGTGACAACATATGGATCAGTGAACGGACTGAAGCGGGGTGGGGAATACCGACTCCGCTAAGGGGTGAAGTCAATCAACCGAGGTTGAACCAAGAGGACTTCGGCTCAGGTATGGAGATGGGCCCTTCTCTGCTTCCAGATGGGTCGATCCTCTTCTGGTCTCGGGCTGATCCTGATTGGGGTGCAGACATCTATAGGTCACAGGTCGGGCCTGATGGCACATACGAATCCCCTGCTGCACTAACATTGAATTCAACAGGCGATGAGTCGAATGCGGTACTTGTTCCGGGCGGTAACTTTCTGATTTTCCAGGCTTACCGAGATGCGACGGCTCCGGGTAACCAAGATCTTTACGTTTCGCGTCGCAATGCCTATGGGTGGGATTCTGCAGTGCATCTCCCTGCCCCTTTTAACTCAGCTTTTAACGATGGATACCCGAGCTTCTCGCCGGATGGTAGCACCTTTTTCTTTGCTAGCGATCGCAGGGGCGCGAGTGGTTATTACGATATTTGGTATGTGGACGCCTCGAGCCTCAACCTTGATGCCCTGACTCGATAGCTGCTGTTTTCAGACAGGCTATACAGGAGCTCATCGTGTGTAGATCGCCACCACGCCGTTACCGGCTGCAGTACCAAATTGGAAGGCCGCGTCTATTGGACTTAGGATTTCAATCCGATCGATAATGTTTGGATCTAGGTCTATAAGAAACTGCTCAGGGAAGGGGATTAGAACGTCGTTCAGTGCGACCGAGGCCATCACGCAGCCTTCCCCGCCCCCGCGTCGGCTTACCTCGATACAGAGAACGGGAACCCTGACACCTGTGATTGGGTCTTGTTCTTCAACGCGTCGTATCCGAAACCCTGGCACGTTCATGTTGCGAAGTAGGTCCTCCGTGGCCCTCACTCGGGGCAACATGGCCTCGATTTCCTCGCGTGAGATGAAGTCGGCCCGCTTAGCATCTCCCGCTAGGCTAGTCCTTCCGAACCGAGTCCGAGCCGTCACCACTAGACCCTCTACCTCCAGTGCTTGCGTGGCTAGGGTTACCTCAATGTCAACCGTTTCTTGACTGAAGATCGTCACGGAGTCAGTTCGTTCTTCGAAGGCGATGTGGTCTGTCGTCACTAGATGCCGACCGGGTGGCAAATCGTCTAACAGAAATCGACCCGCGTTGTCTGTGAGCGACGAGCTTGACGTGCCAGCGACTGAGACCAGTGCCCCAGTTACAGGTTCACCGGTTAAGTAGTCGAGGACCAGTCCTGCGAGGGTCCCCTCCGACGACATAAGGAGGATCAGGTCCTGTAGCATCGCACTTCCGGCCGGCACGTAGACCTCTATGCTTCGCCCTGAACTTGTTCCGAAGTGTGCTTGCAGCTTCGTGTCTAAGTCGCCGCGTAACGTGCACATGCGGAAGTAACCGGTGTCATCGGTGCGCACCTCGACCGGTCGTAGGCCTGGCAGGCGGCTAATAGGTTCGGCAGTTACGATTGCCCGCGGCATAGGTACGCCGGTGATGGAATCGGTGACGATTCCAGCGATGGCGGCTGAGCCCGCAGGAGGTTGCTCGGCCAAACACCACCCCATTAGCAACGTTTCCTCAGATGGCACGGCCAGAATCGTATTCCCCGTGACTCCAGAAGAGAGAGCGACCTGTTTGGGCGGCGCACTGACTCCGAGTTCCTGCAAGCGAGGGTGAAAGAAGGACACCCAATAATCGCCGGCCGGGACGTCACTTAGTAGGAACCGTCCACTTTCGTCGGTCGTGCTCACAGAACTTGTGCCCATCACGGCTACTCTAGCTCCTGCAAGGGGAGCCATTTTTGTGCTGTCGAAAACGAGCCCGGCGAGTGATGCCGCTGTCCCTTCCTGCGCTGCCAAAGCAGAGTCCGTCAGGGCACTCGCTCCACTCGCTACGAGGGCTGCGCAAAGCACCGCTTTTATGTTACCTAGCTTGTTGCTCATGGATATCACTCAGATGCCGTATTCTCTTTGGGCTTGGTTATTCTCTTGCCCGTTATAGAGGTGATACGCCTGGATGGGTATAACGTTGCAGCTTCTTTGGCAGGCGAACTACATAACTCAAGATAGGGGAACCCGGAAAAGGTTAAAGATCTCAAGAGCTGTTGGCTTAGCCCCACACGTCGAAGAAGTCCACCCCAATTGCTTGGGCAGCGGGGCTAGCGTTTCCGGTGAGGTATCCCAAGAGTAGCGTTCGAGCTTCTGTTGTGAGTGAGTCGCGGTCCAAGCGATTATCGGTAGCTCGAATTTCTGCGTCCACGATGCCCAGAATGGCTCGTAGGCCTATGCGAACAGCTAGTTCAGGGTCAGGATGGCTTATCGATTCGCGTTGCTCTAGGAGGAGTCGGCCGAGTCCCAATAGGAGCTCCCCCCTGAACCTCTCGTATGCGTCGTTCTGACGGCCCGAGGCCCAATCAAGGGCCTTTAGGTAATCTGATCGAGACCGCTGCGCGTCTATGAGCAAGCCCACCGATCCCTCTACAACCTCATCCAAGCTGAGTGTTGACCAGTCACGGGTTTCGAGCGCGACCTCCCATCGTTCTAGCGCTTCGGTCCACACACGCTCGCCGAGGTAGTCGAGGAGGTCCTCCTTCCCATCAAATCGAGCATAAAACGATCCAACAGACGACCCAGCTTTGGCGACCACCTTATGGACTGTTAGCCCAGTCAGGCCTTCAGTCCGGAGAAGCTCAAGTGAAGCCGCCACTATGCGTTCTAAGGTCCGCCTGGAGCGTGACTGCTTAGGTGCACGGATCTGCGCGGGCTTGGGTGTGGCGATGGGTTCCTCCAAATCTAGAATATGATTCTAGTTCCATCGGTGAGCCCAAACAACGGTATAGCTCCAGAGGGCTTTATGTGGCGCCGGATCGGTTAGCTGAAGTCTACACCGAAGAAGAGGACAGCGACCACGATGGCAGCGACCGCTGCTGGCGAGATGTAGCGGATAAAGAAGCGCCATGTGTCGTAATTGAACCATCCGGGAACCGTCTCATCGACTAGCTCACTTTCGGTAGATTCTCGAGTCATGAACCAGCCGGCAGCTATGGTGATAGCCAGACCACCGGTTGGAAGCATCCAGTTGGATACGAAGTGATCAGCCATGCCGAACCAGCTCGTCTTGCCAGCGAAAAGAAGGTCCCCGATACGGCCCGGTGCCGAGAGGTTGCTCGCGAAATCTGCACCACCGAAGGAGAGGGCAGCCAGAATCGTGAATAGGAAGACTACGCTACCGCATGCGAGCGTCGCCTTCCCGCGTTCGATTTCGTGCTCGTCGATGATGTAGGATGTAACGACCTCCAGGAGGGACATGGTTGATGTCAGCGCGGCGAGCGCGACGAGCACGTAGAATAGCGGCGCCAGAAGCGAGCCTCCCGGCACTATGCCTTCTGCGAAAAACAGCTGAGGAAGCGAGATGAAGAGCATGCCCACGGTACCGGTGTCACCCACCTGGTCTTGCATCCCTGCTGTGAAGATGACCGTGAACATGATAACTGTAGCTACCAGCGCTATAACAGTATCGAGCAAAACGATCACACCTGAGGCTTTCACGATCGACTGATTGCGCGCGATGTACGATCCGTATGTGATCATTGCTCCCATCCCCAAAGAGAGCGTGAAGAAGGCATGCCCCAGAGCTTCGAGAACGCTACCTCCGTCCAGCTCGTTAAAGCTGGGCCGGAAGATGAACGTAAGTGCTTCGCGTGAGCCGTCCATCGCGAAGGAAACCGTGAATAGCAGGGCCAGGATCAGAAAGAGCACGGGCAGAAATAGTCGTGCGATCTTCTCAATTCCCTTCTGGACGCCGAAGTACACGACCGACACGGTTGCCATGCTAAAGCCCAGTGAGAGCGCTATCTGCAGCCCTCCATTCGCCGATTGCTCGGTGAACACTTGGCCGAGCGATGTCCCCGTCGGGAAGCCCCCTACCATCCAACCTGCCGTCTTGGCGAAGAAGTATAGTGACCATCCGGCGATGACGGTGTAGTAGCTGAGCAGGGTGAAGCCGCAGAGTACACCCCAAAGCCCCACCAAGCCCCAGGCGGGTCCGACGGCTTCTTTCAAGGCTCCTACCGCACTCTTCTGCGTTTTCCGGCCTATCAAAAGCTCAGCCATCATTATCGGAAGTCCGACAGCTGCGATGCACACGAGATACACGAGTACGAAGGCGCCCCCGTTGTTTTCCCAGGTGATGAAGGGGAACTTCCAGAGGTTACCTAAGCCGATGGCGCTTCCGGTGGCGGCAAGTATGAATCCGGCACTAGAGGTCCAGTTTCCGCGCTGCTCAGTCATTCGATCTCCGAGGGGGTGACGGCGGTGTCCGCGAGGGGTTGGTACTCGCTGCGCGGAATTTGTGGTCCGAACATATCCAGCGTACTGAACCTCCGACAGCCACAGGGTTATTCAAAGCGCGGACAAAACCTCTGATTTATGAAAAATAAAGTTATGCAACTAGCAAATGGGTACATGAGCCTGCGTAGGTTGCGACCGCTCGCTGTTGCCTTGGTTTGGGTCACTACTGCCTGCGTTAGTCAGGGATCGGATACGACGGAAAGTAATTTCCGAGCCGCACTCCTCACCGCTGGTCCAGTCACTGATGTGGGTTGGTATGCTGGAGGGTATGCCGGTCTCCTGATGATTGAAGACTCCATGGGCGCCTTTGTGAGTCACCAGCAAACGGCGACCCCTGCTGAATTTGATGAGGCGTTCATTGCCTATGCGTCTTCGGGCTACGGAATCATTTTCGCTCACGGCAACGAGTATCAGGATGCGGCAATCCGGGCGGGACAGGAATTCCCAGACGTTACGATCGTTGTGTCCGGCGGTGGTCGTGTTTCGCCTAATGTGGTGCCTTTAATTTTTCGATTGGAAGAAGGAAGCTATCTGGCTGGGGTCACCGCTGCGTATGTGACGGAGTCGAAAGTCGTGGGGATGGTGGGGGGTGTTGAAATCCCGCCGGCGCGTGGCGCGTTTCTAGCTTTCGAGGCTGGTGTGCATGCTGTTGATCCCGAGATTGAGGTGCTGCAGGTCTATACAGGGGACTGGGATGACTTGGCGGCGGCTAAAGAGGCTACCGTCGCACAGTTGAGCCAGGGCGCTGATGTAATCATACATAATCTGGATAATGCTTCCCTGGCTGTGTTCCAGGCTATTAGGGAGGTAGTTGCGGAAGGTCGCGTTGCTTACGCCATTGGGATGAACAGTGATCAGAATGAGTTAGCCCCCGAGGTTGTTCTAGGTAGTGTGGTCATTCGAATCGCGGACGCATTCTACACTACTGCTCGGATGTGGCAGGAAGGAAATGTTGGAGGTGCTCCGATCTATGCAAATACAGAACAGGGTGTAATTGAGTTCGTTATCAACCCGATGCTGCGCGATCGCTTATCGGATGAGGAGATTGAGCGTATCTCAAGCACCAAGGCTTTGATTAGAGCAGGGGAGATTGACGTACCACGGGTAGTCTTCGTGGAGGGCGAGCCCGAGGACCGCTAGGGTGAACCAACCTTTTGTCCGTCTGCGCAGTATCGAGCGTCGTTTCGGGTTAATCCAAGCACTGTCTGGCGCTGACCTGGAACTCTATCCTGGGGAGGTGCATGGGGTGCTCGGCGCGAACGGTGCCGGTAAGTCAACACTTTTCAATGTTCTTGGGGGCCTGGTGTTCCCGGACTCGGGCGGTATTGAGGTAGAGGGCGTATCGGTAAAGTTGCGCAGCCCTCGGGATGCTTGGGCCCGTGGAATCGGACTAGTGCATCAACATTTCACTCTAGTCCCTGCACTATCAGTGCGTGAGAATCTCAGGCTGGGCCTCAGGGGCCATTCGCTTCCTGCAGCCGTCGCGGCGGTTGAAGCGAAGATGGAGATGACCGGGTTGCGGGTCCCACTGGAGGCAAACGTGTCCGAGCTCGGTGTTGGAGATCGTCAGCGTACCGAGATCCTCAAGGCTCTTCTCCGGGACCCTCAGGTTCTCGTTCTGGACGAGCCGACAGCAGTGCTGACACCCGAAGAAGCAGATGGACTCTTAGCCTTGTTGAAAGATCTGGCGCGTGAAGGTCGCACAGTTGCGCTCGTGGCTCACAAGCTTGATGAGGTTCTTGCTGTCTCGGATAGACTGACAGTTCTCAGAGCTGGTCGGACGGTGATGACCGCACCGAGGTCTCAGGTCTCTGTTCGGCAACTGGTTGCAGAGATGGTAGGAGACGGGGTTGCCGATGAGGCGGCGATGGGAGAGCTGGCGGGCCCCTCGAGTGATGCGGTGGTTGCGG
>CENY01017581.1_pt1 | contig 23105 bp, 19 predicted proteins | sample 356181 | NCBI WGS metagenome assembly CENY01 (sample SAMEA2619840, study PRJEB7988) | marine metagenome | isolation source: saline water (ENVO:00002010), including
TCAGTGAATCGGAATTCGCTCAACCCTTGCTCTGAAAAGCTGTAAGTAATTCCCGTTTCTAGCCCCCGTGTAACCGGAGCGCCTATCCAAAGCGCGTCCCCGGACATCGCGATCGCTGCACCAAAAACGTCACCCTCCTGGCCGTTTGGGTGTGCAATGCGCATGGGGTCAGCCCATCCATCGGGGGAGTCATCGATGGCGAACGCGAACGCTGCTCCGACCCCTTGGTCGTCGAACGGCGCACCGATCACTACTCCAGTGGCTCCTTCGGCTGGTACGATCGGTGCTCCGAACGTGGCATCTGTGTTGGCTTCAGAGACTAACTCTCCTGAATGTCTCCAAGCGCCATCATCCATTTGGTATTCGAAGACTCGACCGGCCCCTTGGATTCCAGTCGAACTTTCTGCTCCCGGTGCACCTATTAGCAGTCTGTCACCTACGAATGCCATGGCGGCCCCAAACCCATCTGCATTGGCCGAGACAGGTGAGGAAAATCTTTGTTGTTCTGACCACCCCCGTGCACCTCGTCGGTAGGCGATGACTTCCCCAGCCGGCTCATCGGGGACATCATCAGTCGCTGTTCGCTGTCTGGGGCGGAGCCTACTCCTGTCGGTCGTGACGTTGGCATGGCCTACCAAAACCCAGTCTCCTTCAGCCGCCAAGGAGATCCCGTAGTCAACACCGCAATATCCATTAAAGTCGCATCGTGGATCGATTCCAGCGGATGTGTCCTCGGTCACCATTGCATCGAATGACCAGCCTATGCCGTCACGTTGGAAGGCGAAGACGGATCCTTCTCGATTTGCGACGAGCAGTGAGTTCCCTGTAAGGGCTAAAACAGCGCCGAACCCATCCGCCCGATCGGAATTGGGTGCCGTGATTATGGTTGCTTCTGTCCACTCCGATTGAGTCTCACCGCGTTTGTAGACGTAGACCATTCCGGGGCGGAACGTGTTATTCGGTTCGCCGACCAGAAGGGCGTCACCATCTATGACGACTGAGTTCCCGAACGAACCCGCCTGAGCGAGAACTGGAGAAGCGGTCATAGCGACCAGAAACAGGGCGAGCGCAAAGCGGTGTAGGGCAGTCATGTGATCTCCGAGTTTTGTAGATCCGGCTAGGCTACGCAAAGCAACGCGATACGACAATGTTATCAGCGATTTCGGTAGCTTAGATGTCCTTAGGTTCTATATATCTAATGTGTTACTTACCCCGTCGGGATCTGAGCTATGAAGTCCACTATGAGATTCACGCTCACACTTGTTTTGTTTTTGGTTTTAGCCGCTGGAGGGCCGAAAGTTCAGCACTTTGGGCTATCCAAATCGATCCCTTCTGCAGACTCAAAGGTTGTATCCCCGGGGCAATTACAACTCTGGTTCACACAAGCTCCGCAAGAGGGCTCTGTTACTATTCGTCTTGTCGATTCTGGTGGAGACCTGGTGGGAACGGGAGAGCCAGTCCGGAATTCGGAAGATCCCAAATTAATGGAGGTCGATGTCCCGTCAGTGCTAGATGCAGGGGTTTACACGGTCGTGTGGCGGGGTATTGGCGATGACGGTCATGTGGTACGCGACGAATTCGGCTTCGAGGTCACACCTGAATGCTGAGTTCTATGCGTTAACGATCGAGTCGCCGATAGGGGTATGCTAGGGCCGTCTCCCGTCTGACCGCATCAGCGGGTGAGTGGAGAAGACCAGGGTATCGTATACGGCGTCAGCGGGTCGCGTCCCATCCGGGAAGTCCGATTCCTTGTCCGGGTACTCGGGTCGTTCGTGAGAATTCACGTATGCCGATATCAATTGCGCCTCTTCGTCTGTGAGTGTGCCAGGCGCTGTGAGCGGCATCGCATGTTTTATATAGCCCGCTAACTTCCAAATCCGAGCGGCTCCGGCCCCGTCATTCCAGGACAATGGACCCCAAAGTGGACCTGGTTTTGCTAGAATGAGGTCGATGCCTTGCCCATCAAGCCCATGGCAAGGAGCGCAGTGGAGGTTGTACAACTCCTCACCCCTGTTTACGTCGAGTTCTTCAATAGGGATACGGGCTTCAACCGCGATCTCGTTTTGACCGAGCCATGCGGGCCTTTCCCCCATCGCGAAGCCCTCCGAAAGCCAATTCAGGTAAGCGTCGAGGGCCAGCATTACGGGATGATCGTATGGGGGTGCAGTTCCATTCATACTTCGTTTAAAGCAACCGCCGATCCTGTCCTCAAGGCTCACTAGTCTGTCGTCACGCCGTCTGTATTGTGGGAAGGTCGCTGCCACACCGAGTAATGGGAGTGCCCTATCCCTTTGCCCGGCGTTGAGGTGGCAGTTTCCGCACGTGAGATCGTTCCCAACGAACTCGGATGCGTAGGTCTGTGGGTCTTGGCTGATCTGGAATCCTAGACGGATCATGCTTGCCATCCGCGGGTCTGGATGGATTGAATCTGCCATTGGGTCGTAGAGCAGTTCGCCTACACGCTCGAGTGTGGCCGTAGAAGGTATCAGTAATTCGGGGTCCTGGGCCGTTGTCTCCGTATCCGAAGACGCAGACCCTGAAGGCGTGCACGCAACAACAGTGAGCCCCATCACCGTTACTGCATTCAGTGAGGCTTTTCGTATCGTCATCTTCCGCAGGCCGGTCTGTTTCATCTTGGTCATGGATTGGACACAAACTTACTTCTCGCAATAAGTCACACGCATCAATCTGCGGAAGTCCGAGACAATGACATAGGGACAACTGTCCCCGAACTCGTCTTTGTAATGTATGCGGGGAGCTCTCAATGAGACGAAAACTCCGAGAGGCTAGCGACTGCGGTGAGTGTCCCCATAGCTTCCCAGGCGTGGATTTGGTCTCATTCTAGAACGCCTGAACGGGGGAGAAATAGTCGTGACTGGATCAATGATTCGATCTATCGTCGCTGTTGCGCTTGGGGTTGCGTTTGTAGGCACACCTTCTGCTCTAGAGGCTCAGGCCGACTTCGCCGGCACTTGGACTCTTTCCGTGACAACTGATAATGGGGTTACTAGTCCGAGCCTTAATCTCCAGCAGGATGGAGTCAGACTCACAGGGCGGTACTCTTCTGAAGCGCTTGGTGAACAGAACGTGCGGGGATTGGTCGATGGTAATGACGTGACGATTCGTTTCAATGCCAGCATGCAGGGTCAAAGCATCCCGGTGGTCTACAGGGGCACTCTCGATGCCGATGGACGTCTTACAGGAACCATCGTAATCGCCGATGGCATGTTGTCCGGCACGTTCACAGCAACTAGGCAGAGGCCTTAGGCTGGATGCTCAGTTTTGTTTGAGCTCGGTCTGAGCTTTCCGGATGAGCTCGGCCCATTGATCGAATTCATCGGGATCCCATACTTCGTTCATCGTGGCTAGTGCTTCAGCTTCGGGCACCTCTTCCACGAGGGTCCGGTACATGTATACGAACGCTGATGCCCGCATGTTCGCAAAACAGTGGACGAACACCTTGCGCCCTTCGTTGGCCTCCATGACGTCGAAGAACATCCTCACGTCAGAAACTTCAGGGCTCTCCCAATCCACAGGTATGTGCACGTATGTCAGTCCCGTTTCTGCAACTAGAAACCCCTCTTCCCCGTTACGACGCTCGTCCGCTATAGCAAGGTTTACGACGACATCGTAACCCTGCTCCGATAGCAGGGGGATTTGATCATATCCGATCTGGCCCGCTGAGGAGAGATTTGCATCTACGACTTGAAAGTTGCGGACTGTCTCAAGCGGTTGAGGGGTCGTCTGTGCGGCTATCGGTGAGGTGACTAGAGTCGCGATCGCGACTCCTATTATCGTGGTAGAAGTGTTCATGCGATTGATGAATCCCATTTTTTGGGGTTGGCCTGGGTCTGAAGCTTAGCACAAAGGAGGAGCATGTTACCTCACTTCAGTTCGAACGAATAACCACTTTGAGGTTAGCTCCTCCAAAGAGATTTCGGGTACCGTCATAGTGTGAAGTTGTCCGTCCTCGAACCACGAGATTGTAAGGGTTACTAACCCCGACCCTGGTGGAAGCCCGAAGTGGACAGGCCCGACGCCTTGGGAAGAGTAGCCCCCTCCTGTGTCGACGAGTCGAGCTGATAAAAAACCGTCTGATTCCCGTGAGATAGTCACCTTTGTTCCAGCGCGAGCCCAGTTGCCCGCTTGGTTTATTACTGCGACGACCAGCGACCTGATCGCTAGCTCTGGGACTAAATCATTGCGGTAAAGAGGATGTTTCCCCTCGGCGTGATTATTCGCCAGCGCGACATCCAAGTCTCCATCGTTGTCGTAGTCGGCAAAGCGCACACCGTGGCTCGCGCCGTGCTCCAGCATCTCAGCAGGAAGAGCTTCCGTGAATCCTTCGGGGCCACCGATAAAGAGGTAGTCGCGTGCCTCCGCTTCCGATGACAGGAAGGTGTCGACATACAGGTCGAGCCAGCCGTCGTTATTTATGTCACCCCAGTCTGCGGCTACCGAGTGGTGGTCACCGGCCAGTGGGGTGCCGGGTGCGACATTGACGAAGGTACCGTCTCCTCGGTTCTCCCAGAGAACATCGGGTCCGTAAGAGGCAACGAATAGATCAAGGTCCCCGTCGTTGTCGTAGTCTCCTACCGCGGTTCCGACACTTCCTAGGTCCTGAGCTCGTCCGGGTTGGTGCATTCCGAGCTGTCGTGCAATGTCTGTGAACGTTCCATCACCGTTATTGCGGAAAAACCCATCTTCGTCGCCATTCTGATTAGCGGTGAAGGCGTCTAGGTCTCCATCGTTATCCATGTCGAACCAAGCGACGCCGACTGTTCTCCGAGGGTCTCCAATGTTGCTCTCGGCGGTCACGTTCTGAAAAGACGTGCCGTCATTTCGAAACAACGTGTTCGGTCGATCTCTGAATGCCACAAAAAGGTCGAGATCCCCGTCGCCGTCGTAATCTAAGAATGCGGGTTGTCTTGTTGTGCCACTTTGACCGATGCCGAGCTCTCCAGCGACATCGGTGAATGACCCCTCATCATTGCGGTATAGGCGGTTGTCGATGCCTAGCGCCGCAAACCCGACGTATAGGTCGGGATCTCCGTCGAGGTCGTAGTCTCCCCAAGCGGCGGCGCGAGTCTCCTCCTCGGCTGCGAGCCCTGCTTCGAGACCAACATCTACGAAGCTTCCTTGGTCATTTCGATAAAGGCGATTAGGAGCGTTGCGAAACCCGACGAAGAGATCTAGGTCACCGTCTCCGTCATAGTCGGCCCAGGCATTTGTTTGTGCCCCTGGATTGGAGAAAAGCTCCTCCTGCAGTCGAGAGAAGTTCGGTATTAACCCTGCCTCTTCGTGAGGATCTTGGTCACCCGAACGGGTTTCGCCAGCACAGCCTGTGGCGATCAAGAACGCTACTAGAGTCAATTGAGTCCGATTAGTCATGCTCGAATCAGGCTTCTGGTTGTTCCTTAGGCAAGTCCCGCTCTAATACTAGTCCGACCTAGTTGCTGTCTAAGGAGTATCGACCCCACCTTATCCTCTTCATTCCAACATCGGAGCTTAGATGGACAACTGCGCGCACTTTGCCATCACTAACAAGCGGGTCGTTCGAACGATCGGGGTCGCTTTCGTCAGCTTGATTTTGATTTCCTGCGGGATGGACGAGACACAGCATCGTGTAGTTGTTGCGTCCTTCCAGCACGAGACATGCACGTTCTGTCCCGGCGGTGACATTTCTGAAGAGGACTGGCTCGGTCGATTAGAAGGAGACGAAGTCCTAAGCTCTGGAGGCTACGTGCGTGGTTTCGTAGCTCAGGCCGAAGACTACGGCGATATCGAATTGATTGGGCTGAGGTCACCGACAGGGGTATTTGGTGGCTCGTCCCGTAGCTGGAATACTCAGGAGGCATTCGACGGCTTCGTGAACGCCATGCTCGAAGATTTAGAAGCTGTAATGCCTGTTGATGGGGTATATCTGGCCCTCCACGGTGCGATGGCTGTGCGCGATATCCCAAGGCCTGAGGCTGAAATCGCTCGACGCTTTAGAGAAGTAGTTGGTCCTGATGTTCCCATCGTAGGGACATTTGATCTGCACGGGAATGAGGATAAGGAATTCCTTCGACACGCTGACTTTTCTTTTGTTACGAAGCGATACCCACACTATGACGCTGCCGTGCAGGGCGGACGTGCGGCACGTGCTATGCATCGAGTTATGGATGGCACATATGTGCCGACTACGGCAACGCGTAAGCCAGGCGTGATTACGGCTACCGTTCATCAATGGACGGGGCAGTCACCTTCAATGGACATTATGGAGCGGGCTCGACGCTGGGAGGCGCGAGAAGACGATGCCTTCGTGAGCATTTTTTACGGTTATCCATGGTCCGATGTGCCTGACGTCGGTGCAACAGTTCAGGTGATGACAAATGATGACCAAGAGTTAGCCGAGCTCATCGCTGACGATATGAACGATTTCATATGGCGGGTTCGGGAGGACTTCGCCGTAGCGGGTTATCCTCTGCCAGAAGAGGCAGCGGCGCAGGTGAGTACTGCGGTCGGGGCTGAGCTGACTCCGGTTGCAGTAGGCGACCACTCCGATCGAATGGGTGACGCCACACACATTTTCAAGGCGTTTGAGGCTGCTGGGGTCGAACGAGTGCTACACGGTGCCATCAGTGATCCCGAGTTGCTCGAGCAATTGGTGGAAGCTGGAGCTTCTCCAGGTGACCCGTTCGATGAAGAGATAGGTGGATTCACTCCGTCAGGGGGCACGCCCGTGCGTGTCGTTGGCGAACTTGCTTATCTAGGAGAGTGGAGGGGCTATGAGACCGTAGCGGTGGTGCGGTATGGTAGCGGTAGTGCCGTAATTATCGTTCCCGCCTATACACAGATCACAGATCCTGAGTCATTTAGATTCGGAACGCTTGACCCAGCCGAGTTCGATGTGTTCGTCGTAAAGTCACGTGTGCATTTCCGGCGCGGTTTCGACGAAACGGGCTTTGCATCGACCATTGTTGTGGTCGAAGCGCCAGGGCCATTCGTTGGCACCACTTATTTAGACGCGCTGCCGTATGAGCACGTCGACCTCTCTGCGCTTTACCCATACGGTGTCCCGGAGGGTCGGTAGGTGTCCTCTCCCCGGGGTGCTGAAATGGATCAGGCCCGTGGCAGGCGCCGGATTCCCCTCGTATGTTGGCGTAATCCAGCGAACTCCAGGGCACAACTGAACAACAGACTCATATAAACGGAGCAAGAATAAACATGATCAAGCGCCCATTCATTATCGGCGCGGCCCTGGTCGCGACAGCGGCTTTTATGGCCGCAGAGGCTTCGGCCCAAGATCCGTCCACACGTTTCGGTCAGTGGAAGATGGACTCGGATGCGCCTGCACCGGCGATCAACATTATGACGTATGAGCCGTGGGGCGACGGTGGTATGTCGATCACTGTGGCCGCAACAAATTCTCAGGGTCAGGACTCTGAGTGGGGTTATGACACCATGTTTGACGGGGAATTCCGCTCGGTGTGGGGTCAGGAGAACGCTGAGACGGCGGTCGAGTGGGTCAATGCGAGCACGACGCGAATCTCGAATTCACGAAATGGCCGCGTTACCCAGGTGATCATCAATGTTCTTTCCGAAGACGGCAACACGATTGAGAACGATTACATTCGCATGGATGAGAATGGGAAGATCACTGGCGTAGGACATGCCACCTATCGGCGGATTCAGTAGACGTATAGGTCCACGCACAGAACTAGGACGTTGATGTTGCGATCAGAGTGGTCGAGAGATCTACACCTTCGTCAGTGTCCCCGAGAAGTGGGAGAACTTCGGCTTCACTGGGGTATGCGTAGCCCACTCGGCCCGTAACAACGCATCTGAATGTTCAAGACCGGTTACATCCTCAACCCGAAGCACGATCTAGTATGGTTCCTCGGGCTTCCGTTCTTTGCTGTAGCGCTCGCGCTCGGGTTTCAGGCGTGGTTGCCGTACGTGGCAGTTGCTTCAATCAACTTGTGGATCACCATACCGCATCACTATGCGGGTTGGGTTCGGTCCTACGGAATGCCGGACGTGTGGGATCGATTCAAGGATCGGTTAATAATAGGCCCTGTGGTAATCATCGGATTCACCATTATGGGGCTACAGTTTGCTCCGATCACGTTGCTTTTACTGGTCACGGCCTGGGATCATCAACACAGCATCATGCAACAGCATGGTCTAGGCCGTATCTATGATTTCAAGGCAGGTGCAGGGCTGAAGCAAACGAGGCGCTATGACCTCGTGCTCCACTGCGTGCTTTACGCCTTCATGTTTCTGAATGCGCCCATGTTCAAGTTCCTTTGGATTCGGGAACTACATCGGATGCGAGTTCCTCTGTCCGTGTCGTTTGTGGACGCACTGCTCATGGTCAGTCAGGTGGTCCTAGTCGGCTACCTGATCGTGTACATGTTGCATCTTTGGAGAACTCATCAGGCAGGGGCGATAATAAACCCCGTGAAGTACGTCTTTATCTTTGCAAGCTACTTCCTTTGGTACTTCGTGGCGTGGAACACGAACTCAATTCTTCTCCACGCGGTGGCCCACAGACTCATGCATGGTGTTCAGTACATCGTGATGGTGTACTCGTTCATGAGAAAGAGTCAGGAGAAAGGAACATTCCGAAAGGGGCTATGGAGCAAGCTGACAGGTCCTGGACATTTGCGGTGGTTCCTTGCGGGTGGAGTGCTCTATGCGGTGCTATTTCAGCTTGTCATAAATCGACCTCTCGACGAATTCGGTTTCGGTGTCGTCAATTTTGCGCCGTACCCGGCAATCGATGAATTCGGTGTGCCGGCTATGGACTACGCGAGCGGTTACGCGCTCTTTTCACAGATGATGATCTACGCCTACGGATTGATGCATTACTATCTCGATTCATTCATCTGGAAGGTCAGTGACAAGCAGACCCAAAAGGGTCTGTAGCGCTCCCAGGGAGGTTTCGTGGCCCATACAACTGACAACGTTCCTTGGTACCGGCGCTACCGCATGTTGCTAGGCATATATGCGATCGGACTGCTGTTTGGGGGTCGAGAGTTTCTTGTTGCTCGGGCCGGCACCCAGGTTGACCCAGGCTCGGAAGAATGGTCGCGGATGGCTGCGGTGATCGCGGAGATCAATCCTGCGGATGCCGATACCGACTTTCTGCTGGCTATGGAAGCACTACAAGAGGGTGACCAGCCAAGGTACATCGAGTACATGGAGTCCGCGCTCGGTAAGGGAGTCAAGCACAACAACCTCCTGCTTTCTGAATACGCCCATCACCTAATGCGTATACAGGCTCCTTTCCAGAGCATTGATATTGCCTTGAATAGGTGGCGAGAGAATCATCAACTCTCTTTTGAAATAGTGAGCCTGCCTCTGGGTCAGGGGCCGGCGAGCCAGCAAGACTATAATGCGATCCGTCGTGAGCTTGATGCGATCGACTGGATTTACGAGTGGGAACTTCGCGAGCCTTCGGGCGACATGCTCCAGTGGGTGCTGCTCCTCCAGTTCGAACCTGCCAAAGAGGCTGCAATACGGGATGTTATTGAAGCCACATCCATCCTTCTGCTCCCGCCCGAGGCTCGCTCAAGGCTTCGAGTGCGTTGTACGAGCTGGGAGGACTGTCAGTCGCAGGTCCGTTAAAGATCTAGCGATGTAACGCGCATCAAAAAGCGTAGATGTGTGAAAGCTAGAAGCCCGGTCCCTGAACTGATCGGGGACCGGGCTTCTGATCTTTGTCTTAGGGGCTTATCTAGGTTCAACAAGACTCGACGAAAGTACCGTCGGCGTCATGATCTTATAGATGGGGGCAATGGCTGGTTCGCCGCCGGATGTTGTGCCGGGGCGTGGTATCCACGCATCCATGCGGTTCCAGTATACGACGTTGTCCTCAGTTTCGACCTCTAGCATGTGGGCTACTAGCCTACCTAAGTACTGCGATGTTGGAACTACGTACGTACCAGCGGGAAAGTCTCGGGTTTGCGTGATGACATCACCAACCTGTATCCGTGTGACTGCCTGATGGTTGTATTGTCGCTCGTGTTCAACACCCGCGACCGTGTATGCCTGAACTTCTAAAGTCACGGGCTCTAGGAGTTGTTCAACTGTGATGCCGTGACGGAGCAGGAGAGCGACGGCGTCTTCAGCATCGCGCGGGAGCACGTAGGCCCACGGCCGATCTCTGAGTGTTACAGCCACAGGCTTTTTCATTAGCCGGGCGCCGGTCACTTCAATGGTGTCTACGGGCATTGCAGGCTGGTCATTGAAATCTCCCCCGCGGACGATCACGTAATCGACGGGGTAGTCTTCGGCAGCATATTCCATTTCCACAGCGATCTGGCCTCGTGGCTCCGCTCCCATCGAGATTGTCTCTGCCCTAGCATCTTCTACAGTGCTGACGAGGTGCTCTGCATTGGCAACCACCCATTCTGCCACTGCGAGATACCCCAAGTATCCAGCTCGGGCACCTATCTCTAGCTCCTGTCGTGGTGCTTCAAACAAAATTCCGACCGAGTTTACCATACCTCCATAGTTCCGGCCGATTCGGACCTGGGATCCGCCTGTGTTCCACTCTTCTTCATTTCCCCGCGAGTAGTACCACGCCATCATGTTCTCGACCCCTAGTTTGGCGTCGATCGCCGGGAAAATTTCGTCGTCACATAGGAGCGTGAGTTCGATTGCTGAGTCGTAATGGCTGGTGCACTGATAATTGAGGTTATAAGGCCTTGCGCCTCCGTTGTGGCCGTCGATGAATAGATGCGGCCTCCATTCAGTGATCATGTTCTGCACATAGGACTGAATAGTGGCGTGTTCGAGTTTCACATAGTCGCGGTTCAGGTCGATACCCCATGAGTTACCGCGCTGCCCTCGTTCCGTCGCTTCGAACCCGTCGGGGTTGATTTGCGGAGCTACCAGAATGGTTACTTGATCGAGTAAGTTGTTTGCCGCTGTTCCTCGGGTGGCTAAATCCCTCATCAGTACTAAGAGGCCTTCCCGGAAGGTGCGTTCACCACCGTGTACGTTCGCTGCGAATAGGATGACTGGACGGTCTAGAGCCATCGCTTCCCACGGTTCCGAGATCAGGGGTCGCGAGAAGATCGCGTATGGGAGTTTCCGGCCTTCTCGGGTTTCACCGTATGTCCCCAGCCTCATGTCTGACGATACGCCGCGCAGCTGCTCTAGGTAGTCCCACATCTCAAGGTGGCGGGTGTGCGCAGAGAAACCGTTTAGTTCGGCGGCAGTTCGAGGATGTCCTTCAGGCACGGGGTCCCAAGTGACGACTTGTGCCCCGATAGGAGATGAAAGGAAGAAGAGTGACGTCACTACACCAAGCAGAGTTGGGCTGTGGTAGCGGTTAGGTAGATCGCGTGTGAGGGACATCGGTAGTCCTGTTTTGCGAGAATCGCTGGTTGCTCTTCTGAAGGTAGGCGTCACCTCGGGGAGCGGGGAAGGGTGGTCTCGTTTAGATTCTTCAGGCTTCACTGAGTTTATGAACGGAGAAACACGTGTGAGTGGTGCAGTTGTCGTATCCCAGCTAGGCGGACCTGAGGTCCTTGAGTGGGTCGAGCGGGATCCAGGAGAGGTTGGGCCTGATGAGGTGAGGGTCAGGCATACTGCCGTAGGTCTGAATTTCATTGATGTTTATCATCGCACCGGCCTATACCCCCAGGAGCTGCCCTTCACCCCTGGGGTGGAAGGGGCTGGTATCGTCGAAGCCGTTGGGAGCGAGGTCAGTGATCTCCAGGTAGGCGCCCGGGTGGCGTACACGAGTAATGGACCGATCGGCTCTTATTGTGAAGTCAGAGTGATACCTAGATGGCGTCTAGTAGAGTTGCCTGACGAGATCAGCGAAGAAACGGCCGCTTCTATGATGGTTAAGGGGTGCACCGTAGAGTATCTGGTCCGCCGAACTTACGCCGTGCAAAGCGGTGATAATGTGCTGCTCACAGCTGCAGCTGGAGGTGTTGGCCTGATCGCTTGTCAGTGGTTGAGAGCGCTGGGTGCGAACGTAATCGGGACGGTAGGGACTCGGGAAAAGGGAGAGCTAGCGAAGGCAAATGGTTGCGACCATGTAATACTTTACGATGAAGAAGATATTGCTGAACGGGTCGCTGAGATCACTGACGGGCAGGGTTGCCGGGTGGCTTATGATTCGGTGGGTGCAAGCACGTTCGAGTCATCGCTTAAATCGTTATCACCCAGGGGCTTATTAGTAACGTTCGGGAACGCGTCAGGGCCGGTCGAGCCTATGTCTCCTCTGCTTTTGGCGAAGCACAACTCATTGTTTTTGACGAGGCCGCGTCTAGCAGACCATTACTCTGACCCTCGCGAGACCGCCGAGGGTATTGGGGCGCTATTCGACATGGTTCGGGCAGGGAAAGTTCGTCCACACATTGGAGAACGTTACCCCCTCTCTGACGTCGCTTCAGCTCACAAGGCGCTCGAAGCTCGTCAGACGGTCGGATCTACAGTGCTGCTGGTTTAAGCTCTCGACGTGCCGCTTGACGGTTATGGCGAGCTGATTGTGTCTAGCGTTCGCCTTACGACGGATTGGCTACGCCATGCGATGATTGGCGTTGGCATCTTGGGCATGGTCACGCTTCCAGTTTCTGCCCAAGTCGTAGAAGAGGAGGGGAGTAAAGACTCTTTGGCGTCCGTCCTTATAGACCCTGAAACAGCTCCAAGGCCAACACTAATGGCGTTGCGCGCGGCGGGTCCGATCACAATCGATGGTCGACTTGATGAGTCATCGTGGGCTAACGCTGCACCTGCAACTGACTTTGTGCAGTCGACACCTCGCACGGGCATGCCAGCGACGGAACGCACAGAGGTTCGTGTTCTGTTTGATGACAACACGCTCTACATCGGCGCGATGATGTATGACTCAGAACCGGATCGTATTGTCGCACAGCGGATGACGCAGGACTTCTATAGTCCGAATGAGGACATCATTGGGATGTCTCTGGACACCTTCCTAGATAGGCGAAACGCTTACTATCTGATGATCAATCCGAATGGGGCGATCAGGGACGGGCAAGCTTACGACAACTCGCGCACGAGCAATGTGGAGTGGGAGGGCATCATGCGAGTGGAGACGGAGAGGCTCGATGATGGATGGAGCGCTGAATTGGCAATCCCATTTTCGACTCTCCGGTTCGATCCATCCAAAGCAAGACAGGAATGGGGTATCAACTTCGTCCGGCGGGTGAGAAGAAAAGTCGAAGACTCGATGTGGGCTCCGGTAGCAAGACGAACACGGGTACACCGGATGGCGGAGGCGGGATACTTGGTAGGACTCCCTCGTCTTGAGGGAAATCGAAATATCACGGTCAAACCCTTTATGCTCGGCGAGAGGGCGAGCGGTACTCTTCCGAGGGCAGCTGAGCAGGGGAGCCAAGGGGATGTAGGTCTAGATATCAAGTGGGGTCTAACACCGGGGCTCACTGCAGACCTTACATGGCAGACCGATTTCTCTCAGGTAGAAGCTGATCAAGAGCAGGTAAACCTGACCCGATTCCCGCTCTTTTTCCCCGAGAAGCGCGAGTTCTTCATAGAGAATTCAGGCACATATGCGTTTGGCGACCTGTCAGAGCGTAATTATCGGCTAGGTGCTTCTCCGAGAGACTTTACGTTATTTCACTCCCGTCGTATCGGTCTACTAAGTGGTCAGCCAGTCCCAATCTCAGCTGGCGGGCGCTTGACTGGGAGAGCAGGAGGCTTTGAAGTCGGCGCTCTAAATATGCAGACGTCTTCCACCGATCTTTTGGACTCAGAGAGCTTCACTGTGGCAAGGGTAAGGCGCACAGTTCTGGGATCGGTAGATGTGGGCGGCATCTTTACAAACAGACAAGTATTAAGAGGCAGGTCCGCAAACGACGTTTCTGATCGCCAGGCGCAGGCCGAGTACAATCGGGCGTGGGGCGTCGATGTAAATGCCCGTCTGTTCGGAAACTTGATGGTACATAGTTACCTAGCCGAGACGCATGAGCCCGGGCAGAGCGGCAACAACCAAGCGGCCCGAGCGTCGTTAGCATGGCGAGATGCGTTTTGGGATATGTCGGTTCTCTACAGAAGTATCGGGGAAGCTTTCAATCCTGACGTAGGCTTTGTTCGTAGGAGGGCTGTCCGGCACTACTACGCAACTGTGGGTGCCCATCCGCGACCTCCGGTTCGTGGCCTGAATGAGGCGAATCCCTATCTGGAGATTGAGCAATACCGTGACTTTGATGGCATGCTCGAGACTCGGAATGTTACGGGTGGTATGGCGCTGTCATTCTTGGACGGCAGTGTGCTAACCCTGCTTGGCACCGATCGTTATGAGCGCCTCGATCGGGAATTCTCTCTCTCTGGGGGAACCGTGCCTGCTGGCGTTCATGAGTTCCGTGAAGCTTCCGCGAAATACGTATCTGATGCATCCCGACCCCTTTCGGGCGAGATGCGTATTGGCGGAGGCGGTTATTTTCAAGGTGCGCGAAGGTCGATCGGGGGCACCTTGGCTTGGCGCGTGAACCGACATCTCGGGTTTGATTTTGGCGCTGACCACAACGTCATTGAATTTGAGGGTGCGCCCTTTACTGTCGACGTATTCAGCGGTCGAGTCGATTACGCGCTCTCGACTCGCGTCTTGGCTGGTGGATGGTTGCAGTACAATGACGCGACCCGGGAAATGATCACGAATGTTCGCCTGAATTGGATTCACTCACCGCTGAGTGACTTCTTCCTAGTCTTTTCTGAGCGCCGAACTTCCGAGGGTGAGATCCTTGATCGTCGCCTCACCGCCAAGCTAACTAAGCTCTTCGCATTCTAGCGGTCCTCTGGCCCACGTATCCGTCAGTCTTTCCGTTGTTCTGAGATTGCAGCCCTCATCGCTTCAATGGTCGCGTCGGTTCTGAATTGTATTAGCCTGCGCCCATGCTCCAAGGCTGTGTCGATTGGAAGAATGCTGATCCCGTTGATCGACGCTTTGCCTGCATCAATCCGCTGCCCGAGTCGCACGTGCTCTGGGTCATCGTTCATGATGATCGTCGTGATGTAGTAGTCGTCGTGCAGTCCTTCAAGCCTTGGATCTTCATCAATGCCGAGCTCTTCTCTCTGATAAGCGAGCACGTCTTGGTAGTTGTAGTACTCTGGTATATGAGCGATCACGATGTCGTGTCCGGCCCATTCAGACTGTAGTGCCTCGGCGACCTCTGTCATGCCTCGGAGGTTGCCGCCGCTATCGCCCATAAGGAAAATATTCTCGAAGCCCTGCGCTCTCAGGCTTACAGCGTAGTCTCTGAGAACTGCACGATATGTCTCCTGCGAATACCTGATGCCACCCGGGCTACTCGCGCGCTCTGGGTTCCCAGGTTCGATCGTCACAATCGGAGCCACCAGCGTCTTCCCGAATTGCCGCGCGATTGATTCCCCCATCACTTTGAGCACGTGATTGTGTTTGCCGGTCGTGAGGTACGGACCGTTCTCCTCAATTCCCCCGGTAAGGATTAGAGCCGTTCTCCAGCCTTCGGCTAAGAGGTCGCGGACTTCAGGCATGGTAAGCTCTTCGATCCACACGTTGTCGGCCATTGCGATTGGCCGTTCGAAGGTGCTCATGTCCTTCATCTCTCCGCTTTGGGCTGCTAACGGATGGGCTGTTAGGCTCGCTAACGCCATTGCGATTCCGACCAGTGGGAACTTCTTCATGTGATTCTTGCCTCTCGACTAGGTTGATCACCCGATATGGGGCAGACCACTTCTAACTCCACTCATAGCATCCTTACAAGAGGTGACCGTCTTGCTCATGCTTTGACATACCATGACCTGATGCATAGTCCGGAGCATTTGCTGGTCTAGAGCCGCGACTGTATGCTCGCGCGATGTACCACAGCGCAGTCGTTCGGCAAACCGTAGTAATGATCCTGGTATCGGCTTGGTTGTTTCCAGCTGGGGCCGAAGGCCAGCGCATTCAGCGGATTCCAGTTTCACTGATCCAAGAGGTGATGCCTGGGGCTGACCGCTTTGCGGACCCGACGGGCGAACCCCCAGTGATTTCTGCGTTCGAAGTGCTCCCTGACGGTTCAGAGAATCTCCTCGGGTATGTGTTCCTCACCTCGGACCTGCCGCCGGAGCAATACGGATACAGCGGACCTATTGAAGCACTTATAGGAATGCGTACCGATGGAACGCTCACCGGCGTCAGGGTCACTGATTACTTCGAGTCGTACATGCAAAGTATGGGCGACTTTCTAAGGACACCGGGATTTCAAGAGCAGTTCTCGGAGAAGCACATTGGTGATCCTTTCCAGCTCTGGAATGACATAGACGGCATTTCTCGCGTTTCGATTAGCGTGCGCGCTCTATCGAGAGGGGTGCGCGATGCCGCCCGGAGAGTTGCCAACGCGTATGCACTAATTGACGGTCCAGCGGCTACAGCTGCGGAAGTCGTAGACCCTGTTGGCATGTCGTGGTTTGATCTCCGTCAGTCCGGGATCGTTCAGCGCTTCGAGGTTACCGAGCCGGGAGAGGGTTCGGCAGGTATTGGCTTAGCCTTTGTAGAGAACGACCGGCTAGGAAACTATTTCCTTGGCGAACAACTCTACGCGCGGGCACAGCGCTCTGCCGAGAGACGTGGCGGTGCCGACAATCTGATGCTTTACGCGATCGATGGTTCGAGACTCCGACTCTTTCGTCAGCAAGGTTGGAGTATTGAGCAAGATGGAGACACCATTCCGATCGATTCACGCAATGTGATATCCATGGGACTTCCGTCGGGTGGCATCGTGTCGGGTGAAGCCACACTGATTGGGATCATGCTGGTTGATTCCTTGCTGGACACTGCGCGTCCGTTTCGTTTCGTGTACGATCTCGATGATCTCGGGATCCACTCGGTCGAGTACCGGAGCTTGGAGGCGAGGCGATCAGCAGCTGAGGAAGCAGAAGCCCTTGCCTTGGCAGCGGCTGAGGAATTGGCGGAGCCCGATGTGGAGTCGGATGCATTAGTTGACCGGGCTGTGTTAACCGAAGATCCGCCAGAGGCCCCTAGTGAGCCAGAGCTGGAAGTGCTCCTTGCAGAAGAAGAAGCGCCGGCGTCTGATCAAGGTTCTGATTCAGTCGTTGTAGCGGATACGGAGCCAGGCCAAGAGGTGGAAGCCGCGCCCGATTTTGTTCTTACGGAAGACGAATCTCTACTAGAACGAACGCTGGCAGGTGTGTCCTGGAGACGGCTGGCGATGATGGTCCTAGTCCTTGCCCTTGGATCGGCCGCGTTCTTCACAAAGTGGACGTATCTCCGTTGGGCTTCAGTATTCGTCACACTCGTAGTGTTGGGATGGCTAGACGGGGGATTTCTCTCCGTATCTCATATCACCAGTGGTATTTGGGCTGGAGTTGGCGTCTATCTTCGCGACATTCCGCTTCTTCTGATCGTCACCTTCACGCTAATCACCACCTTGGTTTGGGGCCGAGTGTTTTGTGGCTTTCTCTGCCCATTCGGTGCCCTTCAGGACGTGATTGCGAGGTGGGTACCGAAGTCTTGGCAGCGCACGGTGCCGGAGCATCTTCACCAACGAGGCATCTGGATCAAGTATCTGATTCTCGCGGTGATTGTGGTCCCTGCACTGCTCGGTAGTCAGGTCAGCCTGTATCAGTACTTCGAACCGTTCGGGACGGTGTTCTTCCTAAGTCCGTCACCGCTACTCTGGCTGATCGCTGGGGGTATTCTCGCTGCGTGTGTTGTGGTCCCCAGGTTCTATTGTCGTTATGCGTGTCCGCTTGGGGCTGCGCTCGGCATCCTGGCTCTTCTTTCGGTACGACGTATACCGAGGGTAGAGCATTGCTCGCTTTGTTCGGTATGTGAGCAGAAATGTCCTACCGGTGCTATTCGCAACGAGGTCGTCGACTTTCCTGAATGCGTTCGCTGTAACGTGTGCGAAGTACAGCTGATCGAGAAGACGGGGGTTTGCGGGCATGACTTAGATGAGATCCAGCCCAGGCTAATTCAGTTGGAGGTTGAGTCGGGTGTCTGAATCTGTGTCGATCTCTCGAAGAGATGTCCTGAGGATTACTGCGGGAGTCGGTTTAGGAGCGGCGTTTGGGTTAGGAGTCAGCAGAGAGGCCTTCTGGCGAGCGGGGTTACACCGGGTAAGTGAAACCCGGGTCCAGATGGGCACCTTGGTCAACATCACGGTGGTGCACCCGGATAACGCCGGTGCACATGAGATGATCGATTCAGCTTTCTTAGAGATGGAGCGGCTTGAGGCTGTTCTTTCGCGCTATCGCGCCGATTCTGCTGTCGGCCGTTTGAATGCAGCGGGACTGCTTGAGCATGCTCCTTCTCCACTCATAGAAGTCATCGAGCTCGCCCTCGAGGTCAGTCGCAGATCTAGCGGTGCTTTCGATGTCACGGTTGCGCCGTTGGTTGAGCTGTACGGATCGACATTCGATCGTCTAGGACGGCCACCAACCGATCGAGAAATTGATGAGACGCTTAGCTATGTGGGCCACGACGGATTGGTCGTTACAGGGTCCACGGTGACCCTCGAAGACCGTCGTATGGCCATCTCGCTCGACGGCGTGGCAAAAGGTTTCGTCGTTGATCGGGTTGTTGACCAGCTGTCGGCAAAGGGCGCACAGCGGGTGCTTGTGGATGCGGGTGGTGATATGGCCTCGAATAGATCGTCAGGAAGAGATGAAGCGTGGACTATTGGGATCCAGCATCCCAGGCGAACAGAAGCCACAATCGGCCGGGTTCAATTGAGTGGGGGAGGAGTGGCGACTTCAGGTGACTATTTCCGATCATTCACTCCGGACCATCGTCACCACGACATTCTCGATCCGCGGACCGGTCGCCCTGCTCAGGAGCTAAGCTCTGCTAGCCTTCTGGCATCCTCTGCGATGATTGCGGATGCGCTCTCGACAGCCGCCCTCGTACTGGGTCCGGTCGATGGCATCGACTTTATCGATGGTTTTCAAGGAGCAGAGGGGATCTTGGTATCGAAGGACGGTAGCCAACTGCTATCGAAAGGCATGGGCAAACGTCTCGGGTGAGTTGTTTCAGGAGAGCCTGATACCAAATGTGTGGCGCAGGGCACATCGGGCTCCATGAAAACCGGCCATGCCGTGGACTCCTCCACCAGGCGGAGTCGATGCAGAGCATAGGTAAAGTCCTGCTTTAGGGGTGCGGTATCCAGGCAAGCTCCATCGGGCGGGACCCAGCGTCTGACTGATCGTCAGGGCACCTCCATTCACATCACCGCCTACGAGATTGCCATCCCATCGCTCTAGGCGCTTAGGCCCCCACGACGATCGTGAGAGAATTCGCTCCTGAAAGCCTGGCGCGAAGCGCTCGATTTGAGCTTCGATGACCGGCGTGGCGTCGCCTTCCCACCCGTTGGGCACGTGGCAGTAGCCCCATGCAGTGTGCTTGCCCTCGGGAGCTCGCGAACGGTCAAAAAGGGTATGTTGAGCTAGTAGCACGAAGGGGCGTTCACTTAGCCGACCAGACCAAGGCTGTAGCTCCGACGCGGCTACCTCTTCCAACGTTCCGCCCACATGTACTGTCGCTGCCCTTGCTACTTCAGGGTCTTCCCAAGGAATCGGACCATCTAAAGCCCAGTCAACTTTGAATGCGCCTGGACCGTAACGCCATCGCTTTAGCCTGCGGAGGAACGACTCTGACAGGCCGGTATCGGTGAGCGCAGCCACCTGCCCGTGTGTGATGGCCATAAGAGTCGCTCGAGCACTTGGTAAATCGGCGAGTGAAGTCACTCGAGAGCCCGTCTGTATCGTTCCGCCTAATGATTCGAAATAGCGCGCGAGGGCTAAGGTCAGGTTACCTGCGCCTCCTTTGGGGAATGGCCATCCTACCGTGTGCGCAGCGACGATCAGGGCAGCCCCGACCGCGCCAGTAAGGAGGTGGCTCAAAGGCGTACCAGCATGCGCCGCGTTACCGGCGAAAAGCGCTCGGGCTTGGTCGGACTTGAAGGATTTAGCGAGTCGGTTGGTTGACTTCAGGGCGAGTGGCGCGAAGCGAGCCATCAGGATCGGGGAGCTTGGTATAGACAGCGGCGACCTCAATGTGTGCTCAAAAAACGTCTTCGAAGAAGCCACGAATGGAGCAAATCGTCTTGTCCACGCGTTTCCGTCTTCGCCTAGTGCAGATGCTGTCTGCTCCAGGCTCTTTTCCAGAAATGCCGTCCGGCTTCCTATGAGAGGATGGGCTAACGGAGTATCAGGATGCACCCACTCTAGGCCGAATGAGTCGAGTGGAAGAGATGAGAAGAACGGAGATCCAAACCCGAGGGGATGAATTGCTGAGCCGACGTCATGAAGGAAACCGGGCAGTGTAGCCTCTTCTGTCCTTGCTGACCCTCCGACCTCATTAGCCGCATCGATGAGCAGAGTCGAGCAACCATGGGTTTGTAGCTCGATCGCCGCTGCTAGTCCGTTGGGACCGGCTCCGACGACGACAGCATCGTAGCTCATCAGTCGCCGTATGGATTTCCGAAGCGAAGGAGTATCGTCGAAGTCCCAGTGCTGGTCAGTGTTAAGACATAGAGGCGGTCATACTCCATTTCTTCTATAGGTGTGCTGGGGTCACCACCCAGGGCCTCTGCCAGTTGAGGAGTGGTGTTACTGTGACCGAGGACCAGATGGCGTCCTGGCGTCTCTCTGAGCCGATCGGCAAAGCCTTCCAAGTCCTGAGCGTCGTAGATGGCCATGGCTAAGCCGGTGGATTCGCTAGTCGGAGCTCCGGTAGAGCGAGTCCGCTTCAAGTCTGTTGTGTGAATGTGTGTGATCCCTGCGTCACGGAGCAGGGTCGCGATCAACTCCGCTCTTTGCTGGCCTGCCCGCGAGATCGGCGGGTCACTTGTCCCGTCTTCAGCTCGCTCTGCGTGTCGGACAAGGTATACGACGGTTGCGTCGCTCTGAGCGGCGATTGCTGTCGGAAGTGAGCCAAACGCTAGAGTCGCGAAAGAAAGCAACCAGATGACAGGTACTTGGCGTTGTTGATGCAGGATCATAGGACTGCGTGGGTGCAGGTGGTTACAGCACGGACATTATCTGGCTTGAGCATGAGGGGCCACATGATCCTTGAATTTGGCTTCGTTAGGGTAAGCAGGTAGGGGACGGTGTCACTACAGGCCGTTTTTTTACCTGAGAGTTTCGGGAGCAGTCTCAAGGTGGGGCGTTGGTTTTTTGGATTTCTTGTTGCCGGGGGTAGCAACCGGAGGCCACTTGGCGACATCTTGTCTGCGAGCGTGGCGAGTGAGGATCGCCGTCGGACTTGTCCGGCGGAGGAAAGTCCGAGCTCTACAGGGCAGGGTGCCGGGTAACGCCCGGGCGTCGCGAGACGACGGAAAGTGCAACAGAAAAGAAACCGCCGATGGCCGTTCGCGGCACAGGCAAGGGTGAAATGGTGCGGTAAGAGCGCACCGGGCCGATGGTGACAGAGGTCGCATGGTAAACCCCACCCGGAGCAAGGCCAAATAGGGGGCGATGGGATGGCCCGTTCCATTGGAGTCCCGGGTAGGCTGCACGAGGCCGTTGGTAACAGCGGTCCCAGATGAATGATCCTCCCCTCGCAAGAGGGACAGAACTCGGCTTATTCCGCGCGCTCACTCTGACGGCGTCCGTCGCGATTACGCGGCGGGCGCCGACCTGTATAGAGGAGCCTGCGTATAGATATTTCAGGCGGTAACCTGTTTACTGAACTAGTGTACATGTACCAGTAGTAGTCGCGTAGAACCTTTAGACAGACCCGGAGCACCATCGTGCGAAAGTCTTCGATCCCTCTCTCTCTGCTTGTTATTTCGTGTGCCTTTCTTGGACCTAACAAGGTTTCAGCACAGGTGTATGTCGAGGCGAACGGCAATGTAGGCCATACTCTGGTCAACCCGGTTACTTGGATTGGGCAAGGCGCGTTTGATGCCCGCCGGACTCTATATGGTGGTGATGTGGGTGTCGTGTTTGGGCGACGGTATGGCCGCGGTCTCCAGCTGGCACTGGACTTTGGCTACCAGCACCTGCTTAGCTATCAATTTGCGCGGCAAGGAGACGCTGTATCAACCGTGGCTGAGGCTTACCGTGGTGCTCTGACGACCCGTTTTTGGTTCCAAGAGGGCAAATGGTTCGGTGAAGCCGGATTCGGAGCGTATCGATTCAGTAATCACACCGATCCGTCGATAACGGCAGGGGTTGGAACCCTCATCGAGTTGAATGAGGGCCTTTATCTATTGATGCGTGCTCGGGCGGCGGTTGTGTATGGTTCCACGACTCAGATTGGCCCTCTTTGGCTCAGTACAGGGGTTTCATACCGAGTCGGGAGCTAATTTCGTTCGCTTGACCGGTTTCGAGGTTGAGCGATCTTGATCCTGAAATGCGCCCGTAGCTCAGTTGGATAGAGCGCGTGCCTCCGGAGCACGAGGTCGCAGGTTCGAATCCTGCCGGGCGCACTAAGAAAAAGTTTTTAGGACATCTCAAGGACTCTTTTATCAGCCCGCGCTACTAGACTTTCCGGAGCACGATGAGATGAAAACCCGCCACCTGACATTGTTGTTGTTAGGTGTGGTGTCATGCAGTGGTGATTCGAGTCCGACGACGCCGACCCCAGGTGCTGGGGGTGGTCCGACGACGGTGACCCCGGTAGCGACGAGCATAGACGTGAGCGGAGGCAGTGCGACGGGCGGGATCACGTTCGTCTCGCTGACCCAGGCGTCCACACTCACAGCGATTGTTCGAGATCAGAGTGGTTCTCCGATCGCGGGCGCGCCGGTGACGTGGGCGTCGAGTGATCAGGCGGTGGCTACGGTGAGTTCGGCGGGGCTGGTGACAGCGGTTGCGAACGGGACTGCAGTGATCACGGCGACGAGTGGTTCGGCGAGCGGGACGGCGTCGGTGACGGTCAATCAGGTGGCGATATCAGCTTCGCTGAGTATCGAGAGCGTGACGTTGGCGTCGGTTGGGGATACAGCGACACTGGCGGCTACGGTGGTTGATGGACTGGATCAGGCGCTCTCAAGTCCGACGCTCGTGTGGACTTCGTCGGACACAGCGGTTGCTGCAATAGACTCAACGGGTCTGATCACGAGTGTGGCGAACGGGAGTGCCACGGTGACAGCGACGAGTGGTGCAGCGAGTGCGACGGCGTCGGTGAC
>CENY01016845.1_pt1 | contig 23101 bp, 24 predicted proteins | sample 356181 | NCBI WGS metagenome assembly CENY01 (sample SAMEA2619840, study PRJEB7988) | marine metagenome | isolation source: saline water (ENVO:00002010), including
GAGCTAATGCTGTCCTTAAATATACCCGTTTCCTCGGGGAGACCGCGGCCCTGACCCATCTCTTCCCCGGATCCTTTGAATTCTCCTCCCCATGTCATCCCGAATTGATTGAAGCTTAAGAACCTGCACTGCCGTAAGGAACTCGAGCAGCTCCTCCTGCTCCTGAGCAAAAAGACGGGCCTCCTCCGTTCGTAATCTCCTCATCCGTACAAGGAGCTGCTCGGCTTCGGCTTCGTCAGTAGCACCTTCGAGCATCAGCGCCTCCACCCGACGCCGAACCGCCATATCAGCTTGCCCGAGTCGCCTGCGATCTTCCTGATGGCTACGAATAACTCCGAGTAAAGACTCAACCTGAACATCGTCGAGTTCCAGACGCTGCTGAATCGTACGCGCCATCTGGCGACGGAAACGCTGCTCCATCTGTTCTCTATCTTGATTTCTATCGCCCCGGATCTGGGCATCTGCATACATCGGAAAGGCTAAAAGCAGCATAACAAAGCCGGTTATGAAGCCCTGACTCCTTACTGTAATCGTCATCACTCTGCTCCTTCACCTTCGAGCTCCTCCAGGAGCTTCATTAAAGTTTCGTTAGACAGACCCTCAATCCACAGATCCCCAGCCAAAAAGCTGTCTTCAGTCAGCCACAGTTCACCCTGTTCAGGGTCAACACCGAAATCATAAACAACATCTTGGATAACTTCAGGGCGATCACGAAACAGACCTACCCCGACCGCCAGAGCCAGCAGAGCAGCGGCAGAAAGCCCCCAAGGTGACCTATTCCAGGGCCGTCTAGAAGAGAAAACTGCATTCTCGATCTGATCCGCTAATAGGACCGGCACAACCGGGGAGGCCGCCCGTAATATCTGGATCAGCTCAAGCTCACTCTGGCAATCCTCACAGGATAGCAAGTGGGATTCAATCGTAACCGATCGATGGTTCTCAATTCGTCCCGACGCAAAGTCAGGAAGACAGTCCCTTACCTTAGCACAATCTATCTCGTTCATTCCATCAATTCCCTAAGCCGACGGATACCGTGAAAGTAGTTCACCCTTGCCGCCCCCTCACTCGATCCAATCAGAGAAGCGATTTCACGAAAGCTCAGTCCTTCATCTATTCGTGCTGAAATCGCTAAGCGCTGCTTTTCAGGTAAAGTGTCTAGCATCGCGCGAGCTCTCGCCGATTCTTGCCCTACAACCGCCTGTTCGGCTGGATCCGGTGCGCTTGTCTCTAGAGGTCCAACGACTTCGATAGACGACTCGTTCCACCGTCCTCTCTTTCGCAGCGTTGCCCTAGCCTCATTAGCGGTAACAGTCATCATCCATGTGCGAAATGAAGAATCTCCTCGAAAGCCACCCAAAGCTCGAAACGCTTTTATAAAGGCATCCTGAACCACATCCTGGGCGATGTCGTCCCGTCGCGTGATGGACAGTGCTACCCGGTAAGCAGAAGCGTGATGCCTCCTGACCAGTGTACCGAACGCTCTATCATCTCCAGAGCAAGCCTGCTCGACTAGCTCGGCGTCGGAGATCTTCCTGGCACCTCGTAAACTATCCCTCACAGAAACATAGACGCCCTAGGAGCGGAAACGTTAAACGCCGGCGCAAAACTGCCGTGCGAGTCGTCAGTTAAACCCCTATTTCGTCTACCTTTTCGACCCGAGCCCTAAGGTGCTTTGACGGCTTAAAAACAGGGACTGATCGCGACGGCACTTCTACGGCTTCTCCAGTCCTTGGATTACGTGCCATCCGAGTCTTTCTCTTCCTTACCTTGAACGTCCCAAATCCACGGATCTCGATATTCTCTCCGTCGGACAGAGCTAGCTTTACTGCGTTGAGAAAGCCGTCAACGACGAGCGCACAATCCTTCTTCGTGATCCCCGGGCCGATAGCTTCTGCCACCTGCTCGACCAGATCTGCCTTCGTCATTATCCCTCCGAGAGAGCCCTGTTTTGCGTCCATGAGGCGAACCGGCTGAGACTGTAGCGAGGGTAGAGTTCGACCGCAAGGCAGGTCAGAGTCGTTGCAGCATAGCTACTTGAACCCCCAACCTAGAACATCTCAAACCCCGGATCAGGAGTCTTGGCGTTCTTCCATCAGCGACAGAAACTCGTCGAACAGGTAGCGGCTATCATGCGGACCCGGTGCAGCTTCAGGGTGGTACTGAACCGAGATTACCGGGAGGTCGCGATGCTTTACACCTTCGGCCGTGCCATCGTAGAGGTTCACGTGTGTCAAACGTAACCCAGGCGCGCCCGGAATTTGGTCACCTTCACCAGACTCGACCGCAAAACCATGGTTCTGAGAAGTGATCTCTACCGCCTCACTGTCGAGATTTCTCACCGGATGGTTCCCCCCATGGTGGCCAAAAGGAAGTTTATAAGTCCGAGCCCCAAACGCGCGACAGATCAACTGGTGACCCAAGCAGATCCCAAAGACAGGGACGTCGGCTTCAGCCAGTGCGAGAATAGCCTTCCCCGCTGCCTGCACAGCGGCAGGATCTCCCGGACCATTAGAAACGAAGAGCCCATCGGGTTTCGCCGCCAGGATCTCTTCGGCTGTGGTATCGGCTGGGATCACTGTCACCCTACAACCCCTTTGAGCAAGAAGCTTAGGTGAGTGTGCCTTAACACCAAAATCATAGGCCAAGACATGAAATCTTTCTTCACCGACCGCGGACACTACATAACGTTCGTCTGTGGAAACTCCACAGGCCAGATCGAGACCCTCCATCTTTGGCTGAGCCAGAATCCTTGACCGCAGATCGTCTTCTTCAGTCCCCGCTGGCGCTATCGCCCCTCTCATGGCTCCTTCTGAGCGAAGGTGGCGTGTCAGCGCCCTAGTATCAATCTCAGAGATTCCTGTAATAGCATGAGCCCTGAGATACTCATCAAGACCGCCTGTCGACCGCCAATTCGATCTCATCCGCGACGCTTCACGAACAACGAATCCCGCCACTTGTGGAACCGGAGATTCGCAGTCTTCTTCGTTCACCCCATAGTTGCCAATCAAAGGGTAGGTCATGGTAACAAGCTGGCCAGTGTAGGAAGGATCCGTCAGGACCTCCTGATAACCCGTCATCGAAGTGTTAAAAACGACCTCGCCGAAAGCGACGTCTTCTGCCCCGAGGAGGTCTCCATCGAATCTTCGTCCATCTTCGAGAAGGAGGTACGCTGTGCGGTTCAGTTCAGGCTCCTAGGATCCAAGTTCTTCTTCGGGCGTTTGGTTCAGCATCCTACTGACGCAAAAGCTATCCGTGCCGGTGAAGGGGTCAACCGAAACCGACCATCCGAGTTAGTTTTCACATTATGGATACAGTCTACATACACGCCGATGAGTCTTGTCTGGGAAACCAGAAACAAACGCAATCTAGTCCGGGAGGGGCTGGAGGACTCATAGAGATATGGAAGAATGACGACTGGGAACGCCGTGACTTCTGGCTCTCAGAGCCGGATACAACAAACAACCGTATGGCTCTATGCAGTGCTATAGAACCACTGTCATCCCTTAGCCGAAGGTGTAGGATCATCCTGACTTCTGATAGTCAGTACCTCGTTAAAGGCATCAACGAGTGGAGGCATAGCTGGAAACGCTCTGGATGGAAGCGAAAGGCCGGGGAAATCCTGAACCTAGACTTGTGGAAACAGCTTGACATCCTAGTCGAACGGCACGAAGTCTTCGCCCGGTGGGTTCGAGGTCACGACGGACACCCCGAAAACGAATACGTGGACTTTTTAGCAACCACGGCGGCGGCCGATCAGTCGACTTCAGGGGGCCTTACAAACTCAGGGTTCATTGAGTGGCTGTGTGAGCAGAGAGAAATGGGGAAATTTCTCGACTACATGGAGTTCCAAAGACCGGAAACCCGCTTCGGAGCTTGACTCGCAAGAAGTTCAAGCTGAATTCGCCAATCGGGAGCTTAGAACTCACTGAGGACCTGTTAATTCGCCAGTAACAGACCTGTGTCCAAAGACTCTGCAAAAATTTCGGATTAGCGTCTCACTCACCTCAGAGAGCGCCGGAGCAAATCCTAGCTCCCGCTCAAGGGATGTAACGGCCCGGCCAGGAATTCCACACGGCACGATTGTATCGAAATACCGAAGTTCGGTATCAACATTCAGGGCAATGCCATGGGAGGTAATCCAGCCAGAAGAAACCCGGATTCCGATCGCCGCGAGCTTACCAGCCTTGGTCCATACTCCCGTGCCAGCCTCATCTCTCTCTGCCTCAACCCCATAATCGGCTGCAGTGCCGATCAAAACAGTCTCGAGATCACGCATGTATCGGTGTAAATCTCTACGGTGGGGCTTCAGATCTAGAATGGGATAGACAACCAACTGACCCGGCCCGTGATAAGTCACATCCCCACCCCTCCCAACCTTGTGCAGGTCTATACCCTTTCGGACCCGTTCTTCGTCGTCCACCAAGATATGCGCGATATCCGAGCTTGATCCCAAGGTGATCACGTGAGGATGCTCTAGCACCACTAAGGTGTCATCGATGTCACCAGCTCTGCGTTTTTTGACGAGATCTTCCTGAAGCTTTAACCCTTCCGCATAATGAATTCGCCCGGGACTTACGACACTGAGGTCACGCGTGTGTGTCATAAACGCCGCGGAACCTCCGGATGCCCGAAGGGCCCCCTCGCCAAGAAGACCTGAGAGCCGATGAGTTACTCATCACGCGTCGTTAGGGAAGGTCTCCAGGGTCTCCTTGAGTCGCGCAAGAAAGCGGGCCGCGTCTGCTCCGTCCACGATTCGATGATCGTATCCCAGTGAGAAGAGAGATTTCTTTCGGATTGCCATGGAATCAGTTCCTGTGTCGGGATCCGTGACGACAACAACACGCTTTTCGATCGCCCCCGTCCCAAGGATGGCAGCTGTGCCTTTAGGAATCACAGGTAACCCAACCAATGTCCCCAAAACACCCGGGTTAGTAATCGTGAACGTCGCGCCCTGAATCTCGTCAGGCACGAGTTTCCGGTCGCGAGCACGCGTAGCGAGATCTACAATTTTGTTGCCGATCCCAACCAGCCCAAGATGGTCGGCGTCATGCACTACCGGCACAATGAGACCTGGGTTCAAGTCCACAGCCATCCCGAGATTCACATTTCCCCGGTAAATAACATTATTACCCGAAATCGTCGAGTTCACCGTTGGGAATTCACGTAACACTCGGGAAACCGCCCACGCTACGAACGCCGTGTAGCTTACTCGTGCTCCCTGAGATGCCCATCGCTCTTTGCTCTCAGCACGAATGAAGTCTATGGCCGAGAAGTCTATCTCTATAAAGGAGTGGACATGTGGCGCCACCCTCTTCGCTATGACCATATGCTCCGCAGTCAGTCGACGGATCTTGTCCATTGGTTCGACTGTGTCCGCGGAGCGGACTGGGAACTCTGGATGCTGCACCTCCCGGTAGAAAGTTGTCCAAAGATCCGACGAATCCGCGCTCGGTGCTTTGGCCGCAGATGGCGCCGAGGACGAATCAGATGAGGTCGGCACTGGCACCGGAACTGGCTGAGCAGGCCCGGAACTAGCCAACCCATGTTCAATGAAGTCCAAGATATCCTGCTTGGTTACGCGTCCAGCGTGGCCTGTCCCGGAGACATCCTGGATATTGACCCCGTGCTCTTCTGCGATCTTCCTGACTACCGGCGTGGACCGAGTCCTAAGACGCTCCTCAGCGCTTGCATGGCCATCCCTGACTTCAAGCGCCACTTCTACTGATTCGGATCCTGGTTCCTGAGGAACCTCTGGAGCAGCGTCAACCTCGGACTTCACAGTGGGAGCTGCTACTCCAGCGGGGCCACCTTCGGTGTCAATGTACGCGACAATAGTTCCGACTTCGACCGTCTCGCCTTCCTGGACCGCAATTTCGACGAGAGTCCCGTCCGAAGGTGATGGGATCTCCGCATCCACTTTGTCAGTCGAAATCTCTAGGATCGGTTCATCGCGCTCGACCTTGTCGCCAAGCTGTTTGAGCCACTGCGAGACGGTCCCTTCAGCGATGGATTCACCCATCTGGGGCATGGGAACTTCAATTCGAGCCACGCTCGATCACTCCGTGTTGTCAGTATGCCGCTAAATACCTCGCCGCCTTTAGGACGTCGTCGGTCTGCGGTAAAAAATAATCTTCTAACGAACCTGAGTAAGGCACCGGCGCATCAATCGCGGTTACTCTCAGTATAGGTCCATCCAGCCACTCAAATGCCTTCTCGCTTACGCGGATCGCGATTTCACCCGCTATACCGCCGGTCCGAGTGTCTTCGTGCACAACCAGTAACTTGTTGGTCTTTTTCACGCTCTCTACAATCGCATCTTCATCAAGTGGCAAAAGGGTTCGGAGATCGACGATCTCCACTGATACACCATCTTCAGTTTCCATCGTCTCAGCGGCCTCAACACTCTTATGAACCATAGAGCCGTATGTCACGATAGTTATGTCGGTACCCTCTCTGACGATGCGAGCTTCGCCTAGCGGCACAACGTAATCGTCGTCCGGAAGGACTTCTCGCAGCGATGGTGCTCTATACAGGCCTTTGTGCTCCTCAAAGATAACGGGGTTATCGTCACGTATGGACGCCTTCAACAATCCTTTTGCATCTCGAGCGGTACTCGGGTAAACAATTTTCAACCCCGGGGTATGAAAGAACGCCATTTCTACGTTCTGAGAGTGGAATGGTCCCCCGCGATTCCCGCCACCGACTGGGCCGCGGATCACAAGTGGTTGTGGCCCGGCACCTCGGTAGTTCGAGGTTGCGATGTAATTTGTGATTACATCATAAGCAGGAGATATGAAGTCCATGAATTGGATCTCGACCACCGGCCTCAATCCCATATGAGCTGCACCTGCCGCGGCTCCCGTGAATCCACCCTCGGCGATCGGTGTGTCAATGACACGATTCTCGCCGAAGAAGGATAGGAAATCACGGGTTACCTTGAATGCTCCTCCATAGACTCCGATATCTTCACCCATGAGGAAAACTGACTCATCACGAATCATCTCCTCGAAGAGGGCCTCAGAAATCGCCTCTAGCATCGTGACCGGCTCGCCACGCTTGGTCTTTAGGAGGTGCTCCGGAGTCTCGGGGTCCATGGTTCCTCGGTCGTTCAGGCCAGAGTCGGGTCGGGACTGTTCGACCTAGTCCACGGATGCGGCATAGCAACGTCGGTGTAGACACCCAAGACTGCTTCAGATCCCTCCGGGTACGGTTCCGCAATCGCAGCCTCAGCAGCCACACGACATTCCTCAAAAGTCTGTTCTTCAATGACCATGAGTTCTTCTTCCGAGGCCCATTCGTTGTGAAGGAGCCTTGACCGGTACAGATCAAGTGGATCCTTCTTTTCCCAAGCGCGAATCACGACAGGATCCACATAGTCTTGGGGGTCATGCTGCGCGTGCCCCTTTCTCCTGAAATAGTTCAATTCAATCATATGAGTGCCTCCTCCTGAGCGCACCTGCAACGCAGCACGCCGCACCGCGTCAAAAACCGCTAGCACATCTGTCCCGTCGACCGCCTCCGTGTCAATCCCATAACCTGGGCCCTTCTCAGTGAAGCTGGAGACACGCGTATTCTTACTTGTAGGAGTAGAGAAAGCCCACTGATTATTCTCGACAATCAAAATCATCGGACAACGCTGGACGGCGGCGAAGTTCAGGCCTTCGTGCCATGCACCGGTCGAAGAAGCGCCGTCCCCATAAAAGACAATACCAATCCGGTCCTCACCACGGACACGAAACGAAAGAGTCATCCCCGCCATGATCTCGATCATTGTGCCAAGAGGTGAGACCGGCCCGACAAAGCCTTTTTGGAAGTCGAACCAATGCACATTCGCTTCACGACCTCTAGTCGGACTAGTTCCCTTTGCCATGTACTGGCGAAAATAGTCGATCAACTCGCCACCGAAGAGAAAGAGTGCGCCCGCTGCCCGGATCGTGTGGCAAAGCATGTCACCGGTCCCATCTGTCCTACGCCTAAGGGCGTACGCAGCACCAACAGCTCCGGCCTCCTGCCCAAGCGATCGATACAACCCACCCGTTACGTGGCCCTGCTTCTGCAAAAGTTCGAGCCGTTCCTCCGCCGCACGTGTTAGGCAAAGGGAGCGATAAAGATCCTGGAGCCCCGCACGTTCCAAGCCGAGGGTTGGCTCAGACACCAAGCTCTCCCGGGAAAAACGAGAGGAAGACTGAGTGAAGTCCGCGGTTTCGCAGTTCCGTGGGACACACTCCGCTTTCGCGGTTCAAGGGGTCAGTTTCCCTCGTTGCCCGAGTTGCCATCCGGCTGCACTGCAGTTGGCTCCTGAAGCCCCGGAAGCACGGGTGCTGGAGCCGATTGGGTAGCAGGAGCATCGACCTGAATCACTGATTCGGGTACTGCGGTACGAGACGACATTATCGAGAGAATCAAGGCTAGGATCATAAAGGCTGCCCCAGCACCCCAAGTTGCACGAGTCAGCACCGTCGTAGCCTGTCGGCCACCAAGCACACCGTCGGCCATCGTGCCGCCACTTCCTCCTACAGCAGCAAGTCCACCGCCCTTCCCAGCCTGCATCAAAATCACAACAGAGAGGAAGAGACCGTCAAGCACTAGGGCAGCTAGGAGAATACTGTACATCGAACTATTTCCTTTGGGTTAAGATACTAAACGTCGGAGAGGCTCGAATGGGTGTCAACGGGCCTTTTCAGCCCGCCGCCGTGACTATCTGCCTGAACGAGGTAGCATCTAGACTTGCGCCCCCCACCAGCAGGCCATCTACGTCTCTAGCTTGCATAAGCTCTTCAGCATTCCCAGGCTTCACCGATCCCCCGTAAAGGATCGGAACCCGTGAAGCATGAGTGGCGCTCAAGGCCCGTTCGAGCCGCCGCCTCAGCGTGCCGTGCGCAAACGTCGCATCCTCCGGTGTCGCGGTTTCTCCTGTCCCAATTGCCCATACTGGCTCGTACGCGACGAGAAAGCGCGGAGCGGAACACAAACTGTCTAGAGCTACCTCTAGCTGGCGCAGTATTACTTCTTCTACACGACCGGCTCTGCGCTCTTCAATCGTTTCTCCAACACAAAGTACTGGTACTAGACCTGAACGGACTACAATATCGACCTTCCACTGGGTCTGCAGGTCCGTTTCACCAAACACATGACGACGCTCAGAATGTCCAACGAGAGCGAAAGTCGCACCCGCATCTTTCGCCATAGGAGCCGATATCTCCCCGGTGAATGCACCAGAATCTTCCCAATACACGTTCTGGACGCCAACCTGTACCCTTGAATCACGTTGCTCCGCGTTCGCTACTGCATGCAGCGATAAATTAGACGGAAATAAGATAAGCTCATGGCTCGATGGTATAGCATCTACGTCGAAGTCGGAGAGAAAGTCTAAAGCTTCACTCGGGCCATGATGCATCTTCCAGTTCCCAGCAATCACCGCCATCAGTAGCTCCGGTCTGAAAGTTCATCGACACTAGGAAGATCCCCGCCAGCGAGCAGTTCAAGTGAAGCTCCACCGCCGGTCGATACATGCGTCAGCCGATCGACGACGCCAGCCCGCTCCGCAGCTGCTGCGGAGTCGCCTCCACCAAGAATTCCCATGGCTCCCCGGTCACACGCCTCCGCCACCGCGTGAGCTATTCCGACTGTACCCTCGGCAAAAGCATCAACCTCGAAGACCCCCATCGGACCATTCCAAACGATCGTATTCGCCTCTGCAACAAAATCAGTAAACAACTGGTGAGTACGAGGTCCGATATCGAGGATTTTATCAGACGGCTGGACCTCTGTTCGCCCCACAACCCGTCTTTCAGCATCCTCAGAAACATTTGCAGCGACGATACAGTCCAAAGGAAGAACTAGGCGTTCGCCACCCACTCCGAGCAGACCCTTCGCCAACTCGACCGCATCCATTTCGACAAGGCTGTCTCCAGTATCAAGCCCCAGAGCTGCGAAGAAGGTGTTCGCCATCCCTCCACCAATCAGTAGGTGATCCACTCGTGGAAGCAACCTAGAGAGCATACCTATCTTCGAAGAGATCTTCGCTCCGCCCACTATAGCTAGGAAAGGGTTCTGAGGGACATGGAGTGCTTCATCTAGGAATTGGATCTCTTTCTCCATCAAGAACCCCGCGACGGCATCTCCACCTTTTGCTCGCATAGCGGTGGCGAGCCCAGCTGTAGACGCGTGAGCGCGATGCGCGCTACCAAAAGCGTCATTTACATACAAGTCACCGAGTGACGCCCAAAATTCAGCTAGATCCGGATCGTTGATCGCCTCACCCAACTCAAATCTCGTATTCTCTAGAAGTGCAATCTCTCCAGCTTCGAGCACCTCAAGCCCATCAACGGCAGCGACTCCGCTTGTGTGAGCGATAAAGTGCACAGTGGGATCGAGGAGCTCATCCAAACGGTCGGCTACGGGTTTCATGGAGAATTCAGGGTCAATCTCACCTTTCGGTCTACCTAGGTGAGAAAGCAGCACAACGCGCCAGCGAGCCTCAGTGAGTATTCTAAGCGTTGGGAGCGAAGCTCTGATCCTCTTGTCATCTGTGATGTCCCCATCGTCGAGCGGGACATTGAGATCCGCACGAACGATTGCGGTACGTCCCGGTATCCCTCCAAGATCGACGTCCGAGATACTTCTCTTATTCAATTTGCCACTCAGAGTTGTTCACCAACGAAGCCGACTAGATCTACCACCCGAGATGAATATCCCCATTCATTGTCGTACCAAGACAGAACCTTGACCATTCTGCCATCCATAACGGAAGTGGAAAGTGCATCGACCGTAGAGCTTCGAGGGTCACTTGTGTAATCGATCGAGACCAAGGGTTCATTCGAGACACCCAAAACCCCAGCCATTGGGCCATCTGCTGCTGCTTGAAACGCGTTGTTCACTTCCTCTTCTGTAACATCTCTTTCCAACTCCGCTACCAAATCAACCAGAGAAACGTCAGCAGTCGGCACTCTTATTGCCATGCCATCAATCCGTCCCTCCACTTCCGGTAAGACAAGCCCCGTTGCTTTCGCGGCTCCAGTTGTTGTCGGGATCATCGACATCCCCGCTGCTCGCGAGCGGCGAAGATCTGAGTGAGGAAGATCGAGAATTCTCTGATCGGTGGTGTAGGCATGTATGGTCGTCATCAGCCCATGTCGAAAACCGAACTCATCGCTGAGAACCTTCACCACCGGCGCAAGACAGTTAGTCGTGCAGCTTGCGTTCGAAATAATGTGGTGGCTATCCGGATTGTAGCGTTCCTGGTTCACCCCGAGGACGATCGTCACATCCTCATTCTTACCGGGCGCCGAAATAATTACCTTCCGCGCGCCGGCCTCTATGTGTTTCGACGCTGACGCGTGATCACGGAACACCCCGGTCGACTCAATGACGATATCAACACCTAAATCCGCCCACGGAAGCGCAGCCGGGTCCCGCTCGCTTAACACCTTTATCTCTTCCCCGTCTATTACTAACCCATCCCCCGAAACCTCAATCGAGCCTGGATAGCGGCCGTGGACCGAATCGTATTTAAGAAGGTGAGCCAGCGTATGCGGACTCGTTAGGTCGTTGACGGCAACAAAGTCTATGTCGCTGTTACCTTCCTGCTTGGCGCTTCGCAGGACATTTCGTCCGATGCGCCCGAATCCGTTGATCGCTGCTCGGATCGCCATTCTGTGAAATCTCTCGGATGGGGAATTAGGATGCAGAATCAATTCTGCACTATCTCAAGATAACCCCTAAAGCGCCTAGGGAAGCGTCCAAGCAAGGCTAAAGAAGTTAACGAAATCGAGTTCTTGCCACGCCAGTCCGATTAACCTGAAAGTAGCTGGAAAGATCAGCAGCAGGAACGAACTTAGGCCCGTTAAAAAACGACTGCCTCTGCACGATCATTCTATCGTTTGAGAAACACCATTTATCGAGTCCGATACCTCTTACCCATCGCTTTACGCATAGCTTCTAGAGGTGCCTCTCGTCCCCACCAACGTTCAAATGAGACAGCGGCCTGTTGCACCAACACTTCGGCGCCATCCGATGCACGGATACCTGCTTCCTCCGCGGCCTGAACAAAAGCTGGCGCGTGTTTTCCATACACGAGATCCATCGCTTGGCCTACGCGGCCAAGTGAGTTGAGATCAATCGGTGATGGGTCATCGGGCTCGAGGCCAAGCCGAGTCGCATTGATTACGAGGTCGAATTTTTGTCCCTCTAATTCCTTAGCAAGTCGGATCACACGCACTTTGTTACCGCCGATCCTGAGTGACACTGCACGAGCACGTTCTAGGGTCCGGTTGAAAAGCAGGATATCTCCAGCGTCCTCCTCAACCAATGCTGCGAGAGACGCTCGAGCGGCGCCACCCGCTCCGAGTAACAACACTCGCATCCCTTTTGTGGGCCCGTGCATAAAACTAGCAAGTGCTCGACGCACCCCCTCTACATCTGTGTTGTCACCGTGGAGTCGTCCAGCATCGTCACCCCAGAACGTGTTACAAGCCCCCGTCCTGCGGACAGCGTCGCTTCGAATATCAAGGATCCTTGAGGCCGCTTCTTTGTGAGGTAACGTCACGTTTCCACCGCCCCCAGCTCGAGCCAACCCTCTCATCAACCCCCTGAGGTCTTCCGCCGCACAACGAACTGCAACGTACACTCCCTTAAGTCTCGCTTTTCGGAACGCCGCATTCTGGATTTCCGGCGAAGCCGAGTGAGAAATCGGATCACCGAGAAGAGCCAAGACACGCGTTGCAGCGTTGACTGTCATGGCTTCAGCAGGGGTTGAATTCTCATCAAAGCCAGTTCGATTAGTCCGTCTAGAACTTCGAAGGTCCCAGCATACTCCTCGTCGCAACCACCTATGGGATCAGGTATCCCACCTACTTTACCCATATCGACCTGACGAGCGGTAAAAGCCGGCAGCAGTGCGACTTTCTCACCGGCTCCTAGCTCTCGCGCTCGAACAACATGACTAGCTGACATAGTGAGAATCAGGTCGGCATCCTCGACCAACTCCTGCGATAGGTAGGTCGATGAATGCTCCGATAGATCCAATCCATTAGCCGCTGCAACCCGGACCGCACCCCCGGAAGGGGGACTGCCCTCCCATGCACCGACACCAGCTGAGCCTACCTCAACTTCACTCCAACCTAGCTTCGTGATTTGGTGCCTAGCGATCACCTCCGCCATCGGGGAACGACAAGTGTTGCCAGTGCACACAAAAAGCAGTCGGAACACACCCGTATCATTCAACGGATCCATCTGCCTCCTCTATGAGGCGACGAAGTCGCTCTGCGGGAATGGCTCCATCCCGGAGCACCGAGGGAGGTACGGTGGTGCAGTCTACGATAGTCGATGCCGGCGACGGTGGCAGTGAACCTCCGTCAATCAGCCAAATATCCTTCGCATCTAGCCTTACAAGAAAATCCCGCGCCTCAGCCCCGGTTGTAATTGCAGGCTCACCAGAACGATTAAGACTCGTAGACGTCAAAGGCTCTCCTAACTTTTGAACCAGATGGGATACCAGGATGTGAGGGCTCTCACGCACCGCCACAGTCCTCCTGTCCGAATCCCGCACACTGTCAGGAAAGAGGCCATCGGGGTCTCGAAGAATGAGAGTCAACGAACCAGGCCAAAAGGTCTCAGCAAGCTCTACTGCTTCTGGAGTCCACTCCAGCTCACCCACCGACTCACGGTTGGGTACCAAAGCGATCAAGGGCTTCGCTTCTTCGCGACCCTTAAGCTCCCGAACGCGCATTGACGCCTCGATTGAGCAGACGCCCCCTATACCGTATACAGTTTCTGTCGGATAGGCCACCAAGCCACCAGAACGGAGGTGGGCGACTATTGGAACCAGATCCACATCTGGCTCTTCGCAGAGGTCTAGCACGCGCACCACTCAGTCGCTATCACGCGTCGAGAGTATAGCCTCCGCAAGCACGAGATCCGCGGGTCGGGTAATCTTTATATTCATTCCACCATCATCCAGCATCTGGATTCGTCCCCCGGTAGCTTCTACTAGAGAAGCGTCATCTGTAGCCACTGGATAACCTTTTGAGTATGCGGCACGCAGCATCATAGCCGGGAACACTTGGGGAGTATGTGCTGACCACAAGGTCGAACGGTCCGGAGTTCCAGTAACAAAATCCTCTTTATCAACTCGCTTGACCGTATCGATCATAGGCTCTCCCGCCACCGCGCCAACACCTGTACAGGCCAAATCGATACATCTACTGATCAGCTCGGGCGCTACCAGTGGACGGGCACCATCATGCACCGCGATCTCGGTAACGTCATCCGGAAGTGCACCAATCGCGCAGGCCACAGACTCACCCCGTGTTGCTCCACCCTCCACTACAACGATTCTCTTGTCTAAGTCCGTTAGCCATTCCGGCTGATTATCCAATTCTTCCCGCATCACGGCGATCGCTATCGCCGTGACCCGATTCTCGGCTAAGAACGGGATCAGCGATCGCAGCAACACAGGTTTTCCAGCAAGCTCAAGGAATGGCTTACGGGCACAGCCCATACGCCGACCTAAGCCAGCCGCTGGCACAGCAACGCCCACTCTCGTAGGCGTGTCCCCAACCCTCTTGGTCACGGGCCAAAGCCGTCTCTAGTTCCACCTGCACTCCCGGAAGCCTCTGCAACAACAGAATCAAAACGCGTATAAGCCTTATGGAAGAAAAGCGGCACGACACCGGTTGGCCCATTCCTCTGCTTCGAGATAATTAACTCCGCCTTGCCTTCCACCTCATGGCGATTTTCGGCTGCAGCGTAGTACTCGGGCCTAAACAGAAACATGACAACATCTGCATCCTGCTCAATCGAACCGGACTCCCGCAGGTCCGACAACATGGGTCGCTTATCGGTCCGCTGTTCAGGACCACGGCTAAGCTGGGAGAGTGCGACAAGGGGAACATCCAACTCACGCGCTAGAGCCTTTAAGCTTCTTGAAATCTGACTGACCTCCTGCACTCGACTCTCAGACCTTCCAGTCCCTGACATCAACTGCATATAGTCGATCACAATCATACCAAGTTCCTGACCATCGGCGCGAAGATCAGACTGCATACGGCGAGCCTTTGCTCGGACCTCCAAGACATTCGATCCGGCCTGATCATCGATCCATATGGGAGCAGTGTTTAGATGTCCCGCTGCCTTGGCCAAACGAGAATTTTCTTCCGGAGAGAGACGCCCACGCCTTAGGTTCTGGGCATCAACGCGTCCCTCGGCGCACAGGATCCGCTGTACAAGCTGTTCTCGTGACATCTCAAGCGAAAAAATTCCCACTGCCGTCTTCTGATTTATCGCGGCAGACGATGCGACGTTCAGTGCAAGGGCTGTCTTACCCATCGACGGGCGAGCGGCAATGATACAAAGATCGCCCTTCTGCAGCCCCGTCGTCATCCGATCAAGATCGTTGAACCCGGTTGCAACACCCGTGATGCCCGAGCCCGAAGTCTGACGCCGTTCGATTTCCTCGAACGTCTTCCAAAGAATGTCCTTGATCCAGACGAAGCCCTCCCTCTTATGACTATCAGCGACCTCGAATATCTTGGCCTCTGCATTGTCGAGGATCTGCTCCACATCACGCTCACCCTGATCATAAACGTCTCGTATGATAGAGGATGCCCGTTCAACCAGTCGGCGAAGCAATGCCTTTTCTCGAACGATGTTGGCGTGATACTCAATGTTCGCAGCCGTTGGAACGGCATCAACGAGCATCGCTAGATAATCTAGTCCGCCCGCAGCATCGAGTTCTCCCGTTTTCTTGAGTTCTTCGGAAACCGTGATCGGATCAATGGAATCCCCACGCTCGAACAGGCGAGCCATCGCCGAGAAAACCCGTCGATTACCCTCGCGGTAAAAAGCAGCCGAGTTGACCTTTTCTACGGCGCGGACGACGGCCTCTCGGTCGATCATCATCCCTCCAAGAACAGCCGTCTCCGCCTCTAGTGAGGCAGGCACGGGGCGATCCCAGGTTACGGTTTGGAGGGCAGAGTCAGGCAAAGGCTTAAAGAATGACGAGCGGCGATTCAAACGGGTCCCGATCTTACCGAGTCTTGAGCCCTACGCCAAGTCATACCCGCACACCGACCCCACAAAAAGTTCAGGGGCTCAATCTACGTCGATGATGGACCGAAGGAGTTGTAAGTCCTCCCAAAAAGAGCGGATCCAACGTCGATTCCTGAGAAGCGCGGCAGGATGATAGGTAACCACTAGTGGAACACCGTGATACTTATGCACTTGACCACGTAGTTTCCCCAGTGCCACACCCTCTAGACCCGTCAAAAGACGCGCTGAAAATGATCCTACCGCAAGAATCGCACTGGGCTTTACAAAATCAATCTGCTTCAGCAAGAAAGGTGAGCACTCAGCTATCTCGCCCGGATCAGGATCTCGGTTCCCCGGCGGACGACATTTCAGGACATTTGCGATATATACCGAGTCCTTTCGATTCCTCCCAATCGTCGCAAGCAAGAGATCTAAAAACTGCCCAGCCACACCTACGAACGGCACACCCGTCGCGTCCTCGTTAGCTCCTGGAGCTTCACCAACCACCATCAGGTCGGCAGTGCGCGAGCCATCTGAAAAGACCACCTGCGTTCGCCCTTCTGAGAGCGGGCACTTCGAGCACCCTAAAGCAACCTCACGAAGCCGCTCGTAGTCGTCAGGGAGCTCGACTGGAAGTGGAGGACCACCGGATCCTTGCTCAGAAATCTCTCTCGTCGCTCCCTGCATTGCAGCGACTCCTTTGACAGGCTCAGAAACATTGTCAGACAGTGCGCTCTCTAGAACGGCCTGATTTCTACCTGCAACAGAAGACCTCACCGAATGCGAGAGTATCGAGAGCACCTCTTCCCGAGTCATCCTATCAAGGAAGACCTCATCACCACCCATCTCCATCCTCTGTCGAAAAAGACGCGCTACCTCGTCAGAAATCGCTCCACTTTCATCTCCGCTCATCACTGAGACTCAATTACGAGAGTCCGCGCACGATCAAGGATCTCCTCAGCTACTTCGTCCTTGGACATGAGTGGAAGCCGCTCACTTTGGGCGTCTTTTTGCACGAATGTCACCCTGTTAGTGCGAACACTGAATCCAGCCTCCTCCTCATTAGCGTCGTTCGCTACCACCAAGTCAAAGGCTTTGCTTTCGAGCTTGGCGAAAGCGTTGTTCACCAAATGCTCTGTTTCAAGAGCAAAGCCAACATTGACGCTACCCTTCTTTCTGTTGGCTATCGTATCTCTCGCCACATCAGGATTCTCAGTTAAGTCCACGAGCATTCGGTCTTCGCTCTCATTGCGCTTCAACTTGACATCCCTAGAGTCCGTAGGACGAAAGTCGGCAACGGCAGCAGAAAAAATGTTCAGGTCCGAATCACCAATGCGTTCAGCCACGGCGACGTGCATATCCTGGGCGGTCTCGACAGCCACCGTATCAACACCAAACGGAGTATCGAGTGCGGATGGGCCACTAACGAGCGTCACCTTAGCACCACGCCTCCATGCCGCCTGAGCAATAGCATACCCCATCCGGCCCGACGAATGGTTTCCAATATATCTAACAGGATCAATTGGCTCCCGAGTCGGGCCAGCCGTGACAAGAACCGATTTACCCATAAAAGCATCGTCCATCGCCAAACCTCGACCGATAGCCTCCTCAATCTGCCACGGTTCAATGAGGCGCCCTCTACCCACACCCTCGCTCACCGCGAGCGCACCCCTAACGGGACCAGCGATCTGATAACCCAAACGATTCTGCAGATGGTCAAGATTATCCTGCACTTGTGGGTGCGCATACATCTTGTCGTTCATGGCAGGACAGATCACCACAGGAGCGCTCGTGGCGAGCAGCGTAGTACAAATCAGGTCATCGGCTCGTCCCTGCGAGGCTCGAGCTAGAAAATCTGCGGTGGCAGGCGCAACCGCCACGACATCCGCGTCACGTCCGAGCCTTACGTGCAGTGCTGCACCTTTAGCCGAGAACAGATCAGTTAGGACAGGTCGCCCTGTCACCCCTTCAAACGTGAGCGAAGCCACGAACCTCTCTGCCGACCTCGTTAGGACAACGTCGACCTCACCACCTAGGCGGGTTAAGTCGCGAGCTACTTGTATCGCCTTGTAAGCTGCAATCCCCCCAGTGACGCCAAGAACGATACGCTTGCCCTTCCATGGACGGCGCGGCTCTAGCGAGGTGACGGGCATCGTTAAGGCCCGCCGTCAGATCTCTTCGCGGCGCCGACGCTTGACGAGACGAAACTCAATCTGACCAGAGGTCAATGCCTCCAGCGATCGGGTTGTCAGTTTTTTGTCCTCACCGAGAGGCATAGCTTCCCTCGGCAGCGAGTTGAGTTCACGAGTGTATTTGGCCGCGACAAGTACGCCCAGATACTTGCTATCGGTGCCGGTAGCTACCTCGTCTGGAGTAAAAACACGCATAAATTCCGTCCTATTCTGAATCCTGCCGATACACATTGTAATAGCCTTCCAATAGCTCCACGATCTCTCGGCGCATCTGTTCAGCGTCCTGCTCATGAAAAACTGGTGGCTCTTGCCCTTCTACGATGTTCCGGATCTTCGAAACACACTCGTCCAAATCATCGTTGACGACAACGTAGTCGAAGTCGGGAACCGCTTGAAGCTCCACAACGGCGGACTCGAGTCTTCTAGCAATACTCTCGGGCTCCTCCGTCCCCCGCTCAATGAGACGGGCTAACATTATATCGACAGATGGCGGCAGCACGAAGATCAGCTTTGCCTGAGGGACTGAAGCCCGAATCTGACTCGCCCCCTGAACATCAATGTCCATCACGACATGTTCTCCTCGGGCCGAGGCCGCATCCAGTTCTGAACGTGGCGTACCGTACATGTGATCGTGCACAAGTGCCCACTCGGCAAACCAGCCCTCGTGAACCCGATCGCCAAACTCTTGAGGCTGAAGGAAGTGATAATCAATACCGTCTCGCTCACCTTCTCGCGGCTCTCTCGTGGTCGCAGACACAGAGAAGACGTATGGTCCTGATCCATCAATCAACCGGCTGGCCAGCGTCGTCTTTCCAGTTCCGGAAGGAGCGACCAGCACTACCGGCGCTGCACGATCGCTCACTCTACATTCTCCACCTGCTCACGGATCCGCTCAATCTCTTCCTTAATCGCAACGGACGCCTGGGCAAGCTTCGAATCGTTCGCCTTAGAGGCAACGGTATTTGCCTCGCGAAGCATTTCCTGAACCAAGAAACCAAGCCGTTTGCCCACCGGCTCCAAACCATCGCCGCTGAGTGCCGAACGAAACAGGTCAATGTGAGAACGAAAGCGAACGATTTCCTCGTTTATATCCCACTTCTCTGCCAAGTAGGCGATCTCCCGAGCCAGTCGATCTTCGTCGACCTCCACCTGAGCACTTAGCTCTTGGACGGCCCGACGAAGCTTATTACGCTGCTCACTGAGTCTTTCAGGCGCTCGTTGCTCGACGTCGTCAAGCCAAGATTCAATCGCGCGCAGTCGGTCATCAAGGTCACTGGCAAGCCTCAGACCTTCTGCCTCACGCATAGCTCGCACTTCCGAGCCAGCCTTCTTGACCAATCGTAACAGGTCATCCTCTTCGACACTGACAGCCTGGTTTCTATCGGGCGCCCGGAAGATGTCACTGAAGCGAGAGAGCATCTCAAGGTCCGGTTCCCCTGGCACATCAAGCTCACGCTTTAAAGTCTCAAGTGCGGTTTGATAACCTTTGGCTTTTTCTATATCAATCCCCGGTTCAACCTGACCAGCGAAGGCAGATCGGTCGAGAGACAGATAAGCGCTGACATGCCCTCGGGAGACCCACGGCTTCAAGGCATCGATCATAGCTTTCTCAAACCGATCGAACCCACTCGGAGTCTTGATATTAGCGTTCAGAAAACGGTGGTTAACCGTCTTCACTTCTAGGCGCAGCCTCCCCGCCTCGATCTCAAGTTCGGCTTCGCCAAACCCAGTCATACTTCTGATCATCGGATGGTCTCCAGAGACGGGTACGCTAATCGACCCTGAGTCAGATGCATCGTGCTAATACTAGTTCCACAAGTCCCATCGCAGAGCAAAAAAGGACCTCCCATACGGTAGCAGACGATCCGGATACATCTGGAGATTTCGACGCAGAGTCATGTTATCCATCCCGAACCATAGACGGACCGTTACTATGCGAACCTGAGCCTGCATGTACCAACTCTGATAAAACGGCACTCGAGCCAAACTACCTTCCCCAATCTCATTGTCCTTTACGAACGTCAACATTGGGTCATGCCCCCTAACACCGAGGGATGCCCAAAGCTCAAGGTTCCCAGAATCAAGAAATACTCGGTGAAACTGGAAAGAGCCACGGTAGATCTGACGTGGCTGGTAGGGAGCCTCTTCGTCCCAGAACTGATAGGATCCCTCCAAGTTCAGTCCCTGCACGAATATCGGCAGCACCACCATCCCTTCGTATCCGTTTCGCTCCAACCCAGTTCCCTCTATCGCTCCATCATCGAGCTCTAGCCCAAGTGGAAGAACCCGGTCGGCGGATCCATATAGGGCAGCGCCTCCTAGGACTGCACCGCCTAAGCCAATAACCACACCCGCTCGCCCTCCGGTGCGATCCGCAATCGAAGCGGTTGCTTCCGTAACTAGGCCATTTTGATCTAAAGAAGGAATTCCTCCTGACAAGACGCCCACCCTACTCCCGTATCTTCCGTCCTCGTAGGACGCGAACATTGTCGTGAAGGTGGTCGGTTTCAGCCAAGCCCTAGCTCCGAAACTAGATACTTCTATGTCATTCCACTTACTCGATGACCAACTGCCAGACAGGCCACCCCAACGATGATGCGATAACCCTGACCGGGCTTCGATCCGTCCAGATGGAAGTAACCCTTCGAAGCTTCGGTATGAGCTTCGAAGCCAAAACATACCTCGCTCGACTCCGAGTGAGCCGCCGAGCTGAGAGCGTGAACCGTCTAAAATCAGCAACGAATCGGCGGCGGCGTCTATACCATACGTGCTCCGGCCGGCGAAGGCCGATAGGGTCAGCCCTTCCACCGGCTGATAGGCCGCCCGAGCCGAGAAATCACTACGCTTCGTGACCGGCGTGTACTCTGGCACTTTGGTCTGGGTCGAGAAGCCTCGGTAGTCGAGTGCGACCCCAAACCTATCTCCCACATGAACCTGATATCGGGCCCAGCTACCCGTGCGATTTCCAGCCTCTGTTCCTTCTCCGCCTCGACCTCGGGTATCCATGCGCTCAAGACCAACCGCCACGCTCCCGCCCAAAGCGACCGGATCCACGTAAGTCCCACGGAAAAGGTTTGTGTCTAGATCTCCTGTCCCCGCCTCAATGATTGAAAAAGGTCTACCGTCCTCATATTCGTGGGACCACATCTCAATCAGCATCTGACCCATCGATCGATCGAGGCGCACTCTTGAAATACCGGCCAAACCAATAAGCTGTAGGTTCGGAACACTGCCTTCGGTTGCGTAGACCTCTAGACCGTCGCGTAAGATTCGGTATCCTCCACCACCTAACCCAAAGGCAGTCACTGACGAAGGGGTCCCGTAATCTCCTCCTAGCAGAGCGATGACTCCAGGCAGCGCGTGAAAAAGTTCTGCTAGGTTGTTCGCTCCGTTGGCCATAATATCGGCCCTGTCCCATTCCCAGACACCTGTTGCGAACGAGGCCGGTTCAGAATTCTTCGGTCTCGGAAGATTGTAAAATATCGTGTCGGCCGAAACAGAATCTTCGACAATCAGCGTATCCGCCACCCTGGACGAGTCGATCACTCCCAAAACACTCGTAGCGAGCGAGTCACCCACCAGAACCGTATCCGGAGGTTCCTGAGCACCCAACGGGATCGCCGAAACGACCACTGCAAGTGCGCTCAGCGCCTCGGCCCTAAAAGACCGGACGCGGATACATCTCACCCCGCTCTCCTCCTTACCCACTCAATCAGAAGCCTAGTTGGGAAGCCTGTCCCTCCCTTTCGTTGATACGATAGCTTCCCGTCACCCCATGCAGTTCCCGCTATATCGAGATGCGCCCAAGGAACATCACCAACAAACTCCTTAAGGAAGGATCCTGCGGTAATTGAACCAGCCGGGCGGCCGCCGATATTCTGAAGATCTGCATAGTTCGAGTCTAACTGCTTTCGATACTCGTCCCATAATGGGAGTGGCCAACAGCGCTCACCTGAGGCATCACCCGCGTCCCTAAGCTCAGAGACTAACCCATTATCATTGCCCATTACCGCGGCTGCGTGATGCCCGAGCGCAATGATCACCGAGCCTGTCAGCGTCGCACAGTCAACCATCGCTGCCGGTCTTAAGCGCGCACCCCAAGCCAGCGCGTCTGCAAGGATAAGACGCCCTTCGGCATCAGTGTTGATCACCTCAATAGTCTTTCCAGAGAGACTAGAAATGACATCACCGGGTTTTGTCGCAGTGCCTGATGGCATGTTGTCAGAGGCGGGAATTAGACCCACGACATTTTCCTTTACCTCCAGTTCCGCGATAGCCTGCATAGCAGCGATTACCGAGGCCCCACCGGACATGTCGTACTTCATTTCCTCCATTCCCTGGGAGGGCTTTATGGAGATACCTCCTGAGTCAAATGTTAATCCCTTCCCTACTAGAACAAGCGGGGCAGCACCATCTTTACCACCTCGGTGTTCCATCACGATGAAGCGGGCTTCTTCTTTTGAGCCCCTAGTGACAGAAAGTAGAGCATGCATCCCCTCTTCTCGGATTCCCGCCTCATCGAAGATTCTGACATCCAGTTCCACCTCTCTGCCCACCCGAAGGGCCTCGTCCGCAAGGTGTGACGGAGTCGCAACGTTCCCGGGTCGGTCTTGAAGAGATCGACAGAGATTTACTGCTCTTGCTATGACCGCGCCCTCCATGCCTCCAGCCGAAGACTCCACGGGAGCGCCGCCAACGAGACTCACAGCTCCAACGAGCGACGTAGGAGAATCTTCATCCTCGGCCTGCAGTTCTGTGAATTTCCACGCTGCTATTCCTGCTCCCTCAGCAACCGACTGCGCTGCAACGCGGGCCCCTATTGAGCCAAAACCCTTTAGAGAAATAAAAAGCTCTTCCATACGTAAGCGCTCAGCCACTCG
>CENY01030829.1_pt1 | contig 22983 bp, 21 predicted proteins | sample 356181 | NCBI WGS metagenome assembly CENY01 (sample SAMEA2619840, study PRJEB7988) | marine metagenome | isolation source: saline water (ENVO:00002010), including
CGCAGCGAGGCCACCAGAGACATGCCACCCAATGAATACCTGGGCAACATTCTGCTGCTTATCGTGGGGGGCAACGACACAACGCGCAACTCCATATCCGGGGGCGTGCTGGCACTCAACGAAAATCCCGAGCAGTTCGCCATGCTGAAGGCGGATCCAACTCTGATTCAGTCCATGGTGCCGGAAATCATCCGCTGGCAATCACCCGTGGCGCACATGTGCCGGACCGCAATGGAAGACACCGAACTCGGCGGCAAACAGATCCGGGCCGGCGACAAAATCGTCATGTGGTATTTGTCCGGCAATCGCGATGAGAGTGCCATCGAAGACCCCAACGCGTTCATCATCGATCGCGCCAAGCCACGCCACCACCAGTCGTTCGGGTTCGGCATACACCGCTGCATCGGCAGCCGGCTCGGGGAAATGCAGCTCACCATCATCTGGGAGGAGATTCTCAAGCGCTTCGCCGAAGTAGAGGTGACGGGGAGTCCCGCCTATCTGCGCTCAAGCTTCATCCACGGCATCACTGAGCTGCCGGTGCGCGTGCGGCGTCACTGAAGATGAGCGAGGAAGCCCCCGCCAAGCGGACCAAACCCTGGTGGCAGCACGCGCTGCCCTGGGCCATCACGGTGGTCTGCTTTGGCTATCTGTACACCCGCATCACGGCACGCGTTCCGGAAGGGTCGAGCGTGCTGGGATACCTTGGCGACGTTTTCGGATCGGTGAACTGGCTTGCCTGGCTGGGCATCATGGTGCCGTACTCACTGCTGTATCTGCTCATCGATACCGCCGTGCTGTGGCGGGTGGTGGGCTGGTTCAATGCCAAGATCCCATACACCAGCTTGCTGCCGGTACGCGCCAGCACCTACATCATCTCCATTCTTAACGAGCAGGTGGGTAAAGGCGCCATGGCGCTTTATCTGAACCGGCGCGAGGGAGTCCCGGGTTGGGAAGTGGGCTCCAGCATGCTGTTCATCATGTTCTGCGAGTTCTTTTATCTGCTCGCATGGGCATTGATCGGCGTGGCCATCTCCTGGTCGGTCATTCCCCCCATCTTCCACGTGGTTCCCTACATTGCCCTCGGCGCCGCTATTTTTTTTGCCGCGTTCGTGTGGTTCTTTCGTACCGAGCGATTCGAACACATGGCCCTACGCGCACGGCCGCTACTGAAGTCATTTCGAGAAGCGCCTGCCGGCCATTACTTCATCATCATGGTGATGCGCTCACCAGCGCTGCTGGCCGCCGTGTGGGTGTACTCGGCTGCCGCCGGACTCTTCGGCGTGAATATTCCGCTGACCGACATGCTGGGCTTCCTACCTGTGATCTTTTTCGGCACGTTGATTCCAGGACCGTTCCGGGCCGTGGCGGTGACCCTGTGGCCCACGTTGTTTCCCGATCATGTGGCGGAAATGGCCGTGTTCGGGTTCGTGCAGCACAACTTCTTTTTGCTCTTCAACGCCACGATTGGGCTGGTTTTTCTACGGCGCGCTAACCGAGAACTGTTCGGCAACGACAAGGCCTGAAAGCGTGTGGTGCAGGCTAGCGCAGCGACGCCCCCAGCAACTCACGTGCGATGATGTGGCGCTGCACCTCGCTGGGGCCCTCCCCGATTCGGCGGATACGCATCTCCCGGTACCAGCGCTCAAACGGAAAATCCTTGGTGACCCCATAGCCACCAAACATCTGGATACACCGGTCCACCACCTTCGACCCCGCCTCTGAAGCCACTAGCTTGGCCATGGCAGCCTCTTTTCGAAAAGGCTCTCCTCGATCCGCGCGGTGAGCGGCCTCCAACGTCAGCCAGCGCGCATTGCGGATATCGATCTCGTTGTCCACCAGCATCCACTGAACGGCCTGTCGGGTGGACAGCGGCGCTCCGAAAGTTTCGCGCTGCGGGACGTAGCCCAGCGCCAACTCGTGCGCCTTGATCGCCACGCCGATGCAACCGGCCGCATAGGGAATCCGCTGGCGGGTAAGCCGGTCGTTGGCGATGGCAAAACCCTTGTTTACCTCGCCGAGCACGTTGGCATGAGGCACCGACATATCCTCAAAGCTCAGCTCGGTGGCATAGTTGGCCGAACGCAGGGTGTGCACCACGCGATTTACCCGAAAGCCCGGCGCATCGGTATCCACAATAAAACAGGTGACCCCGTTGCGCCCTTTGTCAGGCTCGGTGCGCGCGAACACCAACCCGTAGTCTGCCCTGTCAGCGCCGCTGATGAAGATCTTGCCACCGTTGATGATCCAGTCATCTCCGGAGCGCACGGCTTTGGTGCGGATGGCGCGCGCCGGATCACTCCCCCCGGAAGGTTCCGTAAGCCCGAAGAAGCCACGCTTTTCTCCGCGCAGCGTGGGGTACAGATAGCGCTCCTTTTGGTCTTCCGTGGCCTCAAACAGCTGCGCGAGCCCGGCGCCGCCGAAAACTCCGTAACAGGGCGCGTAAAGTCCAGCGCGGTGCTGGCTCATCTCAATGGCCAGCAGGGTCCTTGTCACCAGATCTATCTCCGGGCCTCCATACTCCGGTGGAATACCCATGCCGTACAAGCCCATCGATCGGGTCTTCACCACCAGCCGCTCGTGATCATCCGGATGCAGTTCGTCGGCGTCCGGGTCGAGATCCAATTCCAAAGGCAGGATTTCCTCACGCACAAAGCGGCGTACGGTTTCCACGAGCAGGGACTGCTCTTCGGTCGGCGTCAGATCCACAACAACTCCCTCCAGCGGCTCACGATTAGACCAGCCCGGCGAGACGCGCTAGGGCACGAATTCCTCCGCGGGCCTCATCGGCTCCAAGACCTGCAGGCGTTCGGCGAAGCTGGGACGGGCCAGATGACGCGCGGCATATCCGGCCAAACCGGGCCAGCGGCTCTCGTCGATGGGAACCCGCGTCACCCACATACCCGCCAACTGGGCGGTGAGCGCGATGTCGGCGATGGAGAAGCGGTCACCTACTAGATATTCGCGCTGGTCGATCTCCCCTTCCAGGTAGTCGAACAGGGGCGGCAGGTCCTCGTGATAGGTTTTGCGCGCGCGCTCCATATCTGCTGGTTGACCCATGGCAGGCGCTGCCATGAGCGTGCGCAGCAAGCCGAAGCCGATGCGCGCGGCCACCAGGGTGTCGGCGTACTCCTCGAACCAGAGCGCGCGGCCGCAGTCGAAAGGATCCGCGGGATACAGCGCCGGTTCCGGGTACTTGCGCTCGAGGTAGCCACAGATGGCCGAGGTGTCCGCAATGGTGCCGGCCACGCCTTCGCCGGCGATCGCGGTATCGCGCAGTACGGGAATCCGTTTCGCCGGGCTCAACGGCCGGAACCAATCGGGTGGGTCGAAAACATTGACCTCCACCAGTTCCCAGGAAAGCCCTTTCTCGGCCAGCGTCACCAACGCCTTGCGCACGAACGGAGACCCTTCTGTGCCGTATACGATCAAGCCACTCATATCACGTGCCTCCCGTCAGCGCGGGTCCAGCCCGCGGCGTTCGCGCTCTTTGTTCATGCGCTCGGCGTCGGAGCTCAGCCGTGGGCCTTTCTCTTCTTCGCGCAGCTCGCCGGCGCGGTCACGGGCCGCTTTGCTGGAGTCGTAGCTGATCCACTTTTCCGGCACCACCTGCAGCACCACGCGTAGCGGCGAATCCAGGATTTTGTAGAAGCGCTCGGCAGCCTCTTCGGTGGCACGCCCCTTGGAAGACAGGGCACCGTAGAACCACTCCTTGGTCTCGCGGTCTTCATGAATGATGCCGCGCCCCTTGACGGTAATCGCCCCGTTGGGACACTCCGGCGCATCGTTGGTGCGGCCGCTGACCACCACGGACACCCGCGGATCCCGTCGAATGGCCGCGCATCGATGTCGGTGCGCGGCGAAGGTTATCCACACGCTGCCTTGGTGCCATACGTACGCGTGTACCACCCCCACCGGCCAGCCGTCCTGGGTAGCCCACATGAGCACGCATTCGCGGCCGTTGGTCATCAACGCCTCGCGATCTTCGTCGCTGTGCGGATAGATGGAGACCATCTCATGGTCTTCGGCTGCCATGCCCTTCCCCCGTGTCGTCGTTGCAGCTATCAAAGCACGCTCACCGGGGGATGAAAAGCGCCCGGCTCCCGCGGCTGAGCCTCGTGTAGAATCAAGCTCATGGAAATACGTAATCTTGGCCGGACCGGCCTTAAGGTCTCGAAATTGTGTCTTGGCGCCATGACGTTCGCCAACCAGGATTGGGGCTGCGATGAGCCCACATCAAAGCGCATCGTGGACCGCTTTCTGGACGCGGGCGGCAACTTTATCGACACCGCTGATGGCTACTCGGCCGGTTTGTCCGAGGAGATCACCGGGCGCGCCATCGCCGACAAGCGCCAATCCGTGGTGCTGGCCACTAAGGTATTCGCGCCCATGGGCAGCGGACCAAACGACCGGGGCCTTTCCCGCAAGCACATCCTCGACGCAGTAGACGCCAGCCTCGCACGACTGGGAACCGACTACATCGATCTGTATCAGGTACACGGTTTCGACGATCAGACGCCCATCGACGAAACCTTGCAGGCGCTGGATGACTGCGTGCGCTCCGGGCGGGTGCGCTACATCGGCTGTTCGAACCATTTTGCGTGGCAGCTCATGAAGGCCATCGCGCTGTCCACGGAGCTTGGCGTGGCCCGCTACGATTGCGTACAGCCCAACTATTCCCTCGTTACCCGTGCCATCGAACGGGAAATGCTACCGCTGTGCATCGACCAAGGCGTGGGTGTGATTCCCTACAGCCCGCTGGCCGGGGGGGTGCTGACCGGCAAGGTTCGCGCCGGTGAGGCGCCTCCCCAAGGCAGCCGCGCAGCGGTGAATCCCTTCGGCGGAAACTTCTATACCGAAGAGCGCAAACTGGCCATCGCCGCCGTGGTCGTGGAGGTCGCCGAGTCCATCGGAGCGACACCCAGCGCTGTGGCGCTGTCGTGGTGCGCCAACCAACCAGGAATCACCTCGCCCATCTTCGGTGCCCGCACCGAAGCTCAGCTGGAAGACAACCTGGCCGCCGCGGAGCTTACGCTCAACGATGAAGCCAACGCGCGCCTGGAGGAAGCGTCGGCGCTGGAGCTGGAATATCCGGCGGACATACTGGCCATGTTCCGCCGCATGGCACGGGGAGAACTGCCCCGCCGCTGACACCGATTTCACAACAACACAAGAACGACCGGACCAGGAGGACACACCATGGCAGAACAAAACCAAGACGACGAAACGCTGGAGGAGCTGGAGATCCGCTCGGCCAGCTGGTACCAGAAGAAGCTCGCCTACTCGGACATCATCTACGAGGTCAACGAAGACACCCACGTCGCCACCATCACGTTGAACCGGCCCGAGAAGATGAACGCCATGAGCCATCAGCTACGGGCAGAGCTGTTTCACGCGCTAAAACATTCCGACCTAAACAAAGACATCAACGTCATCGTCATCAAGGGCGCCGGCAGATGCTTCACGGCCGGTTATGACCTGACCGGCATGGGCAGCGACGAACCAGATCTCGGCAGCCAGTTCGTCGACACCAGTGGCGTCACCCACTGGGCCCGCTATGTGGTCCAGCAATGGTTTCAGATCTGGGATCTGGGCAAGGTCGTCATCGGTCAGCTGCACGGCTACGCGCTGGCTGGGGGTTCGGAGCTTGCCTCCATGTGCGACCTGCTGGTCTCAACCCCGGATTGCCAGATCGGCTATCCCCCCATGCGTTCCATGGGCGTGGACATGCTGTGGTTTCCGTGGAACCTGCCCATGCGCAAGGCCATGGAGCTGGCCGTCACCGGCGACAGCATGACGGGAGAAGAAGCGTATCGCCTGGGCATGGTGAACTACTGCGTGGATCAGGAAGACATCGACGAGTTCACCGCCGTGTTCGCCGAGCGCGTCGCGCTGATGAACTGGCAGCTGGCCACGCAATACAAGCGCGCCACCAAGAAAGCTTATGAAATTCAGGGCATTCGCACCGCCCTGGACGGCCAGGCGCTGTTCGCCTATCACCGGGTGAGCGAATCGGATTTCGCGCGTGACATGGCCAAGAAGTTTGGCTCCATGCCGCTCAAGGAATACCTGAATTTGCGCGACGATCCCTATAAGGAGAACAAGGCGCGCATGGACGAGATACTGGAGCGCCAGAAAAAGGGCGACTGAACAACGCGGCGTTATCCGGCGCGGCAGCTGTCCGGCCGCCGCAGTGAGCCGCAAGACCTTCGTCCCTTTTCCCTCACCAGCCACGATGGCAAGCCAACCGTCCCGCTGGAGATACTGCGTCGAGCGGCGTACCGAACGGGTCGACACTCAGACCAGCGCCGGCGATGCCTTGAGATCCGCGCCCTTCGAACCGATGATGCGCAGCACGTCAGACTAGTGGGGAAGAGACACGGTGGCCTTTCCGGGTTGCGCGTAGTCTTGGCGAAATGCCAGTAGCGCGTGAGACACGCAAAACCGGCAGACCTACCTGGAAGCTAGTACCAACTACATCTGCTTCCAGTCTTTGGATTGCTCGAACGCGTGGGCTGCACGGTAAATACTTGGCTCATCGAAGTGCTTTGCGGTGAGCATCAGTCCCACTGGCAGGCCGTCGCGCAGGCCGCAGGGAATGCTCATGGACGGATGATGGGTGATGTCGGCTGCCACCGTGTTGGCGAACATCTCCATGGCGCGATCCACCTGCTCTTTACGACTCGCGTCGGCCTCGGGCAGGGGGCTCGCCTTGATGGGCAGCGTGGGGGCCAGGACGAGATCAAATTCCTCCAGCACCGCGTCGTAATGGGCACGCAGCCGGCGCGCCAGGTTGACCGCCTTGCCGTAGTGACGCAGGCCCACCCGCTGGGTGACGTAGGTGCCGGTCAGCGCCCACAGCTTGCCATTGTCGGAAAACTCGTCGATACGCTCGCGCCAGGCTCGGTGATATTCCATGAGGCTCGTGACGTATAGGTCGTCGCGGCCGCCGCCGAAGCCGTCGCCCACCAGCATGGTCTGCAGGATGCCGTGATTGAGGATCGGCATGGCGATTGCCTGAGCATTCAGGTGCATGGGAATAGACACCTGCCGCACGCTGGCACCCAGCGACTCGAAATGCGCGGCGGCGGCGCGCGCGCAATCGTCTACGTCGGCCTCGGAATTATCATGACCGAATCCTTCCGCCAGCACGGCTATCTTCATCCCTTTCACATCCCGGCCAACCGCAGCCACATAGTCGTGGGTTAGCACGCCTCGCTGACGTGGGTCGTACCCGTCCGGTCCGGCAATGGCCTGGAGCAGGCTCGCGTTGTCCAGAACGGTGCTGGTCATCGGCCCGATGTGATCCACGAAGACTTCCAGGGGCATCACCCCCGTATAGGGCACCAGCCCATAGGTGGGCTTCAACCCGTATACCCCGCAGAACGACGCCGGAATACGAATGGAGCCGCCCTGGTCGCCGCCAATGGCCATGTCCACCTCTCCGCCTCCCACTAGGGCCCCGCTGCCAGACGACGAGCCGCCTGCCGAGTAGCCGCGCTTGTGGGGGTTGTGCACGGGACCCGCCGCTCCCGTATGGCTGCCGCCCGATAGGCAGAACGACTCGCAATGAGCCTTGCCGGCAATCTCGCCACCCGCATCCAGAATGCGTTCCACCACCGTGGCGTCCACTTCCGGCACGTAACCTTCCAACGTCGCGGACCCGCACATCATCGGCACACCGGCCAACATGATGTTGTCTTTCAGCGCCACCGTTTTTCCTTTGAGCGGTCCTTCGGCGGCGCCGGTAATACGCGTACGGTAGTACCAACCGTTCAGCGGATTCGCTTGCGCGGAAGGACGCGTGCCGGGCTCGCGCGGATACTTCACCGTCGGCAGTTCATCGGGCATGGCATCAACCTGATTGAGCGCGTCTATAGACCCGGCCATCAGGTCACGAAAAGTCTCGATGTCGTCCTCGCTGAGCGTGAGGTTCAGCTGCTGGGCTATATCATGCAGCTCCGCATGGGTGGGCGTTAGTAGTGTCATTGTCGTGCTCCCTGGTGTACCCATACTACTTCTGCGGCCCAGGAAAATGCTATCGGCGAGGAGCAGCGCCTGCCAAAACGATGCAGTAACATGGCGCGGCCTGAATCACGAAGGAAGGCCATGGCCTACGCACCCGACGATCGGCCCTATTACGATGCCGACAGCCACATCATGGAGCTGCCCGACTTCATCACGGCCTACGCAGACCCCGCCATACGCGAAGACATCCCTCAGGTCAGCTACAGCGCCTCCATCGTGACGGACGAGGAGGTGGCGGAAATCATGGGTCAGGGCGGCGTGCACAGCCAAACCCACGTGGCCGCGCAGCTCGCGCTGGGCGACGAGCTCATTGCCAGGAGCAAGGAGATTCAGGCTCTGGGCGCGTTCAACAGCGGCGATCGTTCGGCGGCCATGGACCTGCTGGGGTTTCGCAAGCAGCTGGTGTTCGCCACCCATAGCGTGGCGTATCCGTTTCACCCGAGCGCCAAAACCCCACTGAAGCTGCGTTACGGGGCCACTCGCGGTCACAACCGGCACATGGCGGAATTCTGCGCCGACGACCCCCGCCTGATGGGCGTGGGCATCGTGCCGCTGGACGATCCCGAGCTGGCCATCACCGAGTTGGAGTGGGCCATAGACAACGCACTTGAGGCCATCTGGATCCCCCATCGCGCGCCCATCGAACGCGCCCCCGGGCACGTCGACTTCGAAGGCTTCTGGACTCGGCTCGCGGAAGCCGGGGTACCGTTTGTACTGCACGTGGGTGGGGCACCGCTACAGGTCCACGAGGTGTGGGGCAACAACGGCCGCGCGGCCACCAAGGACTGGCTGGGGGGTGGCGAAAACGTGCGCACCAAGGATGCCGCCGTGCTCCACCAGGCACCCGAGCTGTTCCTGAGCATGATGGTTATCGATGGCGTTTTCGACCGGCATCCGGGCCTGCGCGGGGCCGCGGTGGAGCTGGGCGCGGGATGGGTGCCTGAAATGCTGCACAAGCTGGACGAGACCTGCAGGATCTTCGGCCGCTCGGACGCTTTCGTGCGCTTCGATCGCAAGCCATCGCAACAACTCACCGAACAGATGGGTTTTACGCCCATGCCCAATGAGGACGTTGGGCGGCTGATCAGCGAGTCGAACGCACAACTGTATCTGTTCTCCAGCGACTACCCGCACATCGAAGGCACCAAGGATCCCATCGGACGTTTCGAGCGCAGCATCGGAACACAACCCGAAGCGATCAAGAACCTGTTCTATTCCGAGAACTTTCTTCGGCTGTGGCCTGAAGCCCGGGTGCTCCAGGCGTAGTCGAACGACACGAATCGAGTTTTAGCAAACGCAGCACGGAGACGAAAACCATGTCAGATGAGATGGGCATATTCGAGGCGATGTACAACTGTCGCGCCATGCGACGCCTCGACACCAAACCAGTGCCGGAAGAGCTGCTGGTGAAGCTAATCGATGCAGCCAATCAAGCACCATCCGGGTCCAACGCGCAGAACGCCCGTTGGATCGTGGTGCGCAACCCAGACGTGAAGCGTGAACTGGCCGACCTCAACCGCAAAGGGGTAGAAGCTTACGTTGGCCCCAACGTGGACAACCCGGGATCCCTACCCCACCACAGCGAGGAAAAGCGTCGCCGCATGGTGGCATCGGTGATATGGCAGATGGAGCACATGCACGAAATTCCCGCGCTGATCATCGCCTGCATGGAGTTCGAGATGAAGGTGGACGCGGCCACCATGGCGATGGGGGGCGGATCCATCTGGCCGGGCATTCAGAACCTGCTGTTGGCCGCTCGGGCACTGGGCCTGGGAGCGGCACCCACCACGCTGGGTCTAATGGACCACGCCGCGGTCACCAAGGCGCTGAATCTGCCTGAGACCATGGCGGCTTTCTGCCTGATTCCGGTTGGCTATCCGCTCGGTAAATTCGGGCCGGTCACGCGCAAGCCGGTGAGCGAAATCATGCGTTTTGATCAGTGGTCATGACGTTGGTGTAGGCGTCTCACGCGTCGGTTGCAGATAGTCACATTTCTCCAATATTTCCAGCCCCCACTTGCTAAACCCGAGAGCGTGACGGTACGGTGCAGCACATGAAGATGGACTTCATCGGTATTGGCGCCCAAAAGTGTGCTTCCACCTGGATCAGCACCGTGCTACGCGCGCACCCGGACATTGCCATGCCAGCCGAAGAGCCGTTGGATTTTTTTAGCTACCGTTTCGAAAACGGTTATCGGTGGTACGAGGCCGAGGTGGCGTCAGTTTCCGGCAAGGCTTGCCGAGGGGAAATGTCCCAGTCGTACTTTCACGAACCCGGCGTGGTCGAGCGGGTCCGGGAGTATCGAGACGACATCAAGATCGTCGTGTCGCTGCGCGATCCGGTGGAGCGCGCGCTGTCCCAGCACCGCCACCTGGTAAGACTGGGTGCGGTGCCCAGCGCCGATTTGTCGTTCGAAACGGCACTAGCCACCAACCCCACCTACCGCGAACAGGGTCTGTACTTCCGCCACCTTTCAAGGTGGTTGGAAGTTTTCCGCCAGGATCAGGTGCACATCACCCTCATGGAAGACATACGCAAGGATCCCGATCACGTGGCGAGGTCGCTGTATCGGTTCCTGGGGGTTAATGAGGACTACGTACCGCAGGATTTGCACGAAAAGCGCAACGAAAGCTATGTGGCGCGCTCCAGGGCCACTCACCGGGTCATGAGGGGACTATCCAGAACCATTCGATCGGTGGGTGGGGAAACCGTCTGGCGCTCGCTGGGCGGGGCGGGGTTTCGCCGTTTATACCGCAACCTGAACCACCGGCCTGTCACAGACCTCGTACCCGACCCAAACCCGGCTACCCTAGCAGAGCTTCGCGCGTTTTATGCAACCGATCTTGGCCAACTTGGGGCGTTGTTGCAACGCGATGTGACCAACTGGATCGAGCCGTGACCCGTATTCTGTATCTGATCGCGGAGTCCTGGCCTACACACCGGGTCGACGTCACCACACTGTTTGGAAAGGAACTGCCCAAACTGGGCGTGCGCAGCGACTTGGTCACTACAACAAGCGAAGATGTACCTCCGCCCTGGGGCGGCGGATCCGTGGACCTGGCGGTCATTAAAGGCGGAATGGCACGCCAATATCTAGGCGCTTTCTGGCATGCCCTGACTGCGCTCCTACGCACCGATTGGAACGCTTACGACGCCATACAGGTGCGCGACCTGCCACTACCCGCGGCGCTGGCGCTTACCTTCTGTCGGTGGCGCCGCAAGCGTTTCGTGTACTGGATGTCATACCCAATGTCCGAGGGCCAGATTCAGCTCGCCGCAGAACGAGGCATGGATGCCGGGTTCGTACGTTTCATCTTTCCATGGGTGCGCGGTCGCGTTGGGCGATTTCTGCTCTACCGTTACGTACTCCCACGAGCTGACCACATATTCGTGCAGTCCGAATTCATGAAACAAGATCTGGTGGCAAAAAACATACCGCCGGTGAAGATGACGCCCGTACCAATGGGGGTGGACACGCAACGCATTGCGGCCGGGCCGGTCCCAGAGCCGATAAGCGAGCAGTTCCAGGGTCGGCGCGTGTTGCTCTACCTGGGCATCCTAGATCGATCAAGGCGCATAGAAGTACTGTTCGAAGCGCTGGCGCTGGTGCGGGAACAGCACCCGAATGCCGTGCTCCTAGTGGTCGGAGCCACTGACGACACGTCGCAACAGGAACGTCTTGCACGCCGCGCGAAACAGGCGGGCATGGAGGACCATATCATCTGGACCGGCTGGGTGCCCATCGAAGAAGCCTGGGGCTACGTCGCTTTGAGCGAGGTCGGCTTTTCGCCCTTCCCACGCAGCGCTTTGCTGGACTCCAGCTCGCCGACGAAAATCGTTGAATACCTGGCTCTGGGGCTGCTCACAGTGTGCAACGACAACCCTGATCAGGCGGCGATCATGCAGGCCACCGGCGCCGGCCGTTGCGTTCCCTACCAGGCTAATACCTTCGCGCAGGCAGTAATCGAGCTTTTGGAGGCGCCGGAGCAGGAAAAGGCGCGCCTTGTCGACGCTGGCCGAGCCTGGGTGCGCGCCAATCGCGACTATCGCAGCATCGCCCGGACGGTGGCCGCAGCTTATGCTGAAATCTGCGACTCTCCACAATCGTTGCCCGCATCGGAGACATCTTGATATCCGACGACTCACAAACCAACGCAGCCTGTTGGAGCGCATCGAGCAGCGCCTGACCCCTTATTGGCCGGCACGACCAGTAAGATTCAATCGTTCTCCTCTGGTGTCTTTCACGTTCGATGATTTTTGCCACAGCGCTTGGAGCACCGGGGCGCCCATCCTGGATGCCGCGGGGTTCCGCGGCACGTATTACGCGGCATCCACCTTCGCGCCGAATAATCTTGCCGACACGACCCCATTCGGCACGGTGGACGGCATCCGCTACTACGACTTGGACGATCTGGTGGAGCTTCACCGGTCTGACCACGAGATCGGGTGCCACACTGCCGGCCATCGTCGTGTCAGCCGACTCAGCTCTGCCGAGCTGACGGACAGCCTGGATACCAACGCGCGCTTCCTCCACGAGGTTCTGGGCGAGCGTCTGCGGCTGGATTCCTTCGCCTATCCCCAGGGGTTCGCGAATGCGCGCACCAAGCGACTTTGCGCGGCGCGGTTTCAGAGCTGTCGCGGCACGTTGGCAGGCATCAATTCCGGATGGTTCGACCTAGCTCAACTCAAGGCTGTCGCGTTGAACGAACGCTTTGCCATTGCAGACCTGCAGCGGTATCTGGATCAACTGAGCAGGCGCGGCGGCTGGCTCATCCTATTCGGACACGAGGTAGAGCCTGAGCCATCGAAGTGGGGCTGCACCCCCAAGCTTCTTTCCGCCGTAGTGGACGCCGTTGCTCGATCCGGCTTCGAAGTGGATACCGTCGGCCGCGTGGCCGCCTCGTTTCGCGCCTGAGCCGCCCGATCGGGACAACTAACTCTCGCTGTTTCCCCACGTATTCCAGTAGGTGAGCTCGCGCGCATCCTGGCGTGCAGCAGGCTTCAGCTTGGCCCCCTTGGTATAGGCGACGGGAAACATGACCGTCTGCACGACCCCTTCCGGCACCTCGAGAATCTCACCGATCTTCGCCTGCTGCGACGCCAGTACCGAGGTCCATGTGGCTCCCAGGTTGCGCGAGCGCAGGGCCAGCATGAGGGACCAGGCAGTGGGTAATATAGATCCGTAGAACCCGATTTGGGACGACACCTCCGCGCCCGGTGGGGTGCCGATGATACAAACGAAGATAAGCGCCGGCATATCCGGCAGCCGCTCAATCAACGCGTGCTGTGTGGGTTTGATGTCCACACCGCGATCCTCGATCAGGCTCATGATCATGCCCTTATAGATGGCCGCGATCTTCTCCTTGCGGGCGCGGTCGGTGACCACCAGGAAGCGCCAACTTTCACCCCCCAGCCCCATCGGCGCCTGGGTCGCGAGGTTGATGCACTCGTAGAGCACCTCCGGCTCAACGGGACGCGACAGGTCCAGCTTGCGTCGCACAGAACGCGTGGTGCTGAGCACTGTATCCACGCTCAACAGGTCCAACACCTCGAGCTGCGGTTCCAAAGCCGATTGCGTGTCATCCATGGTCAATGATCCAGCCACTTTGTTGTCATGATGGGTGTACCCATTGGGACAAGAAAAGTCCAGCAGCGAGCACCTGCACTGGTGCCGGACGACATCTTCTCAGCGCGGATCGTCCACCGCGGTCGCCATCATCAGAAATCCTGTAAAGGCTGCATTGTTGGGACCCAGGCTCGAATCTACCTGTGCTTTCATCTGTGCGATCACGCTGCGATAGCGCGCGTAAAAGTCCCAACTGGGCCGGGGTCGGTATTCCAGCTCCGTGAGTTCGAACTGGCGGATAGCGTTCTTCGTGGTAGTGGGTTTTACGAACACTTCACGCTGGGGCCGCAGGTGGTATAGATGGATGGTCATGAGGCTCCATTTGGCAAGCCTCCCTTCGGTGAGCACGTCGAGCACGTCGTTGAAGCCCTGCTCCTGCTTGCGCGCTCCTCTGCCGTGCAGCAGGCGCTCGTACCCGACGAGAAGAAATTCACGATCGTCACGGGACAGCCCCCTGATATGGTCACGAAACCTGGGCTTCTCAAACATGGACACCATTGATGAGCGGCTCACGATCCTGACCACATCCTCCAGCAGGGCGCCGGGCTTGGCAAAATTCCGCTTGGCAAGCCGGTCGGCGGCGAACTCCGACAGCTTGCCCACGTTGTGCCGCTTGGCCACTACCTGTTGGATCTCTTCGTTGTTAAACCCGCCCGGGTAGCGATGCAGAAACAGCGCCTGGGCTTCCCGAAGCTTTGCCAGGTTCATAGCGTGGGTCGGTGGAGCAGCGGTCATTGTCTACCAGGTGCAACCCCGTGCCGTGATGGGCCAGCAGGTGCGGATCACTCCGTCCGCCTCCAACACCCAGAATACATCGTGCAGATTCACAGTGGGATCGCAGTGGGGAGAAACCACTCGTACTACGTCTCCCAGGCGAACACTCTGCAACGCCGCGCGGCTTACCAGCACGCCATGCTCGTCCCCCGCGAATCGATATTGCGTGTTGGGCAACTCGTCAACCGCCGGCGGAACAGTATCCGAGGCAATGGATTTGTAGCCGCCATCCACCGTCACCGCACCCGCTGCGGGTTGGCTGAGGGCGGTGCATGCCACGGTGAGAGACACCTCGAAGTCGGCAAACCGCTCGCTATGGCGGCCACCGATCTGGCGATACTCCTCGTCCATGAACACATAGCTGCCCACCTGCATGTCGGTGATCTGCTGCACGGCACAATCAATGTCGAAGGTGCCCGTTCCGCAACCGGTGAGCACATCATAACTAACACCAATCCGCCCCAACCGTTCCAGCACGCGCTCCCACAATACCAGGGAGGCTTCGGATCGCGCTGCGTGCCCTTGAATATGCATCACGTGCCCCGCGTAGTGCTGAAATCCCATGAAGTCGAGATGATCAACCGCCTGGATGCGCTCAACCAGACGCCGCGCCAGGTCATCATCGCGGGTGCCAGTACGGCCCATGGCCACATCCAGGTCCACCAGCACGGCGAGGCGGTTCGCCGGCCCCATGCGCTCCAGCAGGCCCATCCCCTCCTCGCTGTCCACCACCACGCCAATGCCCTGGAACTCGTCTGCCAGTCGCTCCAGCACCGCAACCTTGCCAGGCGCGGTAACCGGCGAGGTAATCAGCAGCGGCGCGATGCCTGCGCTGGCCAAGGCAACCGCTTCAGAAACCTTCGCAACACAGATTCCCACAGCACCCATTTCCAGCTGCCGCCGCGCAACTATCGGGCACTTGTGGGTCTTCGCGTGGGGCCGCAGCCCCTTACCGAACGACGCCGCGTGCTGTGCCATCCGGCCCAGGTTGCTCTCGAAAGCGGCTCGGTCCACCACCAGTGCCGGGGTTGGCAACTGGGATACTTCCAAGGGACGCGCCAGAGCAACCGGCTCTGTAGGCCGCGCGCGAATCTGCTCCGCCAGCGTCCACTCCGGAACATCACGCAGCATCATGAAGCCCACCAAAGGCGGTCGTGTTTGGCAGCATTAGGCAAGTTGTTGCACCCCGATCTGACGACTCTGCCAAGAGGGCGGTCGCTAAGCAACATTGCACGCGTCTGAAGCCGCGGCCGAGGGAGGGAAATTGACCGAAGGGCAAGTTTCCCGACCGAGGGTAACCCGGAGGGTCCGCGGCTAGCGGGCAATGTTGCTTAGCGGGCGTCCTCTGACGGGGACCGTCAGCTCACGTGCACCATCATCTTGCCGGTGTTGGCGCCGTCAAACAGAGCAACCAGAGCTTTCGGCAGATTCTGGAACCCTTCCACCACGGTTTCGCGCTGCTTGATCTCACCTGAGCGCACCCATTGCTCCATCTGGGGGTAAAACTCGTCGAAGCGGTCGGCGTAGTCGTGGGCAAGAAACCCCTGCATGCGCGCGCAATAGTAGATCAGATTGAAGTAGTTCTTCGGGCCGGGTAGCTCGCCTTCCTCGTTGTAGCGGGAGATGCCACCGCAAATCACCACCCGGGCATGGTGGGCAAGCCGATCCAGGCAGAGGTCTAGAATCTCTCCGCCCACGTTGTCAAAGTAAACGTTGATGCCGTCGGGACACAGCCGATCCAGTTCGGCGCCGATATCCTGGGTGCGGTAGTTGATGGCGCCCGCGAAGCCCAACTCTTCGGTGAGCCAGGTGCATTTGTCGTCGGTACCCGCCATACCCACCACACGACACCCTTTGATGTTCGCGATCTGCCCCGCCACACTTCCCGTGGCACCTGCGGCACCGCTGATCACCACGGTGTCTCCGGCCTCGGGCTCGCCCACGTCCAGCAGACCGAAATAGGCGGTAATTCCCGTACCTCCGAGCGCGCCAAGCACCAGCTTAGCGTCCAGATCGTCCGCAAAGCGGCGAAACCGATCCACCTTGGCATTGCCGATGGCAAATTCCTGCATCCCAAAGGTACCGCTCACCAGGGCACCTTCTGGAAAGCCGGGATTGCGCGATTCCACAACGCGTCCCACGCCGCGGGCCCGCATTACGTCGCCGATCTGCAAGGCGGCGGAATAAGCCACCGCAGCCTGCATCTGCCCGCGCATGGAAGGATCCAGAGAGATGTATTGCACCTGGACCAACACTTCCCCATCCTCAGGAGACGGAATCTCACCTTGATGCGCGGCCAGATCGGATTCCTTGATCTTTCCCACGGGTCGGGCAGCCAGCAGAAACTGGCGATTCACGTCGCTCATGAGTATGTCTCCAGCTTGCCGGTCGGGTGGGAAGGAGCGGGACTGCCGCTGAAACCAGCGGCAGTCCGTATGCCTCTACGTAGTGAGGATATTCACCCCGCTGATACCGGGCGCCCCATAAACGTGGGTGTAGCCCACCTTGGGATTGTTGGGCACCTGGCGTTCGCCGGCACCGCCGCGAAGCTGCAGCGCGACCTCGTAGACCTGCCGCAGGCCAGACGCACCGACCGGTTCCCCATTTGCAAGACAGCCCCCGTCTGTGTTCACCGGGAAGCGGCCGCCGATCTCGGTCTCACCGTTGGCCAGCATGTGCTCCTGCTCGCCATGCTCGCAGAAACCGTTTTCAGCCATGTGCATGACCTCGGCACCGGACTCTGTGTCCTGCAACTGGGCCACGTCAACGTCTTCGGGACCGATACCGGCCATCTCGAATGCGGCTTTCGACGCATCGATGGTGGGTCCGGCGCTATGCTCGATGGCCAGCGAAGGCGCCAGCACCTCAAAGCTGCCGAACCGGCGAGAGCGCACGATGGCGGCTTTCAGGTACACGGGGTTCTTGGTGTATTTGTGGGCCTGGTCGGCGCGCGCCAGAATCAATGCCACACCGCCCTCGCCTGGGGAGCAGAACATGTACTGGGTCAGCGGGTAAGACAACATCTGCGACTGCAGCACTTCATCGTCCGTAAACGGCTGGCGGCGCCATGCCATGGGGTTCATGGAACCGTTGCGGAACGCCTTTGAGGCCACCTTAGCCAGCGACTGCTGGGTGATCCCATACTGATCCATATAACGGTTGATCTTCATCCCGAAGAACTGGGTGGTGAGCGCCATGCCACTGCCGCCGTACCAGTCACGGCCCGACTTGTTGCCACTCTCGATCCGAAACGCACCGCGCTCATGCTTGTCGAAGCCCACCGCGATGCCCAGGTCAAAGGCGCCCGACATGATGGAGTTGTACGCGGAAAACAGCGCCGAACCACCGGTGGCACAGCCGTTCATCACGTTGATGAACTGCAGCCCGGTAAGTCCCAGCTGCGACACCATGGTGTCCGGCGCACCGGCCGCCATACTTCCGCCAAATGCGAACTGTATGTCGCTCCACTCTACACCAGCATCCTTACAAGCCGCCCGCACGGCCGCAGCGCCCTGTTCCATACCCGTCACCCCTTCGTGACGGCCGAACGGGTGCATTCCGATTCCAACAATTGCTACGTCACTCATTTGACTCGCTCCTTAGTTGACGGGTGAAAAGGCGTACGTAACGATCTCGTCGCCGTTTTCGTCAGTTGACAGAGAATCCGCAACCAGCTGCATCTCCATACCCGTTTTCAGCAAGGCAGGATCTGACTCGGTAAGTCTGGCTTCCACCTTGACCTCGCCGGGCAGTTCCACATAACCCACGCCGTAGGGCTTGAATTTCGCCGGGTCGGCCTCCCCGAGATAGGGCGGCGCCTTGGGCGGAAATCCCTGAATGGTCCACGCCCACAACTTGCCCCGATCGCCCAACTGCACCGGTTCCATGTCTGCGCCCGCGCACTTGGGGCAACCCTTTTGCACCGGGAACACGTAGTTGCCGCAATCCTTGCAGCGCACGCCCTTGAGCACGGGCTTGCCATCCACCAGGTCCATGATGTTGTCGTTGATCGATACCTGCGCCATCTTCTTCCTCCCGCTTATAGCTAACCTTCCCTAAAAGTATGGCCGTTCAATCCGGTCACCTCATCGCAAGCGGCGCAGAAAGCGCCTAAAACCCACGCATCTCGGCAAACTGGTTTCTATGATACGCCGAATCTCCAAGCAATAGCTCGCTCACTCGTGCCCGTTTCAGGTAGAAGCCGATGTCGAACTCATCGGTCATGCCGATGCCCCCGTGCATCTGAATACCTTCCTGACCAGACATCTGGTACACGTCAGAGGCCCTCGCCTTGCAAACGCAGGCGAGCTCACGAGCATCTTCGCGCCCCTCGTCGATGGCGCGCAATGCATCCATGACGATGGAGCGAAGCAGTTCCACCTCACAGAACCAGCGCGCCGCCCGGTGCTTGAGACCCTGGAAACTGCCGATCTTGGCCCCGAACTGCTCGCGCTCCTTGAGGTACTCCACGGTGCGGTCGAAAGCATCCTGGGCGCCGCCGAGCATCTCGGCAGACGCGGCCACCGCGGCGCGCGAAAACAGCTCATCGAGTATGTCGGCGCCGGCATTCACCTCGCCCACCACATCCGCCGCGGACGCAGCGACATTCTCCAGCGTCAGGTGCCCGCCCGAACGGCTGTCGAGCAGCAACCCACCGGACACCTTCAATCCATCCGCGCCAGCGTCCAACAGAAACAGCGTCAAGCCGTCCCTGTCGCCCGCGTTGCCACCAGTTCGGGCAGCGACCACCAGCTTGTTGGCCGACTGAACGTCTAGCACCAGCGTCTTGCGGCCGCTGATGCGATAGCCATCGCCATCCACCGTCGCCGCGGTGGACACCGCGTAGGGGTCGTGGCGCGAGGTCTCCTGATAAGCCAGCGTCAGCAGCAGGCTGCCGTCGCAGACGCCAGGCAGCACTGCCGCTTTCTGATCCGCCGTGCCACCCAGGGCAATGGCACCGCCGCCCAACACCACGGTGGACAGATACGGCGTGACCATTAGCTTGCGGCCCATCTCCTCGAGTACCACGCCCAGTTCCGCATAGCCGAGGTCGAGCCCGCCCACCTCCTCCGAAAAGGGAATGGCCGTCCACCCGAGTTCCACGATCTGCTTGTAGATGTCTGGGTCGTAACCCGCCGTGTCGCTGTCTCCACGCACTTTGCGCAGCCAATCGAAATCCCATTGGTTGGTGACGAAGTCGCGGGCGCTGTCGCGCAGCAGTTCTTGTTCTTCTGTAAGTACCAGGGCCATAAAACTAATCCGGCAGGCCAAGCACGCGCTTGGCAATGATGTTCATCTGCACCTCAGAGGTGCCCCCAAGAATGCTGGACGCGCGCCCGTAGAGCCACTCACGCGCGATCTGCACCTCTTCGGCATCGAACTCGGCGCCCGACCAGCCAAGGCCTTCCGCACCCACGATGCGCTGTCGGAGATCCGACCCGCGCTGACCCATCTCGGACAGATAGAGCTTGAACATGGAGGTCTCTGGCCCAGGCCCACGACCGGCTTTGGCCGCATCTGCGCTACGCTGGAAGGTAGACTTGTAACAGGCCTGGTCCATCTCCAGCTGCACCATCTCGTCTCGGATGACGGCGTCGGGCAGTCGGCCCTCCGGCGCGTCGAGCGTCTCGCGGGCCACCTCCAGCAGAGTTTTGCGGCGCGGCCCCATGGAGGAGCTGCGGGCGCCCTCACCCAACATGGCACGCTCGTGCTGCAGCAGTCGTTTGGCAATGTTCCAGCCGTCGTTTTCCACGCCCACCAGGTTGGCGGCCGGCACGCGCACGTCATCGAAGAACGTCTCGCAGAATGGGCTGGCGCCGCTGATAAGCTGAATGGGGGAGACGGAGACCCCTGGGCTTTCCATGTCGATGAGCAGGAAGCTGATGCCATTGTGCTTCGGCACATCCGGATCCGTGCGCACCAGGCAGAAGATCCAGTCGGAATGGTTCGCATCCGAGGTCCAGATCTTGGACCCGTTCACCACATAATGATCGCCCTCGCGAACGGCCCGGGTGCGCAACGATGCCAGATCCGACCCAGCGCCAGGCTCGCTATAACCCTGGCACCAGCGGATCTCACCGCGCGCAATACGCGTGAGGTGCTCTTTCTTCTGCTCCTCGTTGGCGAACTCAAGCAGTGCCGGTCCGAGCATGGATATGCCGAACGAGAACAACGGCGGATTGGCGCGAATGCGCTGCATTTCATCGCGCAGCACCTTGGCTTCGTCATTGCTTAGGCCACCCCCACCGTATTCGGTAGGCCAGGTTGGCACCGTCCATCCCTTTTCGGCCATGCGCTCCAGCCAGACCTTCGCGTCGTCGTTGTAGAACTCGGCGCGGCGTCCACCCCACACGGCTGCCGGCGGCGCATCCGGCTGACGCACCCCCGACGGACAGTTTTCTTCCAACCACGCACGGGTGTCGGCGCGGAATGTTTCGAGGTCACTCATGGTGGCCTATCCTCCAATATCTGAACCGGATATCTTAGCGGTTCATGCCGCAGTGACATAGCCCCACGCTCAGCGCCCTTTGAACACCGGGTCCCTTTTTTCCACGAAGGCGCGCATGGCCTCCTTAGAATCTTCCGTCTTGGTCAGCTCGCCCGTCATGGTTTGCTCAAAACGGTAGCCATCGCGCAGGCTCATCTCCTCGATGGAATTCAGCGCATGCTTGGCAAGGCGAATGGCGATAGGGCTCTTGGCCGCCACCTCCCGCGCCAACGCCATGGCGCTGTCCATGAGCGCGTCCGGCGCCACACACGCCTCCACCACTCCTAGACGGTACAACTCCGGGCCGAACACCCGATAACCAGTGAGCATCATGCGGCGCAATCGCGAATGGCTGAACAAGCGCTGCGCATGGCGCCCACCACCCAACAGCCCCACGTTAATTTCCGGCAGGCCGAGGCACGCATTTTCCGATGCGATCAACATGTCGCAGGACGCGGCAAAGGCGAGGCCACCCCCCAGCGCGGGGCCGTTCAAGGCGCCGATTACCGGTTTCTGACACTCACGAATGCTGTGATAGGCCTCCCGCGCGGCGCGGCTGGACTGCCAGTGATCGCCCGCCCGGGGCGCACGCCCCGACCGATTTTTTATATCCGCGCCCGCGCAGAACACCCTGCCCGCGCCGGTGAGAATGGCCACACGCACGTCGTCGCGGTCGCTGACGGCGTCAAAGGACCAGGCGACCTCTTCAAGCACCTGGCCACTGTGGGCATTGACAGGTGGATTGTCGATAGTGACCACGGCCACTCCGGCTTCCACGAGCTCGGTTTTAACCACCTCCGGTGTCATCTCGCCTCCCAGCGTTGTGTCGCAATCGGCCGATTGTAGCTCCCTGGACACTGATCGGTTAGCATGAGCACTGCGTCATAGACCCTGCGGAAGGCGCACTGCTACGCTCTCGCACCAGCCCAATCGAAGGGTCGACACAAGGGCCCGATCACGACACGCCCAGATGACGAACAGCACCAACATCGCAATTCTGTACTGGGCTGACCCGTTCGGGTATGTGCCAAGCGGCATCGACAGCTTCATCCGGGGCATATTGAAATTCGCGCCGCCCGATCTCTCCTACACGGTAGTGGGGGCAACCAGCGACCCCGTCAGTCGTCCGCTGGGGAAAGAAGTTGTTAAAGAGGTGAATGGTCGCGAGCTTCGGCTGCGCCCCGTCGTGACCATTGACCCTTCGTCCAGCCGCACCCGCATACCCATGACGCTGCGCTACATGCACGCTTTGCGGCGCGAATATCGGCAGGGAAGGCTGGACGAGTTTGCCATTCTGGACTTTCACCGAATCGAGCCGGCCCTTCTTTTCCTGGGCGAGCCGAGACCTCGAAACCTCACCCTGCACCACGACAACCTGGTGAGCACGCGAAGTGCAGGCAGCGACAACATGTGGCGATTCGCGCCATGGCTTTACGACCTTGTCGAGCGTCCCGTACTACCGCGCATGGACCGGGTGTTCTGCGTGCGTCAAAGCGCAGTGGACCGGTATCTGGCAACAGACGAGCGCCTGGCCGGCAAAGTGATGTTCACGCCCACGTGGATGGAACCGGACGTCTTCAATGTAGGTGACGATGTCGAGTCCGACCACGCAGCTGTCTGCCAGCAACTGGGGGTTGCTTCAGATACCGCGCTGATCACGACCGTGGGTCGCATCGATCATCAAAAAGACCCACTGCTGCTCATCTCCGCGTTCGCCAAGGTGTCCGAGCAGCACCCGCGCTGCCAGCTGGTCCTGATTGGCGACGGCACCCTGCGCGCCCAGGTCAGCGACAAGGCAGCGGAAACGGGCTGCAGCGAAAAAGTCACGTTCATGGGGTCGCAACCTCCCGAGGAGATCGCACGCGTGCTGCGCGCCAGCGACATCTTCGCGTTGTCGTCCGCGTACGAGGGGATGCCCATCGCGCTGTTGGAATCACTCGCTTGTGGGTTGCCCGCCGTAGTCACCGACGTCGGTGAAGTGCGCCGTGTGGTAGAGCATGGTGTCAACGGTATGATCTCAGCAGACCGAAGCGTGGACGCCTATGCCGCGTGCCTGGGCGAAGGGATCGCC
>CENY01038422.1_pt1 | contig 22964 bp, 23 predicted proteins | sample 356181 | NCBI WGS metagenome assembly CENY01 (sample SAMEA2619840, study PRJEB7988) | marine metagenome | isolation source: saline water (ENVO:00002010), including
CAATAGAAATGGAGTTAGAAAATGGGAAATAGATTAGAAGGAAAAGTAGCAATTGTGACCGGTGGTGGTGGTGGAATAGGCCGCGGAGTATGTAGGTTACTTGCTGAAGAAGGTGCATCTGTAGTAGTTAATGATGTTGGAGGAGCAGTAGATGGAACTGGTGCTTCAACAGGACCAGCAGATGAATTGGTATCAGAAATAAAAGAAAATGGCGGCGTTGCTGTTTCAAATTATGACACTATTGCAACTATGGAAGGTGCAGGCAAACTTGTGCAAGCTGCCCTAGATAATTTTGGTAGAGTTGATATATTAATGCACGTTGCTGGTATTCTTCGAGATCGAATGGTCTTTAATATGACAGAAGAAGAATGGGATGCAGTATTATCAGTACATTTGTATGGAGCATTTAATACAGTCAAACAAGTTGTACCTCATTTAATTGAACAAAGGTCCGGAAGAATAATTATATTTTCTTCTGGTTCTGGACTTGGTAATTCTGGTCAAACAAATTACGCTGCTGCTAAAGAAGGTCAAGTAGGGTTTGTTCGTTCTCTTTCACGAGAATTGGCTCCTTTTAATATTACTGTTAATGCAGTATACCCAGGAGGAGATACAAGGATGACAGGAAGTATTCCTGATTCAGCTTTGGAAATTCGAGCACAAAGAGGTATATCTAGTAGAAGAACCGTTCCTACAAAAGAATTATGGGAACCAAGACATCCGGACAGAAATGCTCCAAAAGCAGTATATTTATGCACAGATGCTGCAGAAAATATAACAGGTGAAGTAATAGGTACATCTGGTCCTCCAATGACTTTATATTCTCCTAGGCACGTATCAAGAGTCATACATAGTGATACGCCTTGGACTTTAGACCAACTAGAAGTCATGATGCCTAACGCAATTACAGATGGGATACCAAATCCTGCACCAGCAGTACAGCCAGAAGAAAAATAAGATTTGTTATCGCTGAAAATGTGAATAAGAGGTGTTGTTGATTACGAAATCTTTTTATGATCTAAGGCCGTGGTTTGTTGCTTTTTCTGGGATGGCCCTGTTGTGTTTGCTTATAGGACTTAATACTCAATGTATGGGGTTATTTTTCATAGCTTTAGAACAAGAATTTCGATGGAGCAGGGCATTAATATCCGGTGCTTTTTCTGTTGTACGGATTGAAGGTAGTTTTCTTGGTCCGATTGAAGGGTTTTTAGCTGATAAATTTGGTCCAGATACAATGATCCTAATTGGTGGAGTTATAACATCTATTGGATTTGTGATATTGGGACTCGTTCAAAATCCTGTAATGTTTTATATTTCCTTGCTAGTTATTACAGCTGGAGTTGGTCTTGGAAGTTTTATACCTGTTACTACATCAGTAAATTGGTGGTTTAAAAAACATCGTAACACTGGACTCGGTATTGCTATGGCAGGGGTTCCTGCAGGAGCTGCTCTACTTTTACCTTTAGTAACCATATTGATAGAAATATATAACTGGAGAACTACAGCATACATTTTAGCTGCAGTGACATTTGTAGTATCCGTACCACTAAGCCAGGTAATGAGAAAACCAAAAGTTATCGAGGAAAACAACAATTCCGATAATGAATTTAGTGATAGCCATGCTGTTTCAATTGAAGATGATTTTTCATTAAAACAAGCAATGAAAACATCGGCTTTTTGGATAATCCCAAGTGTTCATGCTTTGAATGGATTTACAACTCATGCAGTTTATGTACACGGGCTTATAAGACTCACAGATGCTGGTTTTTCTATAGCTGTAGCATCTACTGTATTTGCTGTGTATGGTTTTATAGAGATATTAATGCGTGTTTTTGGTAGTTTCATAGGAGACTTAATTGATAAAAGACATGCTATTTGGATATTTTGTGCGATTCAGGGGCTAGGTGTCGTTTTTCTTGGATTAATACCTGATACTTCAGAGAGTTTTTCTACAGCAATCATTATGGCATATTTATTCGCAATAACGTTTGCTATAGGACATGGAGGTAGAGGTCCTGCAATTGTGGCTATCCGTGGAGAATATTTTGGGAGGGCAAATTTTGGAAAAATTATGGGAGTAGGAGGGTTTATCACAAGTTTAACAGGTATAATTACTCCTATAGCCCTAGGATATTATTTTGACCAAGTGGGAGACTATGTAATACCGTTTATTATTTGCGGCTTACTAACCGCTTTTGGAGGACTTTTGATATTATTTGCGAAAAAACCTAATTAAATTAAAGAAAGCGAAACAAATTAATTAATATGAGTGAGAAATATAATTGGTTAGACTTATTTATAACCATGTATGATGAATTAAATATAATAGTAAAAGACTTGTCTTCTCAAGGAAAGGCAAGAGGTATTATTGGAAATGTTGAAGGACGAGATCCAAAAGAAGACAGATTCTTAGAGATTGATAAAATATGTGAAGATCATATTCTCAGCTATATAAAACAGTCTCCGTATTCTGTGGAAGTTTTCTCAGAACATGGTCACTTTATAACAGATCCTCAACGAGAGGTAAGTTTCATTTTATCAGTGGATCCATTTGATGGTACATCTCTATATAAAAGCGGTATACCAGCCGAATGGTGGTCTGTACTAACAATATATAATCCTGTAACTTTAAAACCAGTATGCGCAGCTGCTGTAGATTTTATTCGTGAGCAATTTTATTATACTGAAAATGGAATATTTAAGTATTGCGACCTTGATGATAAAAAGTTTATTGATGTTGAATTAAAACCTAAAAATAATTTGGAATCAGGGTTTGTTTTGGCAACATATTCAATGAGTCCAAATTATTCATTACTTTGGGGAGAAAATACAGAAAGACTTTTAAGGAATCTAAATGCTTTGAGTAACCCTCCAAGAATTTGGCCAAATGGAGGTTCATGTGTTTATCCGTGGATGGCTAGGGGTTTAGTGGATGTTTATTTGATGTTTGAAGAACCAAATAGCGAAGTAAATCCAGGATTAGGATTTATAATGGCAGAAAATTTTTGTGCTTATGAAATTACTGAGGGGAAAAAACTAATTGAATATTCTTTTGTACCAAATTTAAGTGACAAAAAAATAAAATCATTTATAGCTTCTAGCAATCAAAAACTTCTAGAAGCTATAATTGATTTATTATAAATTCTTAAAAACTTTAGTACTATTTTAATTTATCAGCTTCGGCTTTACCGAGAATTCTGAACATTGTGTACTGTTGTCCGTCAATTGTGGCAACTGCTCTTGCAGCAGGTCGACCATTTTTCATTGTTACTAAGGTAACATCTTTGTCATCGACTTCAACAGATTTTCTAAGTTTTAGATTATAGAATTTCATAGCTATACCACCTTTTTGTAAGTTAAACATAAAGAACAGCTTTGTATCTAACTAAGTAGACAATATGAATAGCTAGATTGTCAAGTTTTATGGCTATAAAACCCTAAAATTGACCATAATTTAACAAAAAAGCAACATTTTAAGTTATTTTGTAGTTTGTATAAATATTTTATAAGGAAAATAAATATTGTTAGTCTGATCGTATTTAGCAATACCAATAAACAAATCTTCTTCATCATAGCATCTAACTAATGCTTTATCTGGTAATATGATTTCTGAATCCATGATATGTGTAGTTTGACCCGTTATTAGTTTATATTTTTCATTATTGTTTGCTTTTAACTTCGGTAAATGATTAATTAGATAATCTGTAGGTATTGTATGCATTTTCCAGTGTTCGTTTATTGAATGTTCAATACTAATAGAAGAATCTACAGTAAATATACCACTGCGTATTCTTCTTAAATTTGTTAGTACAGCTCCACATTCCAATTTTTCACCAATATCATTGATAAGCGAACGTATATATACGCCTTGCTGACATTTAACAATTAAGGAAATAAATGGAATATTACTTTCTATAATTTTAATATCTTCAATATAAATTGGTTTTGGTTCTAATGAAAATTCAATTCCTTTACGTACCAAGTCATATGATCTTTTACCTTTATACTTTACTGAACTATATTTAGGAGGAATCTGAAAAGAATTACCTATAAATGAAGAAATTACGGAATTTAATGATTCGGTACTAATAGATATTTTGTTTTTAATTTTTGTTATTTTCCCTTCAAGATCATACGTGTCAGAAATTAATCCTAATTGAAAATCACATTGATATTCCTTTGTTTTGTCATTCATAAAATTGATTAATCTAGTGGCTTGACCTATAAATATAGGCAAAACTCCAGTAGCCAGCGGGTCAAGCGTACCAACGTGGCCTATTTTTTTTGCACCAGTAATTTTTTTAATCTCTTTACCAACCTGTGTTGATGTCATTCCTGAATCTTTATCAATATTAAGTATGGCACTAATCATTGGAATTTAGAAATTAGGTTAAAAATTAATCTGCAGTATTTGGAAGATTTACTAAATTATCGATAGAGTCATCTAGTAAAAATTTAAGATAAGGGAGATATCTGAGTCTGATTTTGGATTTTAATTCATTGTGAATATACCCACTAGCATCATTTAATGCTTTAATAGCGTTTTGTTGCTCTTGAGTAGATCCCATTACACTAATCATGATTTTTGCTGATTTTAGGTCTTTATTTGTAATAACTTTAGTTACAGTAAGTAGAAGAGATAAACGTGGGTCTTTTAATTCGGTTGTAATAAGCCAACCTAATTCTTCTTGCAAAAGGTCATTAATTTTTTTTATACGGCGATCATCCATTTGGCATACTCTATTTTTTACTGTGGATGATTAATTCATCGTTCTCTTCAAACTCTTCAAAGTTAGCAAAGGTTATTCCACACTCTAAACCTGCACCAACTTCTCGCGTATCTTCTTGAAACCTTCTTAATGTGGTTATAGATCCATCATGTATTTCTGTTCCATCACGTATTACTCTTATCATACTTGATCGAGTAATTTTTCCATCTGATATATATAGGCCAGCAATCTTGGATTTCTTACTTCTTGAAAATATTGCTCTTATAGTTGCATGACCATCAATAGTATCTTCTTCTTCAACTTCTTCTGAACCGATAATAATATTTTCGATATATTCTATTAGTTCATATATAATCTCATAAAATTTAATTGATAAATTCATTGAATCTGCTATTTGTTTAGCACTTTGGGCAAGACTTGTTCTAAAACCAATTACTATTGCATTCGTTGTTGACGCAAGTAATAAGTCTGTTTCAGTTATAAATCCGCTAGAAGAATGTATTATATTTACTTTAGCAATGTCATTATTTAGTTTTACTAATGAATCCCTGATAGCTTCTGCAGATCCTTGAACATCAGTTTTGATAATTAAAGGGATTTCCTTAATCTTTTGTTCGTTATTTATTGAAATTGCGTTTTCTACAACATTATATTCTGATTGTTTAGATCTTGATTTTTTCCTTGTTTCAAGCAGATCTTCTGCTTCTTTTTCTGTTGAAGCTACCATAAATATTTCCCCAGCTAAAGGCGGTTTATTTATCCCCATGATTTCAACAGGATAGGAAGGTGGTGCTTGGTCTATTTTTTCACCATTGTAATTGAACATTGACTTAATTCTGCCTTCTGTTGAATTCGTGAAAAGTTTTTCTCCAATATTTAGTGTTCCTGACTGGATTAATAAAGTTGCAATAGGACCTCTATTTTTATCTAATTTGGATTCGATTACCACTCCTGTTGCTTGTTTGTGAGGATTCGCTCTTAACTCAGATACTTCTGCTAAAAGTAAAAGGTTTTCTAATAAACTTTCTAAACCCATACCTGTTTTAGCAGAAACTTGAACACAGATTATATCTCCACCCCAGTCTTCAACTAGTAAATCGTTTTCTGCTAATTGTCTTTTAATTCGATCGGGGTCACTATTTTCTAGGTCACATTTATTGATAGCAACAACGATAGGTACATTGGCTGCTTTTGCGTGATCTATTGCTTCTAATGTTTGAGGCATCATACCGTCATCAGCAGCAACAACCAAAACAGCTATATCTGTAACTTCAGCACCTCGTGCTCTCATAGCAGTAAATGCAGCATGACCTGGTGTATCAATAAAAGTAATGGGTTTATCATTATATGTTATTTGATAAGCGCCAATATGCTGTGTTATTCCACCTGTTTCTTTTTCAGCTATATGGCTTTTACGTATTGCGTCTAAAACACTTGTTTTGCCGTGATCTACGTGACCTAAAACTGTAATTATAGGTGCTCTTTCTACTTGATCTGCTGAATCGTTTTCATTATCTTCTAGAGTGGATTCAATTAGTGGAGAAGAATCTGAGGTTTGCTTTTCTACAATTGTATAACCGAAAGCTGTGGCTATTTTTTCAACTATCTCTGCATCTAGGATAGCATTAATATTTGCCATGATGCCTAATCGCATTAACTGTTTCATTAGATCTATAGCATTATAATTTAGCATGGCGGCAAGATCTGCAACCGTTGTATTAGGTTCAATTTCAAGGACTTTTGTATTTTTTGTTTGTTTTTCTTGTATTGAGCCAGTTTCTGCCATAATTCTCACAACCTATATTTAGCCATATACTCACTAATAATAATCTTGTCTTTATCAGACAAATTGGCTTTTATATTTCTTTCTATCTTCCCTTTTTTTATAGCTTCTGTCCAGCAGTTAAAGGATCTACATAAATAGACACTTCTTCCTTCGGATTTATCTTTATCACTAATATTATTTAATTTTATAACAATACTTTTTTCTTTAGTTCTTATTATTTTTATAAAATTTTTCTGGGGTTCTTTTGCACCACAACCTACACAAGTTCTTATTGGTATATGTTTTGTTTGATACATCAATCACCTTCATTTAAGAATCTCGGTTATTTGTATTTGGTCCTTTTTTGTTTTTTGTATTTCTTGATTTTCTTGATTTTCTACCACTCTGGTCTCTACCTTGAGTTTCGACAAAATCTTCAGCAAATCGTATTTGTGGAGAATCATTTGATCCTGCTAATTGAGGAATTTGCCAAATATCATCAGATAGAGAAATACTTTCTGGTTTATTGGATTCTATCTTTTCATTCTTAGTAGATTCTTCTATTTCTAAATTTGCCAAAGCTTCTTCTATACTTATTTCTCCTCTATCCAAAGCTAAATCTACTTCTGATTTTTCTTCATCTTTTTCTTCATCATTTTTAGACCCTTCTTCAGTATCATTTAAAGAGACAGGTTCTAAATCTACTTCAGTTGCATTAATTTCTTCGGCCTGTTCTACTACAGTTTCAGGTTGATTTTCAGTAGTATTTACTTCAGATTCGATTTCAGAAACAGTACTTTCTGTTTCGGGAATTTCCTTTTCGGGCTCTTTATCTAATTCCATTTGCTCAGCTTCACTGCCACTAATTATGTCAATTTTCCATCCTGTGAGTTTGGCTGCAAGCCGAGCATTTTGTCCTTCTTTCCCTATTGCTAAAGATAATTGTTTATCTTGAACGGCTACAACAGCATTTTCAGTGTCATAATCTAAATTTACATTTAAAACTTGCGAAGGATTTAATGAATTAGCTATAAATACTTTTGGATCAGAATCCCATTGGACAATATCAATTTTTTCGCCTTGGAGTTCATTTACGATGTTTTGTATACGTATGCCACGTAGACCAACGCAAGAACCAACAGCATCAACTCCTTCTTGTTCTGTCCATACTGCAATTTTGCTACGGGACCCCGGTTCTCTTGATATTGATTTTATTTCAACCACTTTATTGCTTATTTCTGGAATTTCAACTTCAAATAATTTCCTTAATAAATCTTTGTGAGCCCTAGATATAATGATTTCAGGATTTCTAGTTCCTTTGTTTACTTCAAGAATATAGAATTTGAGTTTTTGGTTTACTCGATATCTTTCTGAATTGACTTTTTCTCTATCAGGCATATAGGCTTCTGTTCTACCTAAATCAACAGTTACCCCGCCAGCTTCTACTTTTGTTATATTTCCTGTAACTATATTGTCAAATTTTTCTGCATATTCTTCAAATATTAAATCTCTTTCAGCTTCTCTTAATTTTTGCATTACGACCTGTTTGGCAGTTTGGGCTGCAATTCGACCTGCATTGTAAAGATGAGAGTCAATTTTCATAGTGTCATTAATTTCTGAGCTAGGTATGATTTTTTTTGCTTCTTCTAATGATATTTCAATCAAGTCGTTCTCTACAGTCTCTACTACTTGTTTCAAAACATATACTGTTACATCTCCACTACCAGGGTCCATGGTTACCGAAATGTTTTGGTCAGGATCAAAATTATCTTTTTTATAAGCAGCAGCGAGCGCTAATTCGATCGCTGAAATAACGGTATTGCGAGGTAAATTTCTTTCAGCAGCTAATTGCGTTAATGCTATTAAAAAATCGCTTTTCATTATACATTCCTAAATTTATTAAAAAAAAAAGTCGGACAAGTCCCACTTTTCGTAAATTTTAGGCATCATAGATGCCAACAATTAAATTTTGTAGTAAATTATAACATGGTAAATTTCAATTATCAATCGATGTTTCAATATACAATAGATTTATAAATTATTTAATATCAACTTAAATGAGGTTTTTATGGATTTTAGCTTTACACCTGAACAAGAAAAATTAAGAGTAGATATAGGAGACTTTTTAGAAAATAATTTGACTTCTGAGTATAAAAATGTGTTGTATGATGTGGCAGGTGTTGGTGTTTCAAAAGAATTTACTAAAATGCTTGCAAAAAATGGTTGGATTGGTATGCAATGGCCTGAAAATTATGGTGGTGCTGGTATGGGGATTATGGAATATGTTATTTATCGTGAAGAGATGGTTATGAGGGGCGCTCCTATTGGATACCATTTAACTGCAGAAAATCAAATGGCACCAAGTATTATGATCAATGGAACTGATGAGCAAAAACAAAGAATTATTCCAAGTATTGCAAAAGGAGAAATGAGTATTTGTATTGGTTATAGTGAACCAAATACAGGTTCAGATTTAGCTTCATTACAAACTAGAGCAGAAGAAGACGGTGACGACTTTATCATAAATGGTGTTAAAACTTGGAATAGTGGCGCTATTCATTCTGAATTAATTTGGTTAGCTGCTAGAACAAACCATGATGTTCCAAAACATAAAGGGATAACAGTGTTTTTGGTTGAATTGGATAGTCCTGGTGTTACAATTGACCCAATTCAAAATATGGCAAGAATTGGAGGATTTAGTAATATTACGTTTGATAACGTTAGGGTTCCTAAAAGTAATATTGTTGGTGAGTTAGATCAAGGATGGTATGTTGTCGCACAAAATCTTGATTTCGAGAGATCTGGTATAGAGCGGGTTGCAAGTAATTATTCAATAATCCATGATTTTTTGGAGTACATTAAGACAAATAACAACAATACCAAAAACAATATAAACAACTCGTTAGTGAGAAATAGAATAGCAGATATGTTTATTGAAGTAGAAGTAGGTAGATATTTAGCTTACAATATTGCATGGATGCAAAGTAAAGGGTTGGTTCCAAACAAGGAAGCGTCTATTTCTAAAGTGTTTGGAGCAGAGACTACAAAACGTAATTCTCAAGCAATGTTAGAGATCTTAGGAATGTATGGTGGAGTTAATTATACATCAAACTATTCACCAATACAGGGTAGAGTATTAAGATCCTGGTTTGGTGGTATTTCTTCTACAATTGCCGCTGGTACCTCTGAAATTCAAAGAAATATTATCGCTATGAGAGGATTAGGATTGCCCAGAACATAAAGGGAAAATATGAAATTTTCAAACTTATTTGGTAAGACACAAAAAAATATCTCCACAAATGCTGAAAGTATTAGCCATCAATTGATGCTAAGAGCAGGATTTATACTTCAAATTGCAGCTGGCGTATATGCGTATATGCCTATTGCTTATAAAGCCTTTAGGAAAATAGAAAACATAATAAGAAATGAATTAAATAAATCTGGTGCCCAAGAAGTTCATATGCCTGCATTACAACCAGTTGACCTTTGGGAAAAATCTAATCGAAAAGAATCATATGGTCCTGTACTCTTCCAACTTAAAGATAGACGAGAAAGAGAATTGGTATTAGGACCTACTCATGAAGAAGTGATAACACAAATGGTAAAAAGCAATGTTGAATCTTATAGAGATTTACCATTAAATTTATATCAAATTCAGGTTAAATTTAGAGATGAAGCAAGACCAAGAGCAGGGCTTTTACGAGGTAGAGAATTTCATATGAAGGACGCTTATTCATTTGATATTGATCAGAAAGGTTTAGATAAACGTTATGATCAAATGGTAGAAGTCTATAAAAGTATTTTTCAGAAATGCGGATTACCTGTTTTAGTTGTTCAGGCAGATAGCGGAGCTATAGGAGGAAAAGATTCTCAAGAGTTTATACTTACTACTGATGTAGGAGAAGATACCATAATATATTGTAATTCTTGTGAATATGTAGCTAATAGTGAAAAAGCTGTATTTAAACATGATGAATTACCCATTGAAGATGAATTAAATCTTATAGAAGTAAGCACACCCCTAGTTAAGACAATTGAAGATGTATCCAAATTTTTTAATTGTGATACCAAAAAAACCATTAAGTCGGTAATCTATATGATTGAAAACGAACTCGTTATGGTGTCAATTAGAGGAGATTTAGATATTAATGAAATTAAATTGAGTAATATTTTTAAAGGAAAAGATTTACGTTTAGCTACTGATGAAGAATTAATAAAGTCTGACTTATTACCTGGTTTCATATCTCCTGTAGGACTACAAGGTAAATCAAATTTTCATTTTTTATTCGATAATTCACTAAAAACAGGTAGTAATTTTATATCTGGTGGTAACAAAATTGATTCTCATTATAATAATGTAAATATACCAAGAGATATTTTAGTATCAGAGTTTAATGATCTGGCATTAGCAGATAATGGGTACAGATGTAGTGAATGTAATGATACTTTAAGTACTACTAAAGGTGTTGAAGTAGGACATGTTTTTAAATTAGGCACATCGTATTCTGAAAGCTTAGGAGCTTATTATACTGATGAAAATGGTTCTCAGAAACCTATATTAATGGGATGTTATGGTATAGGTGTTGGGCGTGTATTAGCTGCAGCAATTGAACAAAATCATGATGACAAAGGGATAGTTTTTCCTTCTGAAATCTCTCCATATCAAATACACTTAGTTGGAATAAACTTAAATGATAATTATGTTGCAGAGTCTTGTGAAGATATATATAACCGTTTAAATGACAATGATTATGAAATAATATTTGATGATAGAGATGAAAGTGCTGGTGTTAAACTCGCAGATGCTGATTTGATGGGTTTTCCGATTAGGATGGTAGTGTCTTCTAGAAGTTTGAAAAATAATTCTGTTGAAATAAAATTAAGAAAAGAGTCAGAATCTTTCCTAGTTGAAATAAACAAATTAGAAGAGTACTTAAGTTCTATACGTTAGATTCTTCTACTTCTAAATTATTAATTTCTTCAATAAGTGCTTCAAACATTTCAGACTCATCAACTACTCTAGATTTAACACCTTTTTTAAATATCACTGCTCTACCTACACCACCTGCAATACCTATATCCGCATCTTTTGCTTCACCAGGTCCATTTACTTCACAGCCCATTACAGCAACTTTTATATTTTTGTCGACCAGTTTAAGAGCCTCGTCTACCATGTTTGCTAACTTGGTAACATTAATGTCTGCTCGACCACAAGATGGGCAAGCGACAAGAGTCGTGCCTTTGGTTCTTAAATTTAATGATTTAAGAATTTCATAACCTGTAATAATTTCTTCTTTTGAGTCATCACTTAGTGAAACTCTGATAGTATCTCCTATTCCCTCATACAATAAAATGCCTAAACCGATAGCACTTCGAATACTACCAGATTTTGCTGTACCTGCCTCAGTGATTCCTAAATGAAATGGATATGGAACAAGTTTTGCTAGTCTTCTGTAAGCTTCTATTGTTGTATCTACTTCAAAAGCTTTTAATGATATTTTTATTTGTTCAAAATTTAAGGATTCAAGAATACTAATTTCCCACAATGCGGTATCAACCATATGATCTACTGCTGTGTAGCTATTTGGATCAACTTTGCTTGATTTAGGTAAAAGATTTACACCATCTTTTCCTCTTGATGCTGATCGAGTTTGACCTATTTGCCCTACAGGAGGAAGACTTCCAAAGTTAACACCGATACGTATAGGAATCTCTCTTTCTTTTGCTAGAGTTACTACTTCTTTCACTTTTTGACTATCACGTATATTCCCTGGATTAAGTCTTAAACAGTCAACACCTGATCGAATAGATTCTAGAGCTAGCTCATGATGAAAATGAATATCAGCGACTAATGGAATATTTATAGATTGTTTTATTTCTTTTAATGCTTTAGCAGCTTCCATATCTGGTACAGCACACCGAATAATTTCACAACCATATTCCTCTAGTTCTTTTATTTGATAAACAGTACTTTTAATATCTCTAGTGTCTGTTTTAGTCATAGATTGAACAGAAATAGGGGCAGTACCTCCTACTTTTTGCTTTCCTAGATATACAGGCTTGGTAATTCTTCGACTCATATTACTCCAATTCTATCTATAAAATACTTTCACCATTAAATATCCTCATTAAATCAGCCCAACTAATAATTATTGCTAACATAATTAGTGTAAAGAATCCTGCAACATGTATCAAGCGTTCAGTCATGATTGATATTTTTTTCCCGCCACGTATCATTTCTATAAGTATAAAAAATAATCTTCCACCATCTAATGCTGGTATCGGAAGAAAATTAAAAATTGCTAAGGTTAAATTTATAATCGCCATTAAATTAATAGTAAATAATATTTTTTGTTTGAGGGAAAAATTGTTTTGTGTGTTTAATTCTTGATACGCTTGAGCCATTCCTATGGGGCCTGCAATTACTAGTGGTTTTGTACCTGTAATTGCGCTACTGATTTCATTTTTAGTCATAATAACAAAATCAATCATTGTAGAAGTACCTTTTTGTAAGGATTGTAATGGATTGTACCTAATTGATACTTTGTAAGGATCTACAATTTCAAGATTTATACCAGCAATGTATTTTTTTTGGGTATTATCATAGATTGGTTTTAATTCAACAGCTACGTTTTGATTATCACGAATCATTTCCCATTTTAGGTAATTATTTTGATGATAATTTAATAGATACTCAACTTGATAGGGACTTTTAATTTTCTCATCATGAATTATCTTTATTATATCTCCTGGTAATACTCCTGCTATTTCAGCAGGTGAGTTTACCGCAACAGAATTTATTGCTATATCTCCATGAATTGCATCTCTAGGAATCATATAAATACTAGAGAATAAAATTATTGCTAAAACTAAATTTATCAAAGGTCCAACGGCAATAATAATGAATCGTTGATATGCTGGCTTACTTTCAAGGCTTTGAGGATCATTTGGATTATCTTCACCTGAAAATTTTACAAATCCCCCTAGAGGAATAGAATTTATACTATAGATAGTTTCTTTGTGTTTTAATTTTAGTATCCTTGGTGGAAATCCAATACCGAATTCTTCTACTTTGACTTTAAAGAATTTTCCAGCAATAAAATGTCCAAGTTCATGAAGAAGTACAATAATTGCTAAAGATATTATAAAGATAGCTATGTTCATAATTTATTATTTATCAATTCTAAAGTTTTGTACCTAGTTTCTTTGGTAATTTCTATAATTGTGTCTTTGGTTATTATAGACGGCTTATGTTGATTAATGATTTTTTCAAGATATCGAGGTATATCAGTATATTTAATTTGACGATTTAAAAAAGCATTTACTAACACTTCATCTGTTGCACATATTAGTGCGGGATAAGATTTGCCTAGTTTTGCTGCATCAAGAATTAATTTAAAACATGGGTATTTTTGATCATCTGTTTCGTTAAATTCCAGATTGCCAATTTTAGCTAAATTCAATGGTGATACAAGATCATTGGATTTTCTTTCTGGGTAGAGTAGAGCATGCTGGATGGGTAATCGCATGTCGGGGTTTGCTAATTGTGCTTTCATGGAGCCATCATTAAATTCCACTATAGAGTGGATAATACTTTGTGGATGTACTAATACGGATATTTTGTCATAATCAATATCAAATAACCACTTAGCTTCAATAACTTCGAAAGCTTTATTTGCAAAAGTTGCTGAATCAATAGTAATTTTATTACCCATAGACCATACAGGATGATTTAAAACCTGTTCTGGTGTTACGTTTTCATATTTATCAGTAGAGATATTCCTTAATGATCCACCAGATGCAGTTATAATTATATTAGCTATAGTAGATTCTTTTTCAATACATTGCCAAATTGCACTTGGTTCACTATCAACTGGTAATATCTTTTGTCTTACATCTTCGATTTCCTCGAGTAATGATTGAGCACTAACGATAATTTCTTTACTAGCCAATGCAACTGTTTTTCCAATTTTTAAAGCTTCTAAAGTTTCCTCCAAGCTGTATAAACTTGGCGTTGCGACAACAATTATATCTACTATTGGGTTAGATATAATATTAATATTATTTTCAAGTTTTGCTCCTTGTAATTCTACACGACTAATTAATTGCTGATTAAAATTAATAAATTCAGGCTGGAATTCGTCAATTTGTTTATTTAGTAGTTGGGTATTATTATTTGCTATTAAACCAACTACATTTAGTTCGTTTGGAAAAGCTCTTATAATATCTAATGTTTGGACACCAACAGAGCCAGTTGACCCTAGAACAACTATATTTTTCATATAATGCTCCAGAGCAAAATATTAATAGTAATTAGGCTTAATAAAATTGAGTCTATCCTGTCTAAACAACCACCATGTCCTGGCATAATTATCCCAGTATTTTTTACTTTAGCTTTTCTTTTTAGTGTTGAAATAATTATATCGCCAAATTGTGCAGTTATGTTTAACACTGTAGAAAACAATATTGTAGTTACTATACTTGTAAAAATAGCCAAATTCTGAGAAAAAACAAATATAAAAAACAATGTTGTAATTATAAATGAACCTACACTACCTTCAATAGTTTTATTTGGGCTTATTTTCTTAACTAATGGATGTTTCCCTAATGAAATCCCCACTATGAATGCCGAGGTGTCAGTTAAAAAAATACCAATCATAATTATTACAATAAGACTGATGTCATAATTATTATAGATACTTAATCCAGATATAATGGCCCCACTTATATAAATTAAACCTAATAATCCATAGAAAGTAAGTTTAATTTGGTTATTTACATCTAATTTAATTAAAATTATATAGAGCCCTGATATTAAACCTATGATGATAAATGTTTTAGTAATAATATCATTTGTAATAGAAGGTATTGATAACAAAGTCAAAATTACTGGCATCAATAATATTAGTATAATCTGTGTGGATAAAAGAGATATTTTTACTAACTTTATGAATTCAAATATTGCTAACATTGCTATAAGTGTTACAAAAATAAATAGATATGGATCTCCGAGAAAAATTGCACCAAAAAATATTGGTAAAACAACCAAAGCAGACATCATTCGTGTAAGAAATCGATTGTCTTTCATTTATAATTTTCCGTATTTTCTCTTTCTTGTACTGTATGACCGAACAGCTTTTAACAAATCATTAGGTTTAAAATCAGGCCATAATATTTCTGTTGAAAAATATTCACTATATACTGATTGCCATGGTAAAAAATTACTTGTTCGTTGTTCTCCTGCTGTTCTGATTATTAGGTCAGGGTCAGGTATATTGGCAGTATATAAATATTGATTTATTAGTGTTTCGTTGATATCCACACTTTTTATATTATCATCAATAATGTTTTTTATTGCTTGTATGATTTCTTCTCTTCCGCCATAATCCAAAGCGATATTGCATGAAAGTCCAGTATTATTTTTAGTAATTTCTAAAGAGTTATTAATTAATTTTTGTAAGTTATGAGAAAGTCTTTTGGTATTTCCGATATAGTTAATTTTAATATTTTTTGTATGGACTGATTCAGTTTCTTTCATAATAGCTTCTTCAAGTAAGTCCATTAAGCCATCAATTTCTGATTTAGGCCTATTCCAATTTTCTGTGGAAAATGCATATAAAGTCAAATGTTTAATATTGGAATTAATTACGATATCGATAAGAGGAAATATAGCAGCTATACCTGCTTTATGCCCATTTATTCTGGGCAGATTTTTATTTGTAGCCCATCTACCGTTTCCGTCCATTATTATTGCTACATGATTAGGTTGATTTTCTATTAATTGAAAATCTTGAATAATCTCTAAGGATGGTATATCAGATTGTCTAAGATATTCATTGATCATATTTCCATGATTTCTTTTTCTTTTTGCACAGTAATATTATCTATTTCACCAATGTGTTTATCAGTAGTTTTTTGGACTTGTTCTTGATATCTGTGTAATTCATCTTGCGAGATCTCTTTATTCTTTTCAAGATTTTTAATTTGATCCACAAAGTCTCTTCGAACATTTCTAATAGAAATTTTATAATCTTCCGATTGTTTTTTTACTATTTTTACTAATTCTTTTCTTCTTTCCTCAGTTAAAGGGGGAATAGGTATTCTAATGACTGATCCATCATTTGTAGGATTAAATCCCATATCTGATTTTTGTAGACCTTTTTCAATAGATATAATCGCTTCTTTGTCCCAAGGTTGAATTACAATTAGTTGAGCTTCTGGAATACTTATAGTTGCAAGATTTGATAGAGGGGTATTAGATCCATAGTATTCTACTATGATATTTTCGACTAATGAACTTGAAGCTTTTCCTGTTCTGACTGCTCCGTAGTCTTTTTTTAAAGCATCTATAGTTTTATTCATTTTAGTATCAGTTTCGTTTAATAATTGTTCGCTCATATTTATACCTTAAACATTTAAATATTTTTAGTTTTTGAATTCGAGATAGTGGTACCTATTTTTGAACCTGAAATGACTTTTGAAAGATTTCCTTTTTTAAATAAATCAAATACTACTATAGGCAAATCATTTTCCATACATAAAGATAAAGCAGTTCCATCCATAATTTTTAGTCGCAAATTAATTGCGTCAATATACTCTAAGTTATCAAATTTTTTTGCATTTGGATTGGTAACTGGATCACTATCGTATACTCCATCAACTTGATTTTTGGACATACACAATATATCTGCACCTATTTCGATTGATCTTAATGCAGCAGCAGTATCAGTAGTCATATATGGGTCTCCAATACCAGCGCCGAATATTACGATACGTTTTTTTAATAAGTGACTTGTTGCTTTTCTTCTAATGTAAGTTTCTGCGACTGCTTGAACGTCAATTGCTGACATGGTTCTTACTTGCATACCATTTTTTTCGATGGCATCTTGCAGTGCAAGGGCATTCATTAATGTAGCAAGCATTCCTGTATAATCTGCAGTGGCTCTGTCCATTCCCAACGCTTCCCACTCGTGTCCTCTCCAGAAATTACCACCACCAATTACAACTGCTATTTGTACACCAAGCTTTGTGGCATCTTTAAATTCATTAGCAAGATAATTTAGGGATTCATAATCAATACCAAGATTTGAGTCTCCTTTTAGAGACTCTCCACTAAGTTTTACCAAAACTCTGCTATAATGAGAATCTTTAATGGTATGCTCCTATAAAGCTTTAATTAGTTGCCTAATTCAAATCTTGAAAAGCGTCTTACCTTGATATTCTCTCCAACTTTTGATGCTAAGTCAGTAACCAAATCACTAATATTTTTTGAAGAATCTTTAATAAAGGCTTGTTTCATCAAAAGTAGTTCATCATCATTGGTAGACTTGTCTTCAATTTCATCCTCGTCTAGATATTGAGGATTCATGGCTGCTACTTGCATTGCTAAATTATGAGCAAGTTCTTTGAATTCGTCCATTCTTGCTACAAAGTCTGTTTCACATACTAACTCAACCATTGCACCAACTTTTGAATTTCCATGTATATATGATTCTATAATTCCTTCATTAGTTGCCCGATCGGTTTTTTTTGCGACATTTGCTATGCCTTTTTGACGTAACAGAGATATTGCTGTAGAAAGATCACCTTTGGCTTCTTCTAAGGCTTTTTTGCAATCCATAACACCGGCACTTGTTTCTTCACGGAGACTTTTGATCATATCAGTAGTAATTTCCAATATATTATTCCTCAGGTTTTTCGGTAGTTGTTTCATTGGAAGTATTTGATGTGTCTTCAACTTCAGCTGCAGGTTCTTCAGCAATTGATTCATCCGAAGCATTTGATGTGTCCTCTACTTCAGCTACAGGTTCTTCAGTAGTTGTTTCATTGGAACTATCAGATGTGTCCTCTACTTCAGCTACAGGTTCTTCAGTGGTTGATTCTTCAGCAGCAGTAAGTTGTTCAACAATCTCTTCTTGAAAACTATTGGCTCCTGAAGTATAGGATTCTACTATTTCGTTTAGCAGAAAACGAACCGATTTTATCGAATCATCATTACCTGGAATAGGGAAGTCTACTAATTCTGGGTTGCAGTCTGTATCGACGATTCCAATTATAGGAATTTTCAACTTCCTAGCTTCTTGTATTGCAATATTTTCTTTACCAATGTCGACAACAAAAATTGCCTCTGGTAATTTCATCATTTCTTTGACACCACCAAGATATTTATTTAATTTTGCTAATTTATCATCAACTTTTTGGAGTTCTTTTTTGGGGAGATGATTTAATTGATTCTTGGCACGTTTTTCTTCAGTATTTATCAAATACTCAATTCTTTTTTGGATGGTAGTGAAGTTAGTAAACGTTCCTCCTAACCATCGGTAGTCAATATAATACCCTTTGGTAGCATTAGCTGCATCAATTACACTTTGTTGTGCTTGGCGTTTTGTTCCTACAAATAATAGCTTGCCGCCATTTGCAGCTATTCTTTGGACAAAGCTTTTTGCTTCATCAAGCAATTCTGCACTTTTGTATAAATCTAGAATATGGATATCATCCTTAACCGTAAAAATGTACTTTTCCATTCGTGGATCCCATTTTCTTGTTTGGTGTCCAAAATGTACTCCAGATTCTAATAAGGATTGTAATCCAACTGTTTTATTTTCTTGCATATATTTATATTATTTCCGTATTTTTTTTAGGATTCTTTTGACAAAGAAGCCCAATTATATCATAGGCATATAATATGAGCAATCTATATTAAAAAATGCGATGTAATTAATCTACAGGGAAGCGCATGTGGATGATATCTGCGCTATCAAAGATTAGTTCGTTATATGTTATCGCTTTAGGTGTTTCAAATACAACCCATCCTACAATTTCACAGTTTTCAGCATTACCACACTTTGTCGGTAATTCTATAGTAGGAGTTTTAGCTGAACCATCTGCCCACAAAAATGGTGAAAATTCACTAACAGAGCTTTTTTCAGAAAGTTTTTTCCTGTCTTCAAAAGGATTTAATGGAAGATAGTCTACATAGTCATTGTCTCGAAGCGTTATAGTATCTCTATTGACAGTCATATATAGGGTACTTGCTTCCCTGTTCATAAATTGCAATTGCGCAACAGTTAACTGCCTGTCTGATTGGCTTGGTTCAATAATATATTGATCTCCCGAAGACATATAGATTATCTTGTCGGTAGTTTTAATTTGTTTGACTCTAGCTGCTAAAGCGTCCCCAAAATGCCAGTCGGTAGCTTTTGCAGTAGAATCGCATCCAACAACTACAAGTAATAATAAAATCATAATATATATTGTGTAATGTTTCATTTTTTTATCCTAATTTATAATACATTAGAAAGTGTAGGCATTGACCTTAATCTTGTAACTATTTTGGGAAGAGTATCAAGTACCGAATTTATTTCTTCCTCAGTAGTATTTCTACCTAAAGTCATTCTAACAGAAGATTGTGCTGTTTCATCTGTTAAACCTAAAGACTTTAGAACATGAGACGGTTCTAATGAAGCAGATGTACAAGCACTGCCGCTAGAAGCAGCAATACCTTCTAAGTCTAGGCTTAATAATATTGATTCTCCTTCAACATCTTGAAAAGAAAAGTGTGCATTATTAGCTATACGATTTATAGGGTCTCCATTTAATGTTACTTTTTCAATATTTTTTAATACACCGGATATTAATTTATCACGGAGAAGTGTTGTTTTATTTGTAATTTCAATTCTTTCTAATTCTGCAAGTTCTAAAGCTTTTGCTGTGCCAACAATGCCTGATACGTTTTCTGTTCCTGCTCTTCTTTGCCTTTCTTGGTTTCCTCCAACAGTAATAGGTGTAAATGGAGTTCCTCTTTTAACATACAATATTCCACAACCTTTAGGACCATAAAATTTATGCGATGAGAGACTCAACAGATCAACATCAAGATTTTTAACATCTAAGTTTATATATCCAGGTGCTTGTACCGCATCTGTATGAATTAGTATTTTCGTATTATTTCTTTTAGCGTAGTCTTTAATTATTTTGGAAATTTCATTTATTGGTTGGATTGTTCCAATTTCATTGTTTGCTAACATTATGCTAACTAAAGTAGTTTTTGAGGTCAATTGCGATTTAAGTGATTCTATATTAACAATACCTTGATTATTTACTGGTAAGTAGGTAATTTTAAAATTAAGATTTTCTTCTAGAAATTCACAGGCATTGAGTACAGCATGATGTTCTATTGAGCTTGTGATAATATGTTTTCCAATATTCATTTGAGCAATGGCAGTACTATAGATTGAAGAATTGTCTGATTCAGTTCCTCCGCTTGTGAATATTATTTCACTAGGTCTACAATTGAGGATTTTTGCAACTTTTTCTCTGGATTGATCAATTGCGACCCTGCTCTGTTGCGCAATTGTATAAATACTTGATGGATTGCCAAAATTATTTGTTAAATACGGTTTCATAACTTCATATACTTCATCTCGTATATATGTAGTTGAAGCGTGATCAAGATAAATTAAATTTTGACTCTCTTTTACCATAATACATAAATTTTATATGCTATATTGAGCCTATAGTATCTAATTTAGCTGTGAATTTGTAAAGTTGAAGTAAAACCTGACAACTAATGCGATTATGGTTGCGATGACTAATCCTAATACTAAGTATAATAATTGAAATGTTTCTTGGAATATTGAAATACTACTTGTTATGTAAATGGCGATTATCATTATCGCAGTGATGTCACCATATATTTTCTGACTAAATTGTTTCTTACATGCAAAAAGAACAATAATTGTCATAATAATACTTGCAGTGGCAGAAATGAGATGAACATTTGATACAACATTTAGTAAATGAACATTAGTAGCGACGAGGTCATCAGCAAAAAGGACTACACCTATATTAAAAAGGTTACTTCCTAAAACATTAGTGATTGCTAATTCAGGAGCATTTATTCTAAGTGCTGCAATGGATGCAGCTAATTCGGGTAAAGATGTACTAAATGCTAAGAATTGTGTACCTACGAAACTTGTTTCCCATTCCATGTATATTGCTATATTTTTACCTACATTGGCGAGCCATACAGCACAGATTATGATTATGATTGCTGATAGCAAAAAAATAAAACCTGACTTTTTTAATGTATCAGATGTATTGATTGCATCTTCCGATCCATCATTATTTTTTTCTATCTTATAAATAATAAACATTGAGGTAATAAAAAGTAGTAGCAGGACAATACTTATTGGATCTAATCTATTAAATATAAGAAAACTAATTTCATCAAAATATTCCATGTAAAGTATTCCAAATACCGATATGGAAATTAGTATCATAGACAATCCTGCTACAATTATTGGTGTGTTACCTACACTTGATAATATAGGTTTGTTTCTATAGATTAGATCAAGTATTGCTATAATTAATAAATTGAACACACAACTTCCATAAACATCTCCAGCAGCTAAGTCAATTTCGTTGAACAAAACAATACTGCTTGCACCTGTGCCTAACTCTGGAAGTGATGTAGCTGTTGCAAGTAATACAACGCCAATTATTGATCTGCCAAGGCCCGTTTTATCAGCAATATTATCTGCTGACCTTGCTAGAAAGTTTGATGCATATAGGATTATGGCAGTAGTAATACCAAGTTGTATCCATAAAGATAATATTTGCATTTATTATCCTTCAGGTGCGTATTCTATAACTTCAGCTACCGATCTTTGAAAATTTAAGTATTGACTAGCTGTCATGTTGTAATTGTGTTTTTCTTTTATTTCTTTGGCTTTTGCTGCATTATTTGATAATAGATCAATCACTACACATGCCATTGCTTTTGCAGGTTGTATAACTGCCTTCTCATAATCATGGATGAGGTAGGTTTCACTATGCCCTACACCATCTCCACCACCAACATAAGGGTGTAATGTAGGCATTATTTGAGATAAATCTCCCATATCTGTAGACCCACCACCATTATGTGAATTATCTATAATATCAATGTCGTCTTTAGTCGTGAGATGACCAGCATTTTGCAGAAATAATTCTTGTAATTGTGGGTTATCAAGTCTAGGCATATAACCAGGGATATTAGTAACAGATACTTTCGCTCCTACTGCCATAGCTCCTGCTTGGAAACATCTATCTACCTTTTTACTATTTGCTACAACAGCTTCATTAGATCCTGAACGAACACGCCATTCTAATGTAACTTGTGAAGGTATTGAACTAACTGCTTGACCACCGCGTGTAAGAATTCCATGAACACGAACAGTATCTGTGTCTAGAAATGTTTCTCTATTTGCATTGATTCCGGTAAGTGCAATCATGGCAGCATTCAGTGCATTAATTCCCATATGAGGAGATCCTCCAGCATGAGCGGCTTGCCCTGTGAATTCAACATATTTTACTATATGGGCATTACTTGTTCCTCCAACACCAAAAGTAGTGTTTGTTGCAGAGGTATGACACATCATTGCCATATCTACATCATCAAAGACTCCAAGTTTTATGAATTCTTGTTT